>Ga0224723_1000686_pt1 | contig 22377 bp, 16 predicted proteins | sample Balambano_FR2_Me_FD_161647 | JGI IMG/M metagenome (GOLD analysis project Ga0224723, IMG submission 161647) | Freshwater sediment microbial communities from Lake Towuti, South Sulawesi, Indonesia - Balambano_FR2_MetaG | ecosystem: Environmental > Aquatic > Freshwater > Lake > Sediment | place... | reverse complement strand
GTCGGCTGGTCGGGGTCCACATGTGTCTTCCAGCAAGGCTTCGAACACCTGCTCGGAATCACATGTCTCCCGGCTAGCCAACCCCCGACAGCAAACGTTCCACCCTGATTCCGAAATGGCCTCTAAGCGACTGCTTGAACTCCACCCGCTCCGACTCACCGGTACGGATCATTCCTTCCAGCGCCTCGTTGGACAGCATCTGCATAGAGCGCGATCCTAATGGGAATTCTGTCGCCCGGCATCACCCGCCTTGGCGCCTTGTCAGCAGGGGATCGCCCCCTAAGTAAGTGATCGTTTTTTGATCACCGCTTCGTCCACCTCGATGCCCCAGCCTGGTGCATCGCCCAGAACCAGTGCGCCATCCTCGAACACTGGCACTGAGTGGTAGAACTCGTCGCGCCAGGAAACGCTGTCGATGTCGATCTCCATGATGCGGAAGTTCGGCACGCAGGCGCTGAAAGTGGCGCTGATCATGCTGCACAGATGGCCGTAGAAATTGTGCGGCGCGACGTTCACCTCGTAGGCGTCGGCGAAGGCGGCCATCTTCAAACTCTCGGCCAGGCCGTTCCACACCACGTCGATGATCGCCGTGTCGTAGGCGTGGTGTTCGAAAAAGGGGCGGAACTCCCGCCTGCCGTGCAGCGTCTCGCCGCCGGCGATGGGGCAGGGCGCGCGACGGCGGATCACCCCGACCGAGGGCGCATCGTGCATGTCGATCTCAAGCCAGGTCAGATCGAACGGCGCGACCGTATCGGCGATGCGTAGGAAGCCTTCCGTCTTGAAGTGAAAGTTCACGTCCAACATCACGCCCATTTCCGGCCCTACCGCGTCGCGGATGGCCTTCAGGTGCGCGGCGGTCTGCGCCAGCAGCGCGTTGTCCCAGTTCAGTTCAGGGTGGCCGGGCGTGGCGCCGAAACTGGGCGCGAAGGGGCCGGGCACGCCGGAGGCATCGACCGGCAGGATGTTGGTCTTCAGGCAGCGGAAGCCAAGCGCCTTCACCTCGGCCGCATGGCGCGCAATGTTGTCCCGCGACATCAGGCGTGGCTGCCCGGTGTGCTGGGCGCGCGGCCCCACGCGATAGGTGCCGAAGTGGGACCAGTAGACGGGGATACGGTCGCGGATCGGGCCGCCGAAGAGCCGGCACACGGAGATGCCACGCGCCTTCGCCGCGATGTCGAGGCAGGCATTCTCGATGGCGGCTATGGCCTGCTGGTTGAGCCCGCCGCGGCTCTGGCGTGTGCACACGTGCAGCCAAGCGGTGATCGCCTCCCAGGCGCACGGGTCGCGGCCTGTCACCAAGGGCGCCAGCGCCTCGATGACCTGGGAAAGGCCGCGGCTGCCGAAGCCCTCGTTGTATTCGCTCCAGCCCACCAAGCCGTCGTTGGTGGTGATCTTGCAGAAACTGAACAGGCGCCAGCCTGCGTCGGCGCGCAGGGTTTCGATTTTCGCGATCTTCACGGGGCCTCCTGAATGTGCCTGGTGTGCGGCGCGGCCCTCACCCTGCCCTCTCCCGGAAGGAGAGGGTTGACGTGCGCGCGAGAAACACCGTCATTCCTTCACGGCGCCGGTCAGGCTACTGACGTAATAGTCCACGAAGAACGAGTAGAAGATCGCCACGGGCAGCGAGCCCAGCAGGCTGCCCGCCATCAGGGCGCCCCACTGATACACGTCGCCAGTGACCAGTTCGGTCAGGATTGCCACCGGCACCGTCTTGCGCTCGGAACTCTGGATGAAGGCGAGCGCGTAGATGAACTCGTTCCAGGAAAGCGTGAAGCTGAAGATGCCGGCGCTGATCAGGCCGGGCACCGCCAATGGCAGCGTGATGCGGCGCAGGATCTGGACGCGCGTGGCGCCATCGATCAGTGCGCATTCCTCGAGCTCGTAGGGGATCGACTTGAAATAGCCGATCAGCAGCCAGGTGCAGAACGGAATCAGGAAGGTGGGATAGACGAGAATCAGCGCGAAGGGGCTGTCGAACAGGCCGAGCTGCACCACCATCGTGGCCAGCGGAATGAACAGGATGCTGGGCGGCACCAGATAGGCCAGATAGATCGCGAGGCCGACATACTGGCTGCCAGTGAAGCGCAGCCGCTGGATCGCATAGGCGGCCAATGTCGAGGACACCAGCGAAAGGAATGTCGCGGCGATGGCGATCAGCATCGTGTTCCACAGCCAGCTCGGATAGCTCGTGCGGAACAGCAGGTGATAGATGTGATCCAGCGTCGGCGAGCTGATCCAGAACGGGTTGAACTCCCGCATGTTGTAGAGTTCCGCGTTCGGTTTGAACGCCGTCAGCGTCATCCAGTAGAACGGGAACAGCAGGATGATCACGAAGCAGGCCAGCGGCAGGTAGATCGTGACCATGCGGCGCGACGCGGTGTCCCACGCCATGCGTTCGGGCACGCCGGCCGCACTCTCCTGCGCCGGCGCGGTGGCGGCGGTATCAGTCATTTGATTCACCCTGCTGCCACTTGCGCCGGGCCAGCGCGAAATAGCTGAACAGCGTGGCGAACACCAGGAACGGGATCATCGCCACGGCGATCGCCGCCCCTTCGCCCAGCTGACCGCCCGGGATGCCGCGCTGAAAGGCAAGCGTGGCCATCAGGTGCGTAGAGTTGATGGGACCACCGCGGGTGATGGCATACACCAGCTGGAAGTCGGTGAAGGTGAAGATGATGCTGAAGGTCATCACGATCGCCAGGATCGGCAGCAGCATCGGGAAGGTGATGTAGCGAAAGCGCTGCCAGCCGGTCGATCCATCCAGCAGGGCGGCTTCATACAGGCTGGGCGAGATGGTCTGCAGCCCCGCCAGCAGGCTGATTGCAACGAACGGAATGCCGCGCCAGATATTGGCTGCGATCAGCGACCAGCGCGCCGCCCATGGGCTGCCCAGGAAGTCGATGTTGGTATCGCGCACCCCCAGCACCTGCACCAGGAAGTACGAGAAGATCGAGAATTGCGGGTCGTACAGCCACCAGAACGCGATCGCCGACAGCGCGGTCGGCACGATCCAGGGCAGCAGGATGATGGCGCGCAGGATGCTTTTGAACGGCAGGTGATTGTTCAGCAGCAGCGCGAGCCACAGCCCCAGCCCGAACTTACCGATCGTGGCGACGCCCGTGTAGAAACAGCTGTAGAACACTGCCGTCCAGAAGATCGGGTCTTCGGCCAGGTACTCGAAGTTCTCCAGCCCGATCCACACGCCGCGGCGGCCGATGGTGGTATCGGTGAACGCCATCCAGATGCCCAGGCCCAGCGGATAGGTCAGGAACACCACAAGCAGGCCGACCGCCGGCAGCAGGCAAATGATGATCAGGAACGGCTTCCAGTCCAGCAGCCGCTCAATCCATGTCGCCTGCGTTCGCGGGCGCGTCCACGTGACCGGGATGGCGGCGGCGGCGGTGCTGTTCATGGGCGCGCCTTTCGCAAAGCGGTGCGCGCCGCCGGCCCGCGCCGGCGGCGCGCCAGGGGATCAGCCGCGCGAGCGGTAGTAGCGGCTGGCCCGCCGTTCCGCCTCGCGCGCAGCGGCCTCGGGCGTCGCCTGGCCCGACGCAACCGAGGCGTACATCTGCACCAGGATGAACTCGGCCGACACGGTGGCCGAGGCCTGGGTGATCGGCGCCTTGTAGCCGGACCAGAACGGGTGATCCATGCCGTTGCGATAGACCGCAAGGGCCGGGTCGCTGTCCCACACCTTGCTGTTGCTGAAGGCGCGCAGCGAGTGTGACCAGTAGCCCAGGCATTGCGTGAGCCAGTGGTCGTACTGCTCGGCCTCCATCATGAAGCGGATGTACTGCTTCGCCGCGTTCGGGAACCGGGTGTGCCGGAACACCATCGCGTTGATGATGGTGGCCGACTGCGGCACCTTCTCCGACAGCCCCTTCGGCAGCGGCGCGTGGTCGGTATCCTCGGCAATGTGGCGCGTGCGCGGGTCGTTCTTCAGCGCGTAGTAGAGCGAGATGCCGTTCGGCGTCAGGAACACTTCCTCGGCCGCATAGGCACGATTGTTGGTGGGATCGAGCCAACTCAGCGTGCCGGAGACGAAGGTGGGATAGAGCTCGCGCATGTAGTTCAGCGCGGCGATCGTCTCGCGACTGTTGATCGCCACGCGCCCGTCCTCGTCGGCCAGGAAGGCGTTGTGCGACCAGGTCAGCCAGTTCGCCGTGCCGTTGCCATCGCCCACGGCGTTGCCCAGCGCGAAGCCGCCCGGCTTGTTGATGCGCTTCAGCGCCTGCATCAGCCGCAGGAAGCCAGCATGATCCTCCGGGATCGAATCGAAGCCCGCTTCCTTCACGGCGCTCTTGCGATAGACGATCGGCCCGGTGCTGCCGCCCATCGGAATCCCGATCCAGTTGTTGGTGCGCACGCGCTTGCCGTAGATCTCCGACAGCGACATCCAGCCGCCGTAGCGCCCTCCCAGGTATTCGGCCAGGTCGGTCAGTTCGATCACCTTGTCGGCATAGATGTGCGGGTCATCGCCCCAGCCCACCACGATGTCGGGGCCGGCGCCGGTGTTGGCGGTCACGCCGGTCTGGGCGCGGATGTCCTCCCAGCCGACGAAATCCACCCGCACATCCACGCCCGTCTCGCGGGTGAACTTGGCGGTGTTCTCGCGCCAGATCACCTCATCCGGTTCAACGAAGCGGCTTGGGCGAATCACGCGCAGCGCCGCGCCGTTCTCGATCGGAAAGTTGGGCGCCGCGACGTCGGCGCGCGGTATCTGCGCCGCCGCCTGCTGCGCCATCCAGGCCGAGGCAAATGCCGCGCCGGTCAGGGCCAAGCCTTGGCGGCGGGTGATGATGAAGGCCATGCGTCTATCCTCCCCTAGGTGTCGTTGAGGGCAGCAGCCTACAGCCGCTGCCCGGTTGTCGCATCGAAAAGATGCACGAGGTTGGTATCGGGCCGCACGGGCAGAATGTCGCCCGGCCGGGCCGCCACGCGTTCGCGGAAGCCGCCCAGGAAGGTGGTCTCACCCGCCCGCAGCAGCACCTGGGTTTCCGATCCCGTAGGCTCGACCACGACCACCTGTGCCTGCATGCCCTGCGGGTCCAGCACGAAGTGCTCCGGGCGGATGCCATAGGCCACCTGGTCGGCGGTGCGCGCGTGCCCATTGGCGGGCAGGGGCCACACGGTGCCGTCGGTGCCGTGGAAGGCGCCGTCGCGGATCGTGCCCTTGAAGATGTTCATCGCCGGGCTGCCAATGAAGGTGGCGACGAACAGGTTCTCCGGCCGGTCATACAAAGCAAGCGGAGGGCCGAGCTGCTCGATGCGGCCGTGGTTCATCACCACGATCTTGTCGGCCATCGTCATCGCCTCGATCTGGTCGTGCGTGACATAGACGGTGGTGACCTTCAATCGCTGGTGCAGTTCCCTGATCTCGCTCCTCATCTGCACGCGCAACTTGGCATCCAGGTTGGAAAGCGGCTCGTCGAACAGGAAGACCTGCGGGTTGCGCACGATCGCCCGGCCCATTGCCACGCGCTGGCGCTGGCCGCCGGACAACTGGCGGGGATAGCGCTGCAGCAGGGCTTCCAGGCCAAGAATCTTCGCCGCGCGGGCGACCTCCTGCTGCATGACCTCGGCCGGCGCGCCGGCGAGTTTCATGCTGAAGGCCATGTTGTCGAACACGGTCATGTGCGGATAGAGCGCGTAGTTCTGGAACACCATGGCGATGTCGCGTTCCTTGGGCGGCAGCGTGTTCACCACGCGCCCAGCAATGGAAATCTCGCCGCCCGTGATGTTCTCCAGCCCCGCGATCATGCGCAGCAGGGTGGACTTGCCGCAGCCCGAGGGGCCGACGAGCACGACGAACTCGGTATCCTCGATCTCGATATTGACGCCATGCAGGATCTTCGTGCTGCCGAACACCTTGCGGACGTCGCGGATGGAAACGCTGGCCATGGGGTCCTACGGGCGGGAGACCGCCGTCTCCTTTGACGTTATGAACTCCAGCAGCGCAGGCCTCCCGGCCTCGGTCGCGGCGATCCCGCGCCGAATCGCGGGTACGATGTCCTCGGGCCGTTCGATGCGTTCGCCGAAGCCACCGAAGGCGCGGGCCATCGCAGCATAGTCACCGCTGATGTCGGTGGACGCGTATTTCTGCGTGCTGATGGGCATCACCTTCAGTTCGATCGCCATGCAGAAATTGTTCAGCAGGACGGACAGGATCGGGATGCGTTCGCGCACGCAGGTCTCGAAATCCATCCCCGTGAAACCGATCGCGGCATCGCCCCAGACATTGATGCAGAGTTTGTCGGGGGCCGCCAGCTTGGCACCCATCGCCAAGCCAAGCCCATAGCCGAGCTGCGTGGTTTTGCCCCAGCCAAGGTAAGACAGTGGCGTGGTCGATTGCCAGAACGGCGAGATCTGGTCGCGCGGCGATCCGGCATCGTGCGTGACGATCGTGTTGGCCACATCGACCGTGGCAAGAAGGTCGCGGATCACCCGATAGGGCGATAGCGGCGTTTCCGAACTGTCGAGCTTCGGCTGCCACTTGGCCAGCCACTCCTTTTGCGCCGCCGCGATCTCGGCGGCGACCGAGGCAGCATCGCGGTCCGGGCCGGGCAGGGCTTCCAGCAGCGCCTCGATGGTCAGTGCCGCATCGCCCAGCAGGCCAAGCGTGGCGCGCTGGTCCTTGTGCAGATGCCCGGGATCGAGCGTGGCGTGGATCACCGGAATGCCCTTCGGCATGCGCTGGCCGAAGTTCGTCTCGGTGAAGCTGCAGCCGATGCCAAGAATGACATCCGCCTGCTTCAGCATTTGCATGGCCTCGCCCCGCACGGCCAGCCCCAGCGCACCGACCGACAGCGGATGCGTCTCGGGGAAGGCACTCTTGCCGCCCAGCGAGGTGGCCACAGGCGCCGCAAGGCGTTCGGCCAGGCGGCGGAGCTGCGGCCAGGCCTTCGCCCAGTGAATGCCGGTGCCGGCATAGATCACCGGCCGCTTCGCGCGTTCCAGCATCCCGGCCGCTTCGCGCACGCCCGCGGGATCAGGGCCGTAGCGCACCGGCAGGACAGGGTCGTAGTCGAGGGGTTCGGGCACCTCCTCATTCCACAAGTCGGTCGGCACTTCGATCAGCACCGGCCCGCCGCGGCCATTGCGCAGGCGCGAGAAGGCGCGGCGCATCTGGTTGGCGATGTCGGCGGCGATGGCCACCGGCTCGGCCATCTTGGTGATGCCGCGCATCTGGATCGCCGAGCTGAAGTTCGGATCGATCGGCGCGATCGGCCGCGCATAGCCCATCGGCACCACCAGGATGGGAACGGACTCGCCGAAAGCCTGGGCGACGCCGCCATAGGCGTTCTCGGCCCCTGGCCCGTGCTGCATGCAGAAGGCGCCGATCTTCGCCCCCGAGGTCACCCGGCTGATCGCATCGGCCATGTGCAGCCCGATGCGCTCCTGGCGCACCATGATGGGGCGGATGTCCTTGGCGGCGGCGAATTCGATCAGGTGGTTCACCGGATAGCCGGTGAGGATTTCGATGCCTTCGCGCTTGAGAATCTCGGCGATCGCTTCGCCCAGCTTCACTCCGTTCCTCCCCGAACCGGCGGATCGCCCGTTTCTGTTTATGGTAGCCTGTCTGTGGCGGGCGAACGCTAACAGCGGTTTCGTGCGGGCGGCAACCCTGCCGCGTCAGGCACGCCCCGTGGCGGCCTCGAACGCCTCGATCTCCGGCAGGTGCTTCTCCGTGATACCGATCTCGTCCAGTCCTTCCAGCAGGCAGGTTCGGGCGAAGGCGGGGATCGTGAAGGGGTGCTCTCGGTTGCCCGCCCGCACGACCTGCCGTTCCAGATCGACCGTCATCGGCACGCCTGCTTCCGCCAGTGCGCGCAGTTCTCCCACGGTCTCGGGCGGCAGTCGCACCGGCAGCAGGAAATTCTTGAGCGCGTTGGAGAAGAAGATGTCGCCGAAACTCTCCGCGATCACGCAGCTGATGCCGAGTGCGGCCAGCGCATAGACCGCCGCCTCGCGTGAGGAGCCGACGCCGAAATTGCGGTCGGCCACCATGATGGGCACGCCAGCGAAGCGCGGGTCGTTCAACACGAAATCCGGCCGCGGCGCGCCATGTTCATCGAACCGCAGGTCGTGGAACGCATAGGTCGCATAGCGTGCATCGCGCGGGCGCTTCAGGAACCGGGCGGGGATGATCTGGTCGGTATCGACGTTGGCCAAAGCCAGCGGCACGGCCTTGCCCGATACCTGCACCAACGGGTCGGGCATCAGGCGAATTCCCGTACGTCGGCCAGGCGGCCAGTGATGGCGGCCGCGGCGGCGCTGGCCGGGCTCATCAGGTGGGTGCGGGCCAGCCGCCCCTGTCGCCCAGGGAAATTGCGGTTCGACGTGCTGGCCACGCGCTCGCCGGGGGCGGCGACATCGCCGTTCATCGCCACGCACAGGGAACAGCCGCTCTCGCGCCAGGCAAAGCCCGCCTCGATGAAAAGGCGGTCAAGTCCCTCGCGCTCGGCCTGGCGCTTCACGCCCGTGCTGCCGGGGCTGACCATCGCCGACACGCGTGCCTTGCGGCCACGCAGCACGGCGGCGGCGGCCCGCAGATCCTCGATACGGCTGTTGGTGCAGCTGCCGATGAACACGCGATCGACCGTCACGTCGGCGAAGGGCGTGCCGGCGGCAAGCCCCATGTAGTCCAGAGACCGGCGCGCGGCCGCCGGATCGCGCGTGGCGTCCGGCTGGGGAACGCCTTCATTCACCGGCGCTGCCTCCTCGGGGCTGGTGCCCCAGGTGATCATGGGAGGGAGTTCTGAGACATCCAGCGCCGTCCCGGCGTCGAACGTGGCACTGTCGTCCGTCACAAGTGCGTCCCACGCGGCCTGCCACGCCACGCCGCGTTCGGCGAGGTAGGCGCGCGTGGTGGCGTCTGGCGCCACCATGCCGCAGCGGGCGCCGGCCTCGATCGCCATGTTGCAGAGCGTAAGCCGCTGCTCGACGGACATCGCGCTAACCGCCTCGCCCACGAACTCGATGGCGTGGCCGGCCGCACCACCCGTTCCGATCTTCCGGGCGATCAGGGCAAGTGCTGCATCCTTGGCCGTGACCGGGGGCGCCAGCAGCCCCGACAATTCAACACGCATCACCTTGGGCCGCGCCTGCCACAGCGCCTGCGTCGCCAGCACGTGGGCTACCTCCGATGCGCCGATCCCGAACGCCAGCGCGCCCAGCGCGCCGTGAGTGCTGGTGTGGGAATCGCCGCACACGATCAGCATGCCGGGCCGGGTAAGTCCCTGTTCCGGCCCCACCACATGCACGATGCCCTGGCGCGGATCATCGAGATCGAAATGGCGCAGCGCGTTAGCCCGCATATTGGTGCGAAAGGTCTCGATGATGCCACGGATCTCGTCGTTGCCGATGGCCGCCGTGCTGCGTGCATCGGTCGGCGCGTAGTGGTCGGCGACACCGATCGTGCGATCGGGCCGGCGCACCTTGCGCCCCGCGGCCCTCAGCGCATTGAAGGCGTGGAAACTGCCCTCGTGGCACAGGTGCAGATCGACATACAGCAGCGCCTGCCCGTCATCGCGCGTCAGGATGGTGTGGGCATCGAAAACCTTCGCGAACAGCGTGCGCGGGCCAAGCATGCCCAAGTTCTGGGCCGCGGCACCCACCGCCGCAAGCCCCGGGCGCCTGACTCACGCGCCGTCGGCGACGACCCGGATGTCGAAATGCAGCACGTCCTCGCGCGTGCCAGGGCGTGAATAAAGGCGGATCGCCGGCTCGTCGCCGCGATCGGCCTGCACATAGACGACCCAGGCGCCTCGGGCGGCCGCGATCCGCCGGACCGCTGCGATCAGCGCGGTGGCAACGCCGCGCCGCCGGTGCGCCTCGGCAACCGCGAGGTCGTAGATGTAGATCTCGCTTCGCTCCTGCTCGGGCTTGAGCAACTGGTAAGCGGTGATCCCGCCCAGCACCATCGGGCCAGCCACCGCAGCCAGCGCGATGAAGTTTTCCCCGCTCAGCACCTGCCGCAGCCACGCGTCGCCAGGCGCGCGGGCGCAGTAAGTGTCGGGTTCCCCACACACCTCGCCGAACAGCGCCAGCTTGGCGCGCATGGTCTCAAGGCCATCAGGTTCCAGCGTGAGTATCGCGTAGCCCGGTGGAAGCGGCGCTGGCACGACAACGCCTACGGGGCGGACTCCACGCGGTTCACCAGCCGGAAAATCCGCCTGTTGCCCATTGCCGCGGTCGCCACCACCAGCGCCACCGTGCCGATGTGCCAGATCAGCACCAGGAACGCGGCTTCCAGATGGTGGTAGAGCGACAGCCCCGCAGCCCCCATCGCGGCAACGCCCAGCACGCCAAAGGCCGCCGTGGGCAGCGGTCGCGCGGCATCGCCGAAGCGCAGCATCCAGAACAGCAGAGCCGACAGGGGAATCGAGGTCAGCACGATGGAACGCAGGCACGACCACGATGTGCCCCAGGCCAAGCCATCCGGCCCCAGTCGCACGAAGTCGTACCAGCAGCCGGCCCCCAGCGTCGCCAGCCAGAAGGTCGCCGCCGGCACCGGGAGCAACGCCCAGGCCGCCGACCGGCCCGGCACAGCGAGGTGGAAAGCCGCCACCGCCGCCGTCAGCGCGGTTGCGATCGAGGCCCAGAACTCCGCCTGGCGCCAGGGCAACGCCATCACCTGCGCCAGATCGGGGCGGAGGCCATGCACAGCGACGATCAGGCCGACAAAGGCCATTCCCACCACCAGGAACAAGGCGGCGCGCAGTAGCGGGGGGCGCAGGGGCTTCACCGGCTTGGCCCCTTCGGCCAAGCGGGCGATCAACGCATCGGTTTCGGTATGGTTCGTCATGGTTCGTTTGTCATGCGCCTGCGCAAGGTGGCGATGGCACGGTGGGTGGCGACCTTCAGCGCGGTCACCGAAAGACCCGTTTCCGCGGCCGCCTCGACAAGCGATTTCTCCTGCAACTTCAATAACTCCAGTGCCTGACGCTGGCCCGGCGGCAGGGTGGCGATGGCAGCCCTGAGTTCGTCGGCCCGCAGTCCCTTCTCCTGCTCCTTCGCGCCCTCGCCACCAAAGGTTTCACTGGCCACATGTTCGGCGGCCTCGATGGGCGCATGCCTGCCCGCGCGCCGGCGCACACCGTCCATGCGGTCCAGGATGCGCCGGCGGGCAACGGTGGCCAGCCACGGCTTGAACGGGCGGGTGGGATCGTAGGTGGCGCGCGCCTGGTGCAGGGTCAGCAGCGCGTCCTGCACAGCATCCTCGGCCTCGGCGCGGTCGCGCAGCATGGCGATGGCGGTGGCACGTATCCAGGGCGCCACCTCGGCCAGCAGGCGGCGATAGGCGATCTGGTCGCCGGCCTGGCTGGCCTGCATCCACCCACGCCAGCGCGCGCCCTGCGCGTCGCGGTCCAGCTCGTCCATGCCCGGCTCAGCGCCCCGTGAAGCGCGGCTGGCGCTTTTCCAGAAAGGCGGCCACGCCCTCGCGCCGATCCTCGGTGGCGAACAGCAGCGCCAGGGCGCGCCGCTCGGCCGCAAGGGCGGCCGGCAGCGAGGCCTCCGCGCCTTGGGTTACCAGTTCCTTGATCAGCATTGCCGCCACGGGAGGCATCGCGGCGATGCGTGCCGCAATTTGCAGCGCCCTGGCAACCGATTCGCCCTTGGCCGTCGTTTCCGATACCAGCCCCATCGCCAGGGCGCGGGCGGCGTCCACCGGTTCGCCGGTCAGCAGCATCAGCATGGCAGCCGGGCGGCCGACCAGGCGCGGCAGGCGCTGGGTGCCGCCATTGCCCGGCAGCACACCCACCCTGATCTCCGGCAGGCCGAGTTTCGCGCCTTCGCCGGCGACCAGAATGTCGGCCATCAGCGCCAGTTCCAGGCCGCCGCCCAGGCAGAACCCCTCGATCGCGGCGATCAGCGGCTTGGGGAATTTTTCGATCGGCGCGGACAGGCGATGCGTGGGCCGCGCCATCGCGCCCAGTACGTCGAGATCGGCCATTTCGGCAAGGTCGGCGCCGCCGGCGAAGGCGCGATCATCGCCGGTCAGCACGGCGGCGCGGATCGCCGGATCATCAGCCAGCCTGGTGAAGGCTTCGGCCAGTTCCTGACGCAAGGGGATGGAAAGGGCGTTCACAGCTTCCGGCCGGGTCAGCCGGACCAGAGCCACATGCTCCCGCGGGTTCTCGACGACGACAAGCGGCAATCAGACTCCTCCCTGCGCCGGCGATGCTGCCGGGCAGGGAGGGGGGTGACAAGCTGCGCCCGTGCCGACCGCGCTGCGCGGCCCTATGCTACAGGCTCACAAGACCATGTCGGTTCAGTCAGGTCAGGCGGCGGCACTTTGCACACCTAACAGGTCTGATGAGTCCAAGCGCTGCTAGGCCGACACCGAACAACGCCAGCGTTGCCGGCTCCGGCACCGCTTGTGTGGTCAGCCCGACCCGTATGATCTGTGCCCCCTGAGCAGTGTTGTCGGCAATGAAGGCATTGCCTGAGAATATTGTCAGGCCCTCATATGTATGACCTGGAGGATCCACAATCTCAGTCCGAACACCTCCAGCGGTCGATATCGAGTACAGCGACCCGCCTTCCGTGAAATAAAGAGTGCCCGCGTCGAACGCTATTCCCCGCGGGCCATCACCCAAAAATCCCGGACTGACAGCCAGATCGGTCCACGGGCCGGAACCGATAATGGCACTGTGCGTTTGCAGGGCCGCCGTCACGGGAGCGGTGGGTGGCGAGGAGGAAGTCTTCACCGCGCTCTGTGCAACGAACAGGGCGCCGCTGCCATAGGCGATATCGTTCAAGCGAGCATCGCCGAAAAATCCGCCGTAGCGGTTGGGCCCGATCTGTGTCAGGTCCGACCCATCCAAGTTCATCGAATGCACCCGTCCCTGGATTGCGTCAGCGATGAAGAGTTGCGTACCGTCCGTCGTGATTCCCGTAGCATCGACAATCGGTTCGCCGACAAATGCGCCCGTATAGATTGCCACCGGGGCTCCTCCCCCCGCCTTCGGAGCGCGAAGGATCTGGGTGTCTGTTGCGGGGCCAGACTGATTATCCGCCCAATAGATGTCATTTCCCACAACGGTCAGAGAAGATATATTTCCTGCTCCTGACTGTGAATATTGGGAGGACGTGTAGAGTGTGGTAAGCGAACCTCCACTTATCGGCATACTGAGTATGCGATCGGGCGCCGCAATGTAAAGAGTGGATCCGTCCGTTACGACGTCGCGGAAAATTTGACCGGGCTGGAAGCTCCCAACGACAGTAGGCGCAGCGGCCAAATTGCTCGCGTAACCAAGAAATACCACAGCGCAAAAAAAGGCCGCGCGCCGCCACTTGGTTGATCGTATTCCTTCGTTGCCCAACCCTTTGGGTTCGATCACGTGCCTCATCGTCCCCTCCCCGCTTGCTTCGTGCGTTCTCCCTGAATGTATCCGTAACAAATATTTGGGGGGGGGCAAGGGAAAAGTGTATCGGGCGACGATCACGGGCGAGCACGTAGTCGCCGCCGGTCAGCACGGCTGCGCGAATTGCCGGATCATCGGCGAGCCGGGTGAAGGCGTCGGCCAGCTGCTGTCGCAGGGGAATGGAAAGGGCGTTCACAGCTTCCGGCCGGTTCAGCCGGACCAGAGCCACATGCTCCCGCGGGTTCTCGACGACGACAAGCGGCAATCAGACTCCTCCCTGCACCGGCGATGCTGCCGGGCAGGGAAGGGCAAGGCAAGCAGCGCGCTATACCCAGATGCCGCCCGAGAACTTCAGCACGCCGTCGTCGAAGCGCAGCTGTTCGAACCGCACAACCTCGTCTGCCCCGTCGGTGCCGCTGATCGCAGTCTGGCCGGTGGCCGCATCCAGTACGGCGATGGTGTAGTCGGCGCGGTTACCGGTGAACACTGCGATGTCGTAGCCGCCGCGCCCGTCCAGCAGGTCGTTGCCGGCGCCGCCGGTGACGATGTCGGTGCCGTCGCCGCCCAGGAACGTGTCGTCGCCTTCACCCAGGTTGGCGATCGTGCGCGTCCAGAGCGGATCGTAATGGTTGGGCGAGAACGAGCCGGACCAGTCGAAGGCGCTGGCCTTGACCTCGACCGTGTCGTGGCCCCCGCCGGTGGTCAGCACGATGCGGTTCTCGCTGATCGGGCCGCCATCGCTGTCGACCTCGACCACGATCGTGTCGTCGCCGTCGCCGGTGCGGCCGTTCACCCGGGCGCTGCCCTGGATCAGCAGGTCGTTGTCCTGGCTGCCGGCGCCGAAGTTGAACACGGCGGCGACGAAGTTCTGCACCGTGAGCTGGTCGCCGGAAAACTCGTTCAGGTAGACATTCTTGATGCTGTTCCAGGCGGTGTTCAGCGTCAGCACCGCATCCCTTCCCTGCCAGTCGAGCGACATGGCACCGGGACCGATGGCGCTGCCGGAGGCGAAATCCACCTGGCGCACGGCGACGTCGCCGTCGGTGTTCAGGAAGCGCGCGATCTTCGCCCCGGTGCTGTCGTCGAAATCGGCCGAGCGCTGTTCGCCGGGCACGCTTTCGTTGGTGTAGGAAAGGTTGACGGCCACGTCGCGCCAATCGGCGACGCCGTTCGCCGTGCCGATCGCGTCGCGCCACAGGTCGAAGCCCAGCACCGCCTCCTGCGGCGGCAGCAGGAAGCGCGCCACCGCCGGGTCATGGTCGCTGCTGCGGCTGGCCGCCGGGAACTGGCTGTTGATCTGGATCGACTGGAACGCAAACCCGGCATCGACCAGCCCCTGGCTGACCAGCAGGTGGTCCAGGATCTGGTGGTTGCCATCGAACACGTATTCGTAGCGCTCGACCGGATCGGGCTCGCTGAGTTCGAACAGGTCGAACAGCATCGACGCGCCGGCATCCTGGCCGGTGACAATCTGCAGCGGCTCCTCCCACGCGAACTCGTTCAGGTCGCCCATCACAACGATATTGGCGGCGGGGTCGAGCGCCAGGATGTCGTCGACGAAGGCGTTCACCGACTGTGCCTGCAGGATGCGCTGGTCCTCGCCGCCGTTCAGCAGCGGCTGGATGGTGCCGAACTGGGGCGAGCTGCCACCCTTCGAGGCCCAGTGGTTGTTCACCACGGTGATGATCTCGCCGTTGAACACGAAGTCAGCGGCCAGCGGGATGCGGCTTTCGGCCCAGGCCGGCCCGTTCGCCGGATCGACCTGGCGCAGGCTGCCGGCGACAAGCTCGACGCGGTCGGCGTCGTACAGGAAGCCTACGCGGATATTGCCGCCCGGCGCGCCGCCCGAGGTGTTGTTCAGCGGATCGATGTTCAGCACCTGGTAGTTGGGCAGGTCGGTGATGCCGGCTGCGGTGGCGGCGGCGTTGATCGATGCGATCAGCCGGCTGTACGTGACGTCGGCCGCGACCGTGCCGTCGTTGGTGGTGCCGTTGTTGTCCTGGATTTCCTGCAGCGCGATGATGTCGGGCAGGTTCAGCACGGTGGCGATCTCGAGCCCCAGCGCATCGAACTTCGCCTGCGGGCCGTTGCCGGCCAGGTTCTCTACATTGTAGGTGCCGACGCTGAGGTTGGTGGCATCGCCGCGTGCGATCTGGCCCGCCTCCTTCGCCAGCCCGCCGTCGGTGACGGTGATCGGTGCCGTCAGCACGATCTCGAAATTGCCGCGGCTGTCATAATCCAGCACGCCGTTGGCGTTCCCCAGCAGGTCGCCGACCTTGGCGATGAAATCCACGCCCGCCAGCACCTGCTGGTTGGCCTGGATCGCCACGCGTTCCGGGTTGCCGTCGGTCTCGGAAAGGGTCAGGCCGCCGGCGTCGTTCTGCCCGGTGGCGCCGGCGCCCCGGTTGGCCACCGCGAAGACCTCGGCCTTGTTGGCGTTCACCGCCGCCGTGCTGGTGCTGTTGAACGACGGGCCTACGGCGATCGCATCGGGCAGCGTCACGCGCATGCCTTCCAGGCTCTCCCAGAAATCGACGCCGTCGCGCACCGGGTTGAACTCGGTGAACGCGTCAAGGTCGGTGATCTCGGTCGGCGGCAGGCGGTCGATGCCGATCACGACCGCCTCCGGCAATGGGTTGCCCGAGGATTGGACCGTCACCGTGGGGGCGGTGATCTGGGTGATGGAAAGATGCCCCGGCGACGAGGTGGTGCGCACGAACTCGGTGACCGTGCCGGAAACCTGCACCGCGTCGCCGACCGCGCGCCCCGGCGGGCCACCGGTGAACACGAAGATGCCGTCGCTGGTGCGGGTGTCGCCGTCGCCCTGCGGCTCCTGCATCCAGAACCCGTTGTTGCTGCGGGCGGTGACGATGCCGCTGGTGACGACCTGCTGGCCGACCAGCGGCGAGGTGTGGCCGGCGCCCTGGATGGCGTAGATCGGCGTCAGCACCGGGCCGGCGGTGTCGTTGTCGGTGATCGTGAACACCTGGTCCGGCGCATCGAGGCCGTTGTAGGCGAGGTCGGTGCTGACCGCCGGGTTGATCACCACGGTGCCGCTGTGCGTGCCCTCGACATCGGTGTCATCAACCGCCGAGACGGCGACGCCCTGCTCGAGATTCCAGTTGGCCGGCGTGAAGGTCAGCGTGGTCGCACTGCTGATGGACAGCTCGGCGTCAGGCGTGACGGTGATCACCACGTCGGCGGTCGGCTGGGTGGCGAGCCGCAGCGAGAAGCCGCCGCCGAAGCCACCCTCGGCCACGCTCAGGCCCTGGATGGTGACGATGATGCCGGGCCCGACCGCGGCGGGGGAATTGCTGGCGTTCGGCGTGTTGGCGACCTCGGCGCCGCTGAGGCTGCCAGTGAAGCCGGGCAGGCCTTCGCCGTCGAAATCGTTGAGCCGCCAGTCGGCCACGCTGTCGGTGTCGGTGCCGTTGGGAATGCGGCTGGCGCCACCCGGCGTGAAGCCCGCGCCGATGTTGGCGGCGGTCAGCACGACGGGCGAGTAGGTCCGGTCGCTGGCGCCGCCGTCGCTGACCGCGACGCTGTCGATGATCGCGGTCCAGGGCGTCGCGTCCAGCACGCCATCGTTGTTGGTGTCGAGATCGGTTCCGCCCGTGCCGGTGAAGCCGCTGACCAGCAGCACCGTCTGCGTGCCGTTCTCGAGCTCGTTGGTCAGGAACCCGGTGGTCCAGTAGCCGGCAGCGTCGAACGGCCCGACCGGATGGACGCGGTCGATGATGCCGGCATCGGTGCCGTCGCCTTCGATCACCAGCACGGTGTAGCCGCCAACCGGCAAGGCGACCTCGGGCGCGGCGAACACCTCGATGTACTCGTTGGTGTCCGTGCCGGCGTGATTGAAGACGAATTCGTTGATCACGGCCATTGTCACTGTTCCGTCATCGCAAGGAGAAGGGAGAAGCAAAAGGGGCGGGGTTCCCCCCGCCCCCATGGTATCCGTCAGACCCAGATGCCGGCGCGGAAATTCAGCACCGCATCGTCGAAGCGCAGCTGTTCGAACTCGCTCAGGGTGTCGGTGCCGTCGGCCCCGATGACCGTGGTCAGGCCGCTGCCGGCATCGTAGGCCACGGTGTAGTCGGCGCGGTTGCCGGCAAAGATCGCCTGGTCGAAGCCGCCATTGCCGTCCAGCGTGTCGTTGCCGGCCCCGCCGGTCACGATGTCCTGTCCGTCGCCGCCGATGAACACGTCGTCGCCGTCGCCGAGATTGACGATCGAGCGCGTCCACAGCGGATCGTAGGCAGCAGGCGAGAAGGAGGCCGTCCAGTTGATCGCGCTCGCCTTGATCTCGACATGGTCGTTGCCGCCGTTGGTGGTGATGTTCACCTGGTTCTCGCGCACCGGCCCGCCGGCGCTGTCCACCTCGACCACCACCCGGTCGTTGCCGTCGGCGGTGATCAGCGTGGTGCGCGCCGCCCCCTGGATCAGCAGGTCGTAGTCGAGGTCGGGCTTCGCATCGCCATCGGGCCGGAACAGGGCGGCCACCGAGGCGACGTTCTGCACCGTCAGGCTGTCGCCGGTGAACTCGTTCAGCCGAATGTTCTGGATGCTGTTCCACACGGCATTCAGCGTCAGCACCGCGTCGCGGCCCTGCCAGTCAAGCCCCAGCCCGCCGAAGCCGCCGGTGCTGGCGCCGCCCGCGAAATCGACGTTGCGGATGGCGACGTCGCCGTCGCCGGCCAGGAAGCGCGCGACCTTGGGGCCGGTGCTGTCGGTCGGCGAGGACGAGGATTGCTGGCCGGGCACGGCCGCGTTGACGTAGTCGAGGTTGGTCGCGATCTCGCGCCAGCTCGACACCGAGGTGCTGTTGTTCGTCGAGCTGCGCCACAGGTCGAAGTCCAATACCGGCTCGACCGTGTCGGTGCGCAGCGCGAGCTGCTGGTTGCGGGTGTCGAACTCAGCCGTCGTGTCGGCCTGGTCGAACGCCGTCTCGCGCGTGCCGTGTATCGCGGCCAGGAATTCGGCCAACGCGTCCTGCTCGGTGCCGTTGTCGGCGAAGGTCGCGACCCCGTCGCGCACGCCGGCCTCCAGCAGGTCGACGCGATCTTCGCCCAGCGTCGGGAATGGATAGCCGTCGCCGCCGCCGGCCAGGAAGTTCAGCGTCACGATGCGGATCTCGCGCGCCGCGTCGCCGACCAGTTCGCCGTCGCGCGCGATCACGTCTAGGATGCTGCCATCCTCGTCGACGATCGTGGCGTTGATCACGCGGTCGTTGGCCGGGCGGGTGATGTCCCAGCTGAAGTTTACGCCGCCGATCTGCGGGAACTGGCCGGGTGTGTTGACGCCGGTGCTGGCCCGCACGCCGTGCTCCAGCACTGCCAGCAGGTCGGCGGCCGAGAGGGTCAGCAGCGACAGCGTATTGTTGAAGCGCAAGGAGTTGGTGATGTCGAGCTGGCTGACCTCACCCTCTTCCTTGCCGGCATCGGGGTTGGCCGCGGGCGGCAGGAATTCCGGCACCGCGCCGGTGCCGACCGTGCCGATGCTGTCGCGGATGCCGCCGCCGTTCTTGAACGAGACCGTGACGGTGCTGTCGAATTGCTTAGCGTACCATAGATTGGCGTCGGCCGAGACATTGCCAAGGTTGGTCTCCTGACTGCGCACATCGACGCGGCGGCCGTTCAGGAACACCTCGGTGAAGCCGAAGGTGTTGCCGTCCTGCGCGGTGATCACCGCCCCCACGGCATCGGCCAGCGCATCGACCGCGGCACCCTTCGAGCCGGGCGCGAAGGCATCGCTGATGTCGGCGCCATAGACCGCTTCTACGCCTTCGTCGTCGGTCTTGTACACGCCCGAAACGTCGGGATCGACGCTGCCGGGAATGATGCGGCCCTGATCGTCGAACTGTACGACCAGGCGGTTGACATAGGCGAATTCGGCGGTGCTGTTGATCTGCAGCACCGCATCGCCGTCGGCGTTCTGCAGCAGCACCGGATAGGTCTCGACCGGCACGTCGCCGGGGCGAAGCGGATCGGTCGGGTCGGCGAACAGGCTATGGTTGCCCGATGACATCATGATGTCGATGCCCGACAGCAGCGGCGTCAGCGCCTGTTCCAGCGCGAACTGCTGCAGGTGGCTCATTACGATGATCTTGTTGACGCCCTGCGCTTCCAGCGCGTCGATCTTCGGCTGCAGGATGGCGGCGAGCTGCGGCATGTCGTTGACGTCGTCGCCGATCACCTCGACCGCGCCGGGCGAGGAGATGCTGCGCAGGATTTGCGTCGTGGCGCCGACCAGGCCGATTTTCTCGCCGTTCAGCGTCACCACGCTGGTGCCGGCGATCTTGCCCTTGATGCTGCTCGCCTCCTGCCCGTCGGCGACGACCAGGCCGGCCAGGTTGCCGGCGCCCAGCGCCGCCACGTCGCCCGAGAAGTCGAGGTTGGCCGAGAGATAGGGGAACAAGGCGCCGGGATACGGACCGCTGGCGGCGATGATGTCGCGGATCGGGCGCGTGCCCAGGTCGAATTCGTGGTTGCCGAAGCTCGCCGCGTCGGCGCCCACGGCGTTCATGAAGGCGAGGCTGACCCGGCCGGAGACCTGCGGGCCGGACGGCAGGTTCACCGACGTGCCCAGGAGCTGCGAGTAGAACTCCTCCAGCGGCACTTCCAGCGAGGGGTCGGCCTCGGCTGCATAGAACGGGCCGGGCAGCCAGTTGTCGCCGCTGAACAGCGTCAGCGTGTTGGCATACTCATCCTCCAGCCGGTCGACGATGGCGGCGAAGTTGCCCATGCGCTGGGTCGCCAGCAGGCCGGCTTCCAGATCGGAGGCATGCAGGATCTGCAGCGTGAACACCTCCTCCAGCGCATAGACGGTGCTGGTGCCGGACACCTCGTTGGCGACCAGCAGCTCGGTGGCGCCGCTGGCGCTTTCCGCGGCCTCGACGATCGCCAGCACTTCCGGGCTGACGTCGCCGGCATTGCTGACTACGCCGACCACGTCGAAGTCGGGCAGGGGCCCGCTGTCGTCCAGCCGGAAGATCATCACGCCGTTGCTGCGCTCCAGCCCGACGAACACATAGATGTCGTCGCCGATCTGGCCGACCGAGACATGCTCGGGCTCCGGCCCCTTGTTGTCGCTGCGGGTATCGTCGAACAGGTCGGGCGCGAATTCGGCCAGCGTCTGCTCCAGCACGTCGCCGCTGTCGAACACCAGGTTGCCGTCGGTGTCGAACACCGAAAAGGAACGGCCGCCGAAGGTGACGATCTGCTCGTACTCGCCGTCGCCGTCGATATCGCCGTCGGTACGGCTGACGGTGAGCCGGCCCAGATTGGCGTCCCGCTTCAGCTCGGAGGCATTCGCGAAGACATCCGGCGCCAGCGTGTAGCTGCCGCTTCGTACCCGGATCTCGTCGATGAAGCCGGGGTAGTCGCGCCCGTCGCCTTCGTTCGGGGTCAGGATGTAATCAACGCCATTGTAGGTCAGCGTGGCGATCGCATCCGGCATGTACAGGCCGAACACCGGCCAGTTCCCGATCTTGATCGCCGTGCCGTCGCCGGGGCCGTCCTCGTCGGACGGATCGAGCCCCGCGCCCGGCTGGGAATAGTCCTTCAGGCCAAGCGGCAGGATGTCGGTGACGGTCGCGGTGGCGATATCGACCACGGCGATCGAGTTCGCTTCCTGCAGCGAGACATAGGCGGTGGCGCCGTCGCTGCTGAAGGTGATGTATTCCGGTTCCAGGTCCTCGGCGACTGTGGCGCCCGGCCCGTTGAGCCGCACGCCGGCGGCGCGCAGCGCGGCCTCCTGGGAATTGAAGGCGAGGAAGTCGGCGGTGGAGACCGTGACGGAAGCCAGGTCGATGATGCTGATCGAGCCCTCGGGGTCGGTGCCGCCGGCCAGATAGCTGTCGGGTTCGCCCTCGTTGGCGGTCAGCAGCCTGGTGCCGTCCGGCGTGAACTGGACATTGTCGGGACCGGCGCCGACCGTGAACGTGTCGGCCAGGGTCAGCGTCACCACGCCGCCCGATTGCGCCACCTCGTACAGCAGCACGCTGCCGGGATCGGTGTTGTCCGGGGCTGCCAGCGCGATCGCCATCTTGCCGTCGTGATAGGCGACGCTGTTGCCGGTGCCCTGGGCGCTGGTGTCGACGCCGGCCAGCCAAGTGCCGTCGGCGGCGGTAAGCACGTCCACCCCATCCGGCCCCAGCACGAAGATCAGCCCGTCGCCCGAAGCGATCACCTCGGCACCGCCGGCCTTGGCATTGGGGTCGGTCAGATGGTTGAAGGTGAAGCGCGTGGTCACGCGCAACGTATCGTCGCCCGGGCCGCGGAACGTCATGACTGGTGGTCCCCCTATGGATTAGCCAGTTAGGGGTAGCCATGACCGGGCCGGGCATCATCACAGATCTGTTAAAGATCGGTTAAAGGCAAGACCAATCCGAGAACAGAACGATGGCGCTCGAACAGCCGTTCGGACAGGCCTACATCCCGCTTCCCAACCCGGCCGCGCGCGTCCATGATCGCCGCCGCGGCAACCGCCGCACGAGATCGCTGTGCCGCGCGTGCCGCCGCACGCCCCGCAGCCAGGGAGACCACGCGAGGGATGGAAGGCGAGAACCGGGTCGTCTGGGCCGAAGGCATGTTCCTTCGCCCGCAGCATTTCCAGCAGCAGGACCGCTATGTCGAGCGGGTCATCCGCCAGCGGGTCGGGGCGGTGCGCAGCAACGGCTGGGGCCTTACCGACCTTGCCGTCGACCGTGCCGCGCTGGCCATCGGCCGGTTCGGCCTGGCCTCGGCCGCCGGGGTGCTGGACGATGGCACGCCCTTCGCCATCCCCGACGACACGCCCGCGCCGGCGCCGATCGAACTGCCCGAAACGGCCCGCAACGCGCGGGTGATGCTGGTGCTCCCGATGCGCCGCGCCGGCATGCCCGACACCCTGCTGCGCGAGCGCGAGGAGGTGGCCGCCCGCTACACCGCGCAGGAGTACGAGGCGCCCGATTCGATCGCCGGCTCCGACCTCGTGGCGCCCATCCAGGTCGGAGCCGGCGATCGAATCG
>Ga0224723_1000685_pt1 | contig 22392 bp, 20 predicted proteins | sample Balambano_FR2_Me_FD_161647 | JGI IMG/M metagenome (GOLD analysis project Ga0224723, IMG submission 161647) | Freshwater sediment microbial communities from Lake Towuti, South Sulawesi, Indonesia - Balambano_FR2_MetaG | ecosystem: Environmental > Aquatic > Freshwater > Lake > Sediment | place... | reverse complement strand
ATTGGTGCGGGCCTGGTGGGTGGCGAAGGATTCATTTTGCAAAAACTGCAGGGTGATGGCAAAGCCTTTGTACATGCCGGTGGCGTGCTGATCGAAAAAACGCTGAACAACGAAACGCTGCGCATAGACACAGGATGTGTGGTGGCGTTTGAATCGCACATCGATTTTGACGTAGAGGCTTCGGGCGGTTTAAAGTCGATGATTTTTGGTGGCGAGGGAATTTTTCTGGCCACGCTGCGGGGCACAGGTAAGGTGTGGTTACAGTCAATGCCGATACGAAAATTGGTTCAGGCACTCTCGCCCTACGGCAGCAACCGGGGCAAAGAAGCAAGTTCCATTCTGGGCAATTTGTTTGAGTAAGGCTACAGGCCGGGGATGAGCATAGGCACCTTGCGTTGGTAGTCAGTGTAGGCCTGGCCAAACAGGCGAACCAGTTTGCGCTCCTCCAACTGAATGCCAATGAGCGTATACAGCACGATGCTGGTGCAGGCCACCGCCACCGGCCACTTCGGGATGAAGAGAAACAAACCCAGCGCAATGAGCAGGGTGCCTGCATAGATGGGATGGCGTATGTGTGCCAGAATGCCGCTGGTTTTCAATTCAGCCTCTTCTTCGCGCAAGCCTATAAAAGATTTTAGGCTGTACTCACGAAAAGCAAGCTGAATGACCATCACCCCTACGGTTGTTAACAGTAGACTGATGTAGCGCACCGGCCCCTCGGAAAGAAATAGATAGGGCGCTTCGCTGTTGGTAGTAAACACCAGTAGTGCCAACAGGCCAGCCAATGAAACAAGAACGTAGATGAGCCGGTAGGCCTTTGCGGGAAAAAGCTTTTTGATGGCGGGTGCCGCCAACAGGCTGTGCAACACAAAATAGCCTACCCAGGCCAAAGCTATCCAACCGTATGCTTTCATGCGAATGAAGGTACGCATTTCGCTATTATTGAAAAGTCGGCAATGTTTGAAGGACTTCTTTTTTTTGCTGTATTAAATTGGAAGCTGTAGCCACTTGCGTAACAAGCCTGGCATGGCACCAGAACATGGTAGTCGCGATTAAACTTCTATTTTTACTCCATGCATACCATTGGGCTCATCCGTGAAGGAAAAAACCCGCCTGACAAGCGCGTGCCGTTTACACCTCTACAGGTGGAAGAAATCATGCAACGCTTTCCTTCGATAGCCATCAAATGCCAGCCAAGCCCGATTCGCTGTTTTGCCGACAACGAGTATGCGACCATAGGGGCTATCGTTACCGAAGATCTTTCGGATTGCGATATTCTCATGGGCGTTAAAGAGGTGCCCCCGGCCCAGTTGATGGCCAATAAAACGTACTTGTTTTTTTCGCACACCATCAAACAGCAGCCACACAACAGGTTGCTGTTGCAGGAAGTATTAAAGCGCAACATCCGCCTCATCGACTATGAAGTACTCACCGATTCGCTGGGCAACCGGCTGGTGGCCTTCGGCCGATTTGCGGGCATTGTAGGCGCTTACAATGGGCTGTGGGCTTACGGCCAGCGCTACCACTGTTTCTCTCTGCGAAGGGCATACCAGTGCTTTGATGTAAATGACCTGAAACTGGAGTTGCGCAAGGTAAAGCTGCCTCCCTTGAAAATTGCATTAACAGGCGCGGGCCGTGTGGCGAAAGGAGCGATGGAAACACTTGACTCGGCCGGTATTCGCAAGGTAAACCCTGCCGACTTTCTGCAGCACACATTTGACGAACCCGTCTATACACAGTTGGGCAGTGCTGACTACCACGAGCGCGTAGGCGGAGGTCACTTTAACCGCGATGAGTTTCATCGACACCCCGACCGCTACCGCTCACGCTTTCTGGATTTCGCCTGCTGTGCTGATTTGCTCGTGGCGGGCGCATTCTGGAACCCAAAAGCACCCGTATTGTTTACCCGCGAAGACATACTTCGGCCCGACTTTAAGATAAAGTTGATTGCCGATATAACCTGCGACATCAACGGCTCGGTACCCAGCACCAAGAGGGCCACCAGTATTGAGGAACCCCTGTACGACTATGACGCAAAAAGCGATGCCGTTCTACCACCTTTCTCACACCCCGAACAGGTAACCGTGATGGCGATAGATAACCTGCCGTGCGAGCTGCCGCGCAGCGCGTCTGAAGAATTCGGGCATGATCTCATCGACCGGATTTTAACCCCATTGCTTACCAACGATATTGATCACATCATTGAGCGGGGCACGATAGCGGCAGGGGGCAGGCTGATGCCGCGTTTCGACTACCTGGCCGACTATGTGGCGCAGAGGTAACGGCCCCCGGATTTTACGCGTCATGCTGAACTCGTTTCAGCAGATCATGTAACCCAGTCATGATGTTTAGAGAGATGCCAAGCGTTCAGCACGTAGGGTTGTGGCTAAAATACTCCAGTCAACCGATAATAGTCAGCCAACGTAACGCGAAACGATTCGCGTTCCTCGTCTGTAAACAGTGTTTGCATTTTGTTGCCGGTAGCGACCGCTATGTTCTTATTGGCTGCAATGCCTTCATATAATTGGCTGGCCAATTCCAGCATGGTTTCGCTGTTGGTTTGTGCAAGCACAAGGGTATCTGATAGACTATTTGTATCCGACAGCACCAACCGCAGCGGCCTTTCATCGGCCAACAGGGTATTCGTCTCCAATAGCAGGTAGGCGGTGTTAAGGTCATCGTTCAGTACAATGGCTGCTATTAATTGGGGCCGTGGCGACAGCGTATCAAACTGCCGATGACGAAAAACAGTGCGCAAACCATCGGGCGAGGGGGCGCGGTGGTAGTAAATCTGCCGCACGTTGCGGAAGAAAAGCTTGGCTTTGTCGCTGGTTTTGAAAGTGAACCGGCTGCGATCCACCACTTTGTCGCGGTCGATTTTACAGCCACCGGCCACAGCAGCCAGCACAAGCATCAAGGGCGCGAAGCGCATGAGATAAAAACCCGGATTTTTTAAAGTTGTTGAAACGTAGGTACCTTCGCACAAACAAATTCAGCATACAATTATGGGAAATTTCAGAAAGTTTTTACCGTGGATCATCATAGGTGTGTTGGTGCTTTGGGGCATTGGCGCCTACAACGGCATGGTGGGCAAAGACCAGGCAGCCAATGAGGCCTGGGCCAATGTGGAATCGGCCTATCAGCGCAGAATGGACCTGATACCCAATTTGGTGAACACCGTGAAGGGCTACGCCAATTTTGAACAGGAAACACTTACCCGTGTTACCGAAGCGCGCGCCAGCGCCACGCAGATCAAGGTAGACCCGAGTAACCTAACGCCCGAGCAGTTGGCGCAGTATCAGCAGGCGCAGTCGGGTGTGAGCTCAGCTTTGGGCCGCCTGCTGGCCGTAGCTGAGAATTACCCTGAGTTGAAAGCCAACCAAAACTTTCTCGACCTGCAATCGCAGTTGGAGGGAACGGAAAACCGCATCAACGTGGCGCGCAACCGTTTTAACGAAACTGTGCGTGCCTATAACAGTTCGATAAAGCGTTTTCCGGGTAATCTTATCGCGATGATTGGCGGCTTCCAGGCAAAGGGCTTCTTTGAGGCTGCAGAGGGAGCCGAGCAGGCGCCCGAGGTGAAGTTTTAAGGTTGACTAACCAGGCGCCCTAGAACAGGCCTGGGAGCCGTCTGGTTCAGGTGAAAATAAACAGGGCCGCCCCGATGAAATCGGGGCGGCCCTGTTGTTCTATCGCATACGCGCAATCTATATTTTGAAGGCTTTCTTCACCGCCTCAACGTAATCCAGTTTTTCCCAGGGGAAGAGTTCCACCTTTACCTTCTTCTCATTCTGCTTGCCCTTGTTAAACACTTTCTCAATCACTTTCGGCTCGCGGCCCATATGCCCATAGGCGGCAGTCTCCGCATAAATAGGTGTGCGCAGGCTAAAGCGCTGCTCAATAAAATAGGGGCGCATGTCGAACAGCTTTTCTACCCGTTTGGCAATCTCACCATCGGTGAGGTTTACTTTGGCTGTGCCGTAGGTGTTTACATACAAGCCCACCGGTTTGGCCACGCCAATGGCGTAGGCTACCTGTACCAGCACCTCATCGCACAAGCCGGCTGCTACCAGGTTTTTGGCGATGTGGCGGGTGGCATAGGCTGCCGATCGGTCTACTTTCGAAGGGTCTTTGCCCGAAAATGCACCGCCTCCGTGTGCACCTTTTCCGCCATAGGTATCTACGATAATCTTCCGACCGGTTAAGCCCGTATCGCCATGCGGGCCACCAATTACAAACTTACCCGTGGGGTTTATGTGGTACTTGATATCGGAGCCGAATAACGCCTGCACACGCTTGGGCAATTTTTTCTTTATGCGCGGCACCACAATGTTGATTATGTCCTCCTTGATTTGATTCAACATGACGGCATCTTTGGCGAAGTCGTCATGCTGGGTGGATACCACGATGGTGTCAATCCGGGTAGGCTTGTTATCGTCCGCATACTCGATGGTAACCTGCGACTTGGCGTCCGGACGCAGGTACGTCATCACCTTTCCTTCTCTGCGAATAGTCGACAACTCGCGCAGCAGCAGGTGCGCCAATTCCAGCGGCAACGGCATAAAGCTGTCGGTTTCGTTGGTGGCATAGCCGAACATCATACCCTGGTCGCCAGCGCCCTGATCTTCTTTTTTTCTGCGCTCCACTCCTTGATTGATATCAGGCGACTGTTCGTGGATTGCCGACACAATGCCGCAGCTGTTGGCTTCGAACATGTATTCACTTTTAGTATAGCCTATTTTCCTGATCACCTCGCGGGCGATGTCCTGCACGTCCAGGTAGGCTTCAGATTTCACCTCTCCGGCCAACACTACCTGCCCGGTGGTTACCAATGTTTCACAAGCTACTTTCGAATTAGGGTCGTAAGCGAGAAAATAGTCGATAAGCGCGTCCGAAATCTGATCAGCAACCTTGTCGGGGTGCCCTTCCGATACTGATTCGGAGGTGAATAAATAAGCCATAGTAATTGTTATTTGCAGTTTAAGGCCGCAAAGATAAAAAGGTTAGCCTTATTTCAACGGCTGCCTGCGTCAGGCGAAAAGAGAGCACGGTTAACTGGCGAGAAACATGAACACGGCCGGCTCCTTGGGCCACGCTATAGGCTGCTGGCGCCAATGTCTCACGGCTTGTGTTTTTATTATTGGCGAAGGCCCCGTTATGTTCAGGCTGATGTGCAACCGGGTATCAGCCGCGAGGCAATTGAGCAGGTGTTTGAAAATGGTGTTGTTGCGATAGGGCGTCTCAATGAAAATTTGGGTTTGGTTTTTCTCGCGCGATTCTCGCTCGTAGTCGCGTATTTTTCTCTGGGCCTCTTTGGCATCGATGGGCAGGTAGCCGTGAAAGGCAAACTTCTGGCCATTGAGCCCCGAAGCCATCAACGCCAACAGGATGGCCGAGGGGCCCACCAGTGGCACCACGCTTACATCATGTGCGTGCGCCCAGCCAACAGCCAGCGCCCCGGGGTCGGCCACGCCCGGGCAGCCGGCCTCAGCGAGCACACCCATATTTTCGCCACGCAACAGCGGGGTAAGAATTTCATCTAACAGGCTGGCATCGGTGTCTTTATTCAGCACCGAAAAATGCAACGCTTCTATGTCGGTAAAAATTTTCAGACTGCTCAGGTATCTACGTGCGGTGCGCACATCTTCGGCAGCGAAAAATTTCAGCGTTGCCACGGAGGCATACAGCTGAGGCGGCATGACGTAGGTTGCGGTATGCTCGGCAATAGGCGCTGGGATAACAAACAGCGTTGCCAAGGCCTACGGTTTTAAGAATGCCAGTACCGTTTCGGCAAACTCTTGCGGCCTTTCGGCCTGCACCCAGTGACCCGTGTTTAGTGTGGCCCAACTGGCGCGTGGAAACCGTTGTGCCACTGTTTCCTCATCGCCCGGGGCACAATAGTTTGAGCGGCTGCCCTTTATAAAAAGCGCAGGGCCCTCAAAAGTTCCCGGGTATTGCAGCCCATCGCTAATGGCATCAATATTCTGCGTAATGCCTTTGAGGTAAATTTTCCAGGTAAAACCGTTTTCAGTACGCGACAGATTCTTGAGCAAGAACTGGCGCACATCGGCTTCTTCTACATGGCGCGACAAAATTTCATCGGCCTCGTTACGCGAGCGCAGCGATTTGAGATTGATGGCTGTGAGCCCCTCCAGGATATGATCATGATGAATGGGGTATGGCTTGGGCGAGATATCGACTACCACCAGTTGGCTTACCTTGTCGGGATGTTTAATGGCAAAGTTCATAGCCGTTTTACCGCCCATGGAGTGCCCCAAAATAATGGGCCGTTCCAGTTGATGAGTGGTGACAAACTCGTCCAGATCTTCAGTGAGCGCCTGGTAATTAAACTCGGTGCTGTGGGGCGATTGGCCGTGGTTGCGCTGGTCTACCAAGAACACATGAAAGTGCTGCGCAAATGTTTTTGCCAACGTATACCAGTTGTCGCTCGAGCCAAACAAGCCATGGAGAATAATGAGGGGCGTGCCACTGCCGGATTCGCGAAAGAATAGTTTCATGTGTTGTGCATCAGGCGCTCGCCCGGCTAATGGTTTTACAATTGTCGGCCGAAGATACTAACGGTTTTGGCATTGGGCTATATTTGCACCCTTGTAACTACGCTTGCCTCACCCATGGAATTGCAAAACGGCACTTATCATATTCAAGGCATCAGTGTCAACACCCTTGCCGCTGATTTTGGAACACCCGTGTACGTGTATGATGGCGCGAAAATAGTGAGTCAGTTGCAAAGCCTGAAGAATGCTTTCTCTGAGAACGAGGTAAAAATCAAATATGCCGCTAAGGCGCTTACCAATATCTCAGTGCTGAAGTTGCTGAAAAAACACGGGGCCGGCATAGACGTGGTATCAATCAATGAAGCGCACCTGGCCATAGGTGCCGGATTTGCGCCCGAAGAGATCATGTTCACCCCTAACTGTGTGCACTTTGACGAGATTGTGCGGGGCGTGGAGATGAAACTCAACATCAATCTCGACAATCTGTCCGTGCTGGAAAAGTTTGGAAAGAAGTACGGCAACAGTCAGCCGTGTTGCGTACGCCTCAATCCACACATCCTGGCGGGAGGCAACTACAAAATTTCCACCGGCCACAGCCAGTCCAAATTTGGTATTTCGGTCTACCAGCTTCCGCAGATCATGGAGCTGGCCTCGCGCTACAAAATTGATATCAACGGACTCCACATCCATACCGGTTCCGAGATCACCGAGACCGATGTGTACCTGAAAATGGCCGAGATTCTATTCGGTATTGCGCGCGACTTTCCCGCACTTCGCTTCATCGACTTCGGAGGCGGCTTTAAGGTAGCCTACAAAGAAGGCGACCTCACCACCAATGTGTATGACCTGGGCTTGAAAATGGGCAAAGCCTTCAAAGAATTTTATCACAGCTACGGCCGCAAACTTGAGTTGTGGATAGAGCCCGGCAAATACCTGGTAAGTGAGGCAGGCTATCTCATCACCCAAACCAACGTGGTAAAGGCAACACCGTCAGTAACTTTTGTGGGTGTCGACTCAGGGTTAAATCACCTCATCAGGCCGATGATGTACGATGCCTACCACGAGATCGTTAACGCATCCAACCCGGGTGGTGATCAGAGGGTATACCATATCGTGGGTAATATTTGCGAAACAGATACACTGGGGGCGGAGCGCAAATTGCCTGAAGTGCGCGAGGGCGACTTGATCGTAATAAAAAATGCAGGCGCATATGGCTACACCATGGCGTCAAACTACAATTCGCGGTTTCGTCCGCCCGAGGTGTTGGTCTATAACGGAAAGGCGCAGTTGGTGCGCAAGCGCGACACCCTGGACGACCTGCTGCGCAACCAGGTAGTGGTGGAGGTGTGACACGCTGCAATGTAGCGATTGTGGGGGGCGGTGCGGCCGGCTTTTTTTGCGCCCTGCAGGTGGCACAGGCCCGGCCGCAGGCCAAAATAATTATCCTTGAGAAAACCAATCAGTTGCTTAGCAAGGTGCGCATTTCGGGAGGCGGCCGTTGCAACGTTACCCATAAATGTTTTGAGGCGGCACCGCTGGCGCAGCACTACCCGCGCGGCAGGGCATTACTGAAAAAACAGTTTCGGCTTTTTCAGCCGGCCGACATGGTGGCCTGGCTGGCCGAACGGGGCGTGGCAACAAAAGCCGAGGAAGATGGCCGTATATTTCCTGTTACCGATCAATCCGAAACCATCGTAAACTGTTTTTTGCGCGAAGCACAAAAAGCCAATGTGGAGATTCAGTTGCAACGTGAAGCAACCGGGTTAACCAGGCAAGACAGCGAGTGGGTGCTCCATACGCTGCGGGGTGAAGAAGTGCGCGCAAAAAAAATAGTGCTGGCCATGGGTGGCCATGCAAAGCCACAGGCATATCAATGGCTTGGCGAGGCAGGCGTGGACGTGACCCCTACCATACCTTCGCTCTTCACCTTTAACCACCGCGACAAAACTTTCGCTGATTTGATGGGCATATCGGTAGCTGATGCGGAGGTGAGGCTGGCGGGCACAAAATTTTTGCAACGCGGGGCGGTGCTCATCACCCATTGGGGCTTGAGCGGGCCAGCGGTAATCAAATTGTCGGCCTGGGCTGCACCCTTTCTTCATCAGAATGCGTACCGTTTTACCGCGTTGGTCAATTGGCTCGGAGGCATTAAAGAAGATGAACTGCGCAACATTTGGTTAGCGCTGCGCACCGCAACGCGGTCGCCCAAGGTAGCCAACTATGCATCGGCTATCCCGGCCCGTTTGTGGCAGCGGTTGTGCCAACTGGCAAAGATCGGGAGCGATAAGACATGGAAAGAACTTCCGCTAAACGATCTGAATCGCCTCATAGAATTTACCATCCGCTGCCCGTTCGTCATCCAGGGTAAAACAACATTTAAAGAAGAATTTGTTACCTGTGGTGGTATTGCGTTACATCAACTGCACCCCGACACGATGGAGATCAAAGCGATGCCGGGGGTCTATGCCGCGGGCGAGGTGGTGGATATCGATGGCGAGACGGGAGGGTTTAACTTTCAGGCAGCGTGGACTACGGCTTACCTGGCTGCACGCCATATCAGCTACACGCTGTAGCGCACGGGTAGCCGAATTTCAAACCGGCTACCCTTGCCGTGTTCTGACTCCAGCGAAAGTTGCCCATTTAATTTTTGCACCGCCTCATGCACGATATACAAACCCAGGCCGGTGCCCTCGGCAGAAGTGGAGGCGCGATAAAACATGTCGAAAACTCTTTTTTGGTGCTCCCGCGCGATCCCTTCTCCATTATCTACAACAGCTATCACTACCTCTCGATTTGTTTTGGTAAACTCCACGCGCACAAATGGGTTTTCCCGCGCAGTATAGTGGTACTTAATGGCGTTGCTGAGCAAGTTAAGCAAAATAGCTTTTAACTGGTAGGCGTCTGTTACGAGTTGCTGCCGCCCGGCTGTATACTGAAAGGAGATGGTTCTTCCATTTTTCTCGAATGAAAGCCCGGCACTCACTTCTTTGAGAAGATCGTCAAAATACAGAGGTTCAAATTTCAGCTCGCCTTTTGTGCTGCGCGAGAGCTGTAATATATCGGTGATGACCAGGTCGAGCTTTTGCACGCGGTTGTTGATCAACTCGAAATACTGTCGGCTGGCATTGTCGGTTGTTTCATTTAAAGCCAACTGCAGCAGGCTTTGCACCGAGGCGAGGGGTGATCGCAAATCGTGCGAGGTGCGATAAATAAAACCATCGAGTTCTTTGTTGATCTTCTGCAGGCGCTGCCGCTCGTCTTCCAGCAGCCACAGCACCATGCCGATGGCTACACCCGATATACACAACAGTTCAAGCAGGCCGAAGAAATCAGGAAAGAAGCCAATGCCACTGTAAACATAGCGGGTAACGATGGTTGCATAGTAAAGATTGATGATGCCGTACAGCAGGAAGCCGGCCGCGAGTATTTTCTGACCTACGCCACGGGTAAAGTGCTGATTGCGCAGCGTGAGCACTGCAGCATATAAAAAGCCTGCGCTGAGCGTAAAATATTTTACGCCAACGCGCAGGAAATAGCGCACGTTGCCGGCAGTTGGATCGGCATATTTGTAAAGCACCAAGGCGAGTGCAACACCCATGATAACGGCCAGCAGCATAAAAAACAGCCTCTGCGGCAGCCGAAAGTTGCGCACCAACTCATAGCACCCCGTTAGCAGGAAAGCCACCTGCAAAAAACTGCCGGCTACCGATACGTAGGTAACGCATAATCGGGCCCACATTGGCATGTCGGCCAGCTTTTGCATAGAGGTAGACAGGGCTGCACTGAGCACAAAAAACATAAAAGCCAGCCAACTGAGCGACCAGGCTGTCAAAAACCAGCGCTGGTAAAGGGCCGCGAAGTAGCGGAAAACAAAAAACATGAACAGGCCGATGAATGCCTGGCACAGGTATACCTGGATAATACCCGATAGAGAGATATCGAACCAAGAGGGGCCCATATGGGGCCAAAAAGTACAAAAGCCGTTCGTAAGGGAACGGCTTATGTAAGGTTTACTGCTTTTTTGTGGTGACGGAGGGAATTGAACCCCCGACACAAGGATTTTCAGTCCTTTGCTCTACCAACTGAGCTACGTCACCCCGCTAAGTCGCAAGCGTTTTTGCGGGGCACAAAAGTATAGAAATTTCGTGCGGCAACAAATAAGCATTCGGATTTTCCCGATTTCGGTGGTAAATTTTGGTGTGCATGCGGGGGCGAATTAATTTCCCGCCAAATACAGTTATGGGTATTATTCAACAGATTTTGTTCATCGCCACGCTGGGCATAGCTGCATACTTTATCAGGCAGCGCGTGCGGCTTATTCGCAAAACTATTTTGTTGGGCAAGCCAGTAGTTGTGTCGGCCGGCACGCGGGCCCAGCGCTGGCGCAACGTTTTGCTGATCGCTTTTGGCCAGAAGAAAATGTTTGCGCGCCTGGTGCCTGCGGTACTGCACTTCTTCATCTATGCCGGCTTTCTTATCATCAACATCGAAGTGTTGGAGTTTGTGTTGGATGGCGTGTTAGGCACACACCGCCTCTTTGCGCCCTACCTGGGCCCGGGTTACGGATTGTTGATGAACGTATTTGAAGTGCTGGCGATGGCTGTGCTGGTGGCGTGCATATTTTTTCTCACCCGCAGGTACATAACCCGCTTGCCACGGTTTTGGTCGGCCGAAATGAGTGCCTGGCCCCGCCTGGACGCCACCCTCATCCTGGTAACAGAGATTGTTTTGATGTGCGCCATCTTTACCATGAACGCTGCCGACCAGGTGCTTCAAACGCGCGATGCCCATTACCCTTCCACCGGCCCGCTGCTGTTCAGCCAATACCTGGTATCATTCTTTCAACCCCTCGCAACCCCTTCGCTGGTCATCATCGAGCGGGCGGCATGGTGGTTCCACATCGTGGGTATTTTAGGTTTTGCCGTGTACGTTACCTACTCCAAACACCTGCACATCTTTATGGCTTTTGTGAACACGTACTACGCCAAACTGGAAGTCAAGGGTCACCTCTATAACATGCCGGTGGTGACGCGCGAGGTAAAAAGCATGCTCGGGCTGCCGGTTGACGAGCCAGCCTCGAGCGAGCCCGGCCGATTTGGGGCCAAAGACATAAACGATCTAAGCCGTGCGAATCTGATGGCCGCTTATGCTTGCACCGAGTGTGGCCGCTGCACCAGCGAGTGCCCCGCCAACCTTACAGGAAAAAAATTGTCGCCACGTAAAATTATGATGGATACCCGCGACCGCCTGGAAGAAGTGGGCAAGAGCCTGCAAAGCGGAGGGCCGGGGCTGCAGGATGGAAAGTCACTGTTGGGCGATTACATCACCAAAGAAGAGATTAACGCCTGCACCAGTTGCAACGCCTGCGTGGAAGCATGCCCCGTGCTGATTAACCCGCTCGAAATTATTGTAGAGTTGAGGCGCTATGTTTCGATGGAGGAATCGGGTTCGCCTGCCTCCTGGAATTCCATGTATCAAAATATTGAGACAAGCTTTGCTCCGTGGAAGTTTGCACCCACCGATCGGTTTAACTGGGCCAAATCGTGAAGCAAGGTTTAACCAATCGACAGGTTAACCGGTTAACAAAAAAAGACGCACAGAAAAACAACCATACCATGACCATTACCACCATGGCCGAGTGGGCCGCTAAAGGACAATCGCCCGAAGTACTTTTCTGGGTGGGCTGTGCCGGCTCGTTTGACGATCGCGCCAAGCGCGTAACGCTGGCTTTCATTAAAATCCTGCATGCTACGCAAACCACCTTTGGTGTGCTGGGCACCGAAGAAACCTGCACGGGCGACCCTGCCCGAAGGGCCGGCAACGAGTTTCTGTTTCAGATGCAAGCCATCAATAACATACAGGTATTGAATGGCTACGGCATAAAGAAAATTGTTACCGCCTGCCCCCATTGTTTCAACACTTTAAAAAATGAATATCCCGAGTTGGGCGGTAGCTACGAGGTTGTACACCACGCCACGTTTCTGCAGCAACTCATCAACGAAGGCAAAATTAAATTCACCGGGAGCACGCCATTTAAAGGCAGGAAAATCACGTACCACGACAGCTGCTACCTGGGTCGCGCCAACAACATATACGAGGCTCCACGCGAAGTATTGCTGGCGTTGGATGCCGACCTGGTGGAGATGAAGCGCTGCCGCTCCACCGGTCTGTGCTGTGGTGCGGGTGGGGCGCAAATGTTTAAGGAACCTGAGAAAGGCAGGAAGGACATCAACATCGAAAGGGCCGAAGAAGCCCTTGCAACGGGGGCCACCACGGTAGCAGTGGCATGCCCCTTTTGTATGACGATGATGACCGATGGTGTTAAAAACAAGGAAAAGGAAAATTCGGTACAGGTAAAAGACCTGGCCGAACTCTTAGCCGAAGCAAACGGTTTATAGCGATATGTGGAAAGAATTTGATAGTCTACCGGGCCACGCACGCGTGTGGATATACCAGGCTAACCGCGCGCTTACGGCCAGCGAAGTAACAAAAGTAGCTGATGCGCTCCGGATGTTCTGTGCTAACTGGAGTGCCCATGGCCAGCCCATGAAGAGTTCTTTTGTGTTGCCCTATAACCAATTTGTAGTGCTCGCGGCCGATGAAGACTTTCGGCAGGCCAGTGGCTGTTCCATCGATGGGTCGGTGCGGGCGCTCCAGACGGTGCAGGCAGAAATACAAATCGACTTCTTCGATCGCACACGCGTGGCATTCTGGTTGAACAACAAAATCGAAACGATGCCCGTGACTGAACTGAAAGAGGCCTTTGCGGATGGCAGGTTAACCCCCTATACGCCCATGTTCAATAACCTGGTGGCCAGCAAAGCTGATTTCGCAGAAAAGTGGAAAATACCCGCCTGGCAGTCGTGGTTGACAAAATATTTTCCCGCACCAGCGTTTACATAAGCATCGGGCAGCCTTGCATTTTTTGTAGTTTTGATGTGCTGCAAGGCAAAAAGAGAATAGAATGAACCGAGCCGGTATTATCGCCATTTGGATATCACTGCTGCTGATGGCGTGCAGTGCTGAAAAGAAGGCACAGAAAAATTTTCGGTACGGCAAGTATCAGCATGTCATCAACTACTATTCAGGAGTGTTGGATCGGCAGCCCAACAACGGCAAGGCCAATTATTTTATTGCCGAGTCGTTTCGGCTGTCTAACCGGATCAAGCAAGCTGAACCCTTCTACGCGCGGGCCGGGGGGCCGGGTATAAACCGCGATTCTGTACTGCTCTACTACGCCAAGTCGCTGCAGGCCAATGCTAAATACGATGAAGCCCGGGCTAAACTGGAAGAAATAGAGCGCACAACGGCTGACGAAGCCATGCGCGACCGTACCCGCAAGGAGTTGGATGGACTAAACTACCTCGATAAGCTGGCGGAGAAGAAAAGCTACTACCGTGTAAAAAGCCTCGATGCCTTGAATACGCCTTTTGCCGAATATGCACCGGTGTTTCAAAATGGCGAATTGTATTTTACTTCATCGCGGGCCAACCAACGCATTTATGAAGCTACCGGCACTCCGTTTACTGATCTGTACAAAGCCACTACCAAGGGCGCGAATGTAGATGTCAATACCATCACTCCGCTGCCCGAGTTGATCAATGCACCAAATACCAACGAAGGTTGTGTTGCGTTTTCGCCCGATGGCCGCACCATGGTTTTCGCCAAAGGCAACAGTGGCAAGCGAAAAGGAGCCAGCGATGTAGACCTGTACCTCGCGCGGTACCGCAACAATCAATGGACAGCCCCGCAGATGATCAACATCAATCTGCCCGACTCCTGGGAATCTACCCCGGCCTTCAGCCCGGACGGCCGCCTGCTGTACTTCTCGTCTAATCGCAAGGGCGGCTATGGCGGGCTGGATCTCTATTCTGCCCAGATGGACTCGCGTGGGCGCTTCGGCCGCGTACGCAACCTGGGACCTGAAATCAACACGGCTGGCGATGAGCTCTTTCCCTATGTATCAGAAAATGGCAAGTTATACTTCTCGTCAGATGGCCACCCCGGCTATGGCCTGCTCGATATTTTTGTGGTTAACCGTGTAAACGGCAAAACCGTGGTGGAAAATCTGGGCCAACCGATAAACAGCACGGGTGATGACTTCGGCATTTTTCTGTTTAGGCCCGACCGCGGATTTTTTACGTCCAATCGCGAAGGCGGCAGAGGCGATGACGACATCTACACCTTTGTAAATGAAGACCCCAACCTGAAAGTAGTAAATTACTATTTGCAAGGCATTACCTACACCACCCGCAAAGACAGCACGCGTGAAGTGCTACCTGAAACCAAGGTGACCCTGATCGATGCCAACGGCAATATTATGCAAGACTTTGTAACGGGCAACGATGGCAAATTCCTGTTTCGGGTTTATGAGAACGAGAACTACATCCTTATGGGCGAAACCGATGGCTACCTCGTAAAGCGGCAGCCCTTCACCACCATCGGCAAGTCGGTGCCAGTAGAGACTCTGAAAGAGCTGGTCACCAACGTTACGCTCGATACGTTGATGGTATTGGATAAGCTGGAGAAGAACAAAGTGTTTGTATTGAATAACATCTACTTCGAACTCGACAAATCGGACATCCGGCCCGATGCGGCAGCGGAGCTCGATAAGCTGGTTCAGTTGCTCAACGACAACCCCGAAATCAAAATCGAGTTGAGTTCGCATACCGACAGCATTGCATCGGAAGAGTACAACATGGCCCTGTCGCAACGCAGGGCAGAGTCCACTGTGAATTACCTGGTTCGCAAGGGCATTGATGCCAGCCGGCTGGTGGCCAAAGGCTATGGCGAAAGCCGGCCCGTGGCCCGTAACACCAACCCTGATGGCACCGACAACCCCGCAGGCCGCCAGCGTAACCGCAGAACCGAGTTTAAGATTCTGGAAATAGGGCCCGTCATCAAAAAACCGGATGACGAGTTTGACGAGGATAAGTACTTCAAAAACGACAATTAGCGGTGCAGCATGGTGTGGCTCAGTAACCGCTCATCCCTTACTTAATTTGAAAGCCCTGCCGGGCTAATCATCTTTAGCTCATAATCCGCATAATCTATGAAGGCTATCATTACGCTTTTCTATTTGGTTATTTCTGCCTGTACGCTGGCGCAAACAAAGGCACCCGTAGTGGCGTCAGATCTCATGAAAATTGCCACAGCCAACCAGATTGAAATCGCACCCAACGGCAATGAGGCCGTCATGGTGGTTACGCGCAAGGCGGTAAAAAATGAAAATGAGTACTATTATACCCGCCATCTCTACTGGTTGGATCTAACCGGCAAGGAAGAGCCGCGCCAACTTACTTTTGGTGACAAGAACGACAGCCAGCCGCGGTGGAGCCCTGATGGCAGGCAACTCGCGTTTGTGCGCACCGATGGCGATAAATCGCAAATTTGGCTATTGCCCCTGCGTGGAGGCGAGGCGCAAGCAGTGAGCAAGGCCGAGTTTGGTGCTTCCCGCCCCCGGTGGAGCCCTGATGGTAAGTCTATCTTATTTGCTTCCGCCATTCCGTTTCACGCCATACAAGGAAATTTGCCATGGGCATATGAACGCCCGGGCCGCAACCCTGGCGATGAGCCCAATTGGAAAAAGTTGCCGGCCGATGAGCGCAAAAGCATACAAGCCAGCCCTGACGGCTCCCTGGCAGAAGTGCGCGCATGGCTATCCAAAAACACATTCGACAACAACCCGCGGGTGCTTACACGGCAACAGTTGCAAGGCGAATTAAACCTGCAGCCCGAGGAAAGTTTCTCGCACCTTTTTGTGCTGGCAGTGGGCAGCGATGAAAAGCCTTTAGCCCTTACCCAGGGGTTTCAGGATTTTGACGGAGCCGAGTGGAGCCCCGATGGCAAAAAAATTATCTGTCACTCACGCGCTTATACCGTTAACCCCGATGACGAGCAGGACACCGACCTATGGCAGATAGAGGTAGCCACCCGGCAGGCCCGTGAGTTTTTGAGGTGGCCCGGCCACAGCTTGAGTAATGCCAGCTACTCGCCCGATGGCCTCCAGGTTATGTTTTATGCAGAAGTGCTCGCCAACCGCCACGCCACCCAAACCCAACTGGCCGTGGTAAGCGCCAATGGTGGCGCACCGATAGCGCTGACGGCCGCGTTAGATCGCGATGCGGGGCAGGCGGCCTGGAGCAACGATGGCAAAACCATTTTCTTTACAGCCCAAACAGAGGGCGACATACCGTTGTTTTCCGTGCCGGCAAAGGGAGGCAAGCCCAACCGACTGTTGGGCAATGACAATGGCATCAACGACTTTGCACTGTCGGGCGATAGGGTGGTTTATGCCCTTACCGAAACAGCTAATCCCTGGGAAATTTATGTGTACCATCTCAAAGAGAAATCCAACAGGCAGCTAACGCGACTCAACACCCCGTGGGTAGAGACCCGGCAAATCAGCACCCCGCGCGAATTTTGGTTCACACGGCCTGATGGCGTTAAAATACAGTACTGGGTAATGGAGCCGGCAGCGAAAAAAGAGGGGCAGAAATATCCCACTATTCTGAACATACATGGCGGGCCCACGGCCATGTGGGGACCGGGTATTTTCAGCATGTGGCATGAGTTTCAACTTGAAAGCAGCTGGGGCTATGGCGTGGTGTATTGCAACCCGCGGGGCAGTGGCGGCTATGGCGATGCATTTAAAAAGGGTAATTACAAGGATTGGGGTGCAGGGCCCGCGGGCGACATTCTCGCATCGCTTGACGAGGCCATGAAGCAGCACGCGTGGATCGACAAAGAAAATCTGTTTGTGGAGGGCGGCAGCTATGCAGGCTACATGGTAGCCTGGATTATCGGCCATGATAACCGGTTTAAAGCAGCCAATGCCCAACGCGGTGTATACGAACTGACAACATTTATGGGTGAGGGCAATGCCTGGCGGCTGGTGCCTACCCACTTTGGCGGCTACCCCTGGCAGAAGGAAACCAAGGCACTGCTCGATGCGCAGTCGCCCCTGACGTACGTAGAAAACATCAACACCCCGCTGCTCATCATTCATGGCGATCAGGATTTGCGCACGGGTGTAATTCAATCGGAAATGCTATACAAAAGTTTGAAGATACTGAATAAGCCGGTGGAATACATTCGCTATCCGCGCGAAGGCCATGAGCTCACGCGCAGCGGCAACCCCGGCCGCATGATGGACCACCTGCTGCGGGTAATTGAATTTTTTGAGCGTTACGCCACGCATCCCGAACCTCCGGCCGCTACGCGCGCAGATAAGCAATAGCGTTATCAGACAGTTAGCGCGGGCCAAGGCGACCGATAATAAAATGCCAGGTGCCCAGAAGCATTGCCGCGATTTTTGCCGAACGGTTTTGCTCCAGGAAAATAACCCGTAGATAGTCTTTCAGGTAGTGACCAGCCTCGCGTCTGAAGAACTTCGTGTCAAACCAGAAGTATTTGAACATCACATAAAGGCGATTACGGGCAACATAGTAGCGCCTGGTGGCATTGTGGTGCGTTGTTTTGAGGCGCATGCCGGCAAACGGTGTATACGTTATTTTTCCCAGTTCGTGAAAAAGAATGACTGAATTGAGGCGCACGATTTTCCATTTTTTTCTGCGCAGTCTAAGGCAGTACTCATGGTCTACTGAATCGATAAATAGTTTTTCTTCGAACGGCCCGCACGCCTGGTAGGCTTTGAGGCGTAACAAATTTCCTGAGGTCATCGTCATGCGAATTTCTTGCACCTCTACCGCGGCCGAAACTGGGTTTGCCATTGGGGTACGATGCAAAGGAGCAACCAAAGCGATTTCGGCCGAAGCGCGCGCTGCAAAGCTGATCATTTTGGCTATGCCATCGCTGTCGAAGTCACTGTCTTGATCCATCGTCAACAGCCAATCGTAGCGATTTGCCAACGCATGTTGTGCGGCTTGATTAAGCGCTCGGGCTATTCCCAGATTTTCATTGTTTTGAATAATGTTGAGTTTGCTAAAGAAGTTACTCCGTTGGGCATCGAAGCAGGTGTCTACCAACTTACTGTTGGCGATCACTAGTACGCCATCCACTTCTTTGGCTACTGAGGCCACGCGTTGCGCAATGCCCTCGGGTGGATAGTAGAGAATAAAAGATGCTAAAACACGCACGATATTCCCTTTAAATAATGGTTATGAACGGCACAGTTTAGTGTTCGCATTTTGCTATCCGTTTCAGGACAAATCTCACTAAGGTAGTTCAAGCTTTTGTTTTATTTCTATTTTTACCCATTCATGACAGACGAGGCCCCCCGATATTCATACTCCGATAAGGAACGGCAAACCATCTTTAACGATGAGTTTATGCCCCATATCCATGCCATGTATAACTTTGCCTATCGCCTCACGCTGGAGCGCGATGACGCCAAAGACCTGGTGCAAGACACCTACCTGAAAGCCTATCGCTTCATAGATTCGTTCCAAAGAGGAACCAACGCCAAAGCATGGCTGTTTCGCATTCTGAAAAACAGCTTCATCAACGACTATCGTAAGAAGAGCAAAGAACCGAACAAAGTAGACTACCAGGAAATAGAAAGCTATTACAATTCAGACGAGGTTGACCGGCAAATTACCACCGACTTGCGGGTAGAGACGCTGAAGGATATGATGGGCGATGAAATTTCAAATGCCCTCAACTCGCTTGATGTTGATTTTAAGACCGTAATCATTCTGTGCGATCTGGAGGGATTTAAGTACGAGGAGATGGCCAAAATTCTAGATATACCCATTGGCACCGTGCGCAGCCGCCTGCACCGCGCGCGCCAGTTGCTAAAAGAAAAACTAAGTACTTACGCTAAATCGATGGGCTATAAAAATGCTTAAGCTATGGAACCGCAGAAACAATCTCCAGACAACCTTCAAGAGGTAAATGCCAAGTGTAAGGAAATGCTGCAACTCATTATCGATGGCGAAGCTACCGAGGAGCAGCGCCTCTACTTTAAAGAGCACATGGACGAGTGCCTGCCCTGCTTTAAGGGATATGAATTGGATGCTGCCCTGAAGGAAGTATTGAAATCGAAATGCTGCGGTGGCCACGCACCGCACGATCTGGTAGATCAGATCAAGAGCAAAATTGAACAACCAAAGTTTTGATGGCGGGCAAAGCAATTATTTTCTCGGCCCCTTCAGGCTCAGGCAAAACCACACTGGTAAAACATCTGCTGCAGCAAAACCCCGACCTGGGGTTTTCTATCTCCGCCTCCACCCGCGATAAGCGCGGCCGCACCGAAGAGCAAGGCAAAGATTATTACTTCTTAACGCCACAAGACTTCAAACAGAAAATTGATGCCAACGAGTTTATTGAATGGGAAGAGGTATATGCCGGCAACTTTTATGGCACCCTCAAGTCGGAGATTGAGCGCATTTGGGCCGAAGGCAAAAATGTGATTTTCGATGTGGACGTAAAGGGCGGCATTAACCTGAAAAAGTATTTTGGCGACAAAGCGCTCTCAGTCTTTGTAAAAGTTCCTTCGTTAGAAGTGTTGCGGCAGCGCCTCAACGAGCGCGGCACGGAGTCGGCCGACAGCCTGTCGCGCAGGTTATTTAAAGCCGAGTTTGAAATGACCTTTCAAGATAAATTTGATGTGGTGCTGGAGAATGAAGATCTCGAGAAGTCGAAAGCCGAAGCCCAGCAGTTGTACAAGAACTTTGTGAGCGGTACCGCACGCGATAAAGACTAACATGGCGGAAGCGCTGTTAAAAAAATGAAAGTAGGCCTTTTTTTTGGTTCCTTTAATCCCATTCACACCGGCCACCTGATCATTGCCAACATCATGGCCGAGAACACCGATCTGAAGAAAGTGTGGTTGGTGGTGTCGCCACAAAATCCCTTCAAGCCAAGCAGAGGGCTGCTGCACGAATTCGACCGGTACGACATGGTGAAGGCCGCCATTGCCGATCATTATAAACTGGAAGCCTGCGATGCCGAGTTTCACCTGCCCAGGCCCAGCTACACCATCGACACCCTCACCCACCTTAACGAAAAGCATCCCGGCAAGGAGTTTAAATTGATCGTGGGCGAAGATAACCTGGAGCATTTTTCGAAGTGGAAAAACCATGAACAAATACTGACACACTACGGCTTATATGTGTACCCCCGACCCTATGCAACAAGTTCCGACCTGAAACGTCATGCAGCCGTCACGATGGTCGAAGCGCCACTGATTGATATTTCGGCCACCTATATACGGCAGTGCATTAAAAGCAATAAGTCCATCCGCTACCTCGTGCCCGAAGCGGTGGAGCAGCTTATTCAGCTCAGGCAGTTTTATCGGTGAGCAGGGCACAACCGTTTAGCCTGTATTTCCGTCTATTGCATATGCGCTTCATTTTTTTGTCTGCCCTTTTGTGTGCCATGTACAACGCGCGGGGCGGGGGGATCCGTGGCACGGTAACAGCCGATGACGGTTCCACTCTGGCTTATGCCACCATTTATGTAAAGCAAACGGGCACAGGTGTGGCCAGCGACTTACAGGGGTTTTACGAAGTGACCCTGCCCGCAGGCACCTACGATGTGCTGTTTCAGTTTTTGGGATATGAAACCCTTAGTAAAAAGGTGAGTGTGGGCGAGGGCTTTACGGAGATCAATGTTACGCTCAAAACGCAGGTAATGGTGCTGCAGAACGTAACGGTGTCGGGCAAGGAAGATCCGGCCTACACCATCATGCGCAAAGCCATCGCCAAAGCTAACTACCACCGCCAGCAAATCGACAGCTACACAGCCAGGGTGTATATCAAAGGCAAGGGGCAACTTAAAGACTATCCATGGCTGGCCAAAAAAGCTATTGAAAAAGAGGGCATAACCAAAGACCGTGTTTTTATTCAGGAGTCTGTTAGTGACATTAAGTTTACGCGGCCCAACAAATTTGAGGAAAAAGTCATCGCCATCTACACCAGCGGCAAAGAGCAGGGCAACTCCTCGCCCAATGCATTTGTGTTTGGCAGCTTTTATGAACCCGAAATTGCCGAAACGGTATCGCCCCTGTCGCCCAAGTCATTTTCATACTACCGGTTCGAATACCTGGGCACGTTTAGAGACAGGCAGTACGACATCAGCAAAATAAAAGTCACGCCCCGCTCCAAAGGCGACAACGTGGTGGAGGGGGTGCTCTACCTGGTGGAAGACTGGTGGAGCATCCACAGCCTTGATTTTTTCGTGAGCAAACTGGGGCTCACTTTTAAAGTAAAGCAGATTTACAATCCCATCGAAGACAAGGCGTGGTTGCCGGTGTCGCAGCAGTTCAAATTAAGTGGCAAGGTGTTCGGCTTTGAATTTGAGGGAGACTACCTCGCCACCATGCGCGACTATAAAATCAAGCTCAACCCCGCGTTGCCGCAAGTGATGACGGTGGTAGATGAAAAAGCAGAAAAAGAACAGGCGCGCGCGGTAAAAAAGCAACACACCGCTAAAAAGCAACAACTGCAAGAGCGCCTGGCGGCCGGCCAGGAAATTACCAACAAAGAGCTAAAGCAGTTAGTAAAAGAGTACGAAAAGGAGGAGCAGAAAAAGCAAAAGGAACCCGCAGTGATTGCCGAAACCACATTTAAGATTGACTCGCTGGCGCGAAAGAAGGACTCTACCTTTTGGGCCGACATACGCCCCATTCCGCTCACCAAAGAAGAGCAGCGCGGCTACCAGGTAGAAGACAGTCTGCGTGAGGTGGAGCGCAAAAAAAATGAGGGCGACACCTTGCGCAAAGCAGGTAAAAAGAACAAAGTCGGCTTTCAGCCTCTCGATCTGATCACGGGCGATTCTTATAAAGTCAGCCCCACGTCTAACTTCAGAATACATCCCCTTGAAGGGGGATTTAATACCGTGGAAGGTTACAACATGGTGTATCGGCTGAGCTTGTACAAACGGTGGAGCAGGAGAGATACTACCGGCAGCAGCC
>Ga0224723_1000684_pt1 | contig 22417 bp, 22 predicted proteins | sample Balambano_FR2_Me_FD_161647 | JGI IMG/M metagenome (GOLD analysis project Ga0224723, IMG submission 161647) | Freshwater sediment microbial communities from Lake Towuti, South Sulawesi, Indonesia - Balambano_FR2_MetaG | ecosystem: Environmental > Aquatic > Freshwater > Lake > Sediment | place... | reverse complement strand
TGGTGATAGTCAGTCTTGGGCTTGCTTCAACGGGCCCTATGATAATCCGGTTGGTTCGTACGAGATGGTTGAGATTGAGGGACGCACAGCCGTTCTGTTCTTCCGTGATGAAGGCGCACAGTCACATGGCGAAACCGGATGTACTATCTCTTTCGGAGCAACTGGCACAGATGTCTCACAGTATGATTATATGGCGCTACGAGCGATTTTCAGAATTGATGATCACTCTCTGAGCGCATGCGGGGTTGAGGGCAGCGAATGCCCGATGATGATCAAGATTGATTACATCCCTGTCAACGGGGAACCAGCGGTATCGTGGTATCACGGGTTTTTCTCCAATGTTGACTTTCAGTTGAATTACCCTCTGATTTGCGCGTCATGTACGCGAGAACATGATGCAGTCAACCCCGGAACGTGGTATACCTATCAAAGTGATAATCTGTTCTCAATGATTCCTACCAACCTGCGCCCCGGTGATATTTTGAATGTTCGCTTTTATGCCTCGGGGCATGAGTATGATGTCTCGGTGAGTGATATTGCTTTACTGGTGGGGCAGGCAGACCCGGCTTGATCCCTTGTAGCGGTTTCTTAGAAATTGTGAAAAAGAGCAGGTATGAACACTGAACAACTGAATAGTATCTTCACAGCGGGGTTGGTGTATGGCGGTGTGATCCTCATTGCCTTCTGGATCGGCATGATAGTGTGGACATTCCGTGATATGCGGGCGCGTTCACGCGACAGGCTTTCGCAGATCGCAGTCGCCGCGCTGGTGGCGTTTCTGACGCTGCCGGGCTTGGTTCTGTACTTATTCCTGCGTCCTCGTGAGACGCTCGGCGAAGCCTACGAGCGGTCTCTTGAAGAAGAAGCACTGCTGCAAGATATTGAAGAAAAGCCGGTTTGCCCTGGCTGCAAGCAGCGGATTCAGGAGAACTGGCAGGCTTGCCCGCATTGCCATACCCGCTTGAAAAAACCTTGTGGACGTTGCGGCAACATGTTGGAACTGTCATGGGATCTTTGCCCTCACTGCATGACGCCTGCGGCAGTGCCAAGCATGGATCGTGCTTCGTCATCCTATTCGAGCCACGCACGACCCGCCACCGCAGATGCTTACGTTGCAGCGACGCCAACGCTGGAAAGTCAGAGCCGCGAAGGACGCAAAAGTCGCCGCAAAACGGAATCACTGGAATTCGTTGATGGGGAAGAGGTATAGCGTGACGGGGTGAATACTTTCACCCCGTCAATTGTTATTACTGGAGTTCGTTTGCTTCACCCACAATATGGAGCTTAAGGAAGTTTGTTTGTGTGGTAACGCCAAATGGCACCCCGGCAATCACGACCACTGAGTCATTCACATCCACAAGTTTTGCGTCGAAAGCAGCCCGAATGACGATTCGGAGCATTTCATCAACCGTCTTGAAGTCATGTTTCAGTAAAATCGGATGGGTTCCCCAGACGAGCGCCACCTGCTTATATGTCAGGGGGTTCGGAGTTACACAGATGATTGGCGTCTTGGGGCGTTCACGAGCAACGCGCCGCGTGGTATAGCCGCTCAGGGTAGTGGTGATGATCGCTTTGCAATTCAAGGCATCGGCAACCTGTGATGTTGCCTGTGAGATAGCGTCAGAGATTGCTTCCCGACCTTCCAACCCTGTACCAATTTTGACCGGATGTTCCTTCGCTCCTGCGGGAAATAGGTTTCGTTCGGCAATGGAAGCGATATTGACCATCATTTCGACGGACTTCACCGGATAATCTCCACTGGCAGATTCATTACTCAACATGACAGCATCGGTCCCGTCGAGAATCGCGTTGTAAACATCGCTGGCTTCAGCGCGTGTCGGGCGCGGGCTTTTTTCCATCGAGTTGAGCATCTGCGTCGCCGTAATGACGGGTTTGCCGACATCATTACACAGCTTAATGATCTTCTTCTGATGATACGGCACTTCCTCAGCGGGAATTTCCAGACCGAGATCGCCGCGTGCGACCATGATGCCGTCACTCTCGGCGATAATCGCTTCAATCTCCTCGAGTGCTTCATGCTTTTCGATCTTGGAGATAATCGCTGCCTTCCCACCGAGATGACGGATCAGAAAACGCATTTCCTGAACATCTTTGGGCGAACGCACAAAGGACATGGCGACATAATCCACATCTTTTGAGAGAGCGTACCGGATGTCTTCACTGTCCTTATCCGTAATCGCGGACAAGGTAAGCCGTGCGTTTGGCGCCATCACCCCTTTGTTGGAACTGAGGATGCCCGGAATGACGGCGATGCACACCAGCCCGCGTGGAATGAGTGATTTCACCTCAAATTCCAGCTTGCCATCATCCAGCAGCAGGCGTGTACCGACTTTTATATCCTGCAAGAATTCAGGATGGGGCAGTTGAACGATACCATTTTCACCATCTGCCTGATCAAGCGTCAGGGTGACGGTATCCCCGGCCAGTAAGTTCAGCGGTTTCGTGATTTTGCCGACGCGAATTTTCGGTCCCTGAATATCGGCAAGGACGGCGACAACGACGCCTTCTTCTTCAGCAATGCGACGCACATCGTCAATCATCTTGCCATTAACTTCATGTGAGTTATGCGAAAAGTTGATTCGCGCAACATCAATGCCGGCACGCACCATCTGCCGCAAAACCGTCTCCTCATTCGAGGAAGGACCGAGCGTAGCGACAATCTTTGTTCGTTTACCGTGAATTCGACTGACGATCAATATCTACCTCTTGACTGAGCTAAACGTCCATATTGAGATTGGCAAAGGCGCTGTAACCCGCATATTTTGCAGCAGAACCAAGTTCTTCTTCAATACGCAGGAGTTGGTTGTATTTAGCGACCCGATCCGTTCGGGCAGGCGCACCCGTTTTGATCTGCCCGGCGTTCAGAGCGACAGCGACATCTGAAACGGTGGTGTCTTCGCTTTCGCCGCTGCGGTGGCTGGCTATGACCGTGAAGCCGTGTCGTTGACTGAGCTGCGCGGCGGCAAGCGCTTCTGTAAGTGAGCCAATCTGGTTCAGCTTGAACAGAAGGGCATTCGCGGCTTTTTCCTTGATCGCTCGTTTGACTTTTTCAACGTTCGTCACCAGCAGATCATCCCCTACGATCTGCACCCGATCCCCAACGGCGGCGGTCAATTGTGACCAGTGTTCCCAGTCGTTTTCAGCAAGCCCATCTTCAAGGGAAATGATCGGATACTGGCGAATCCAGTTTTCCCAGAAGGCGACCATGTCATCGCCCGACAGGACTTTGCCCTCGATTTCGAGATGATACGCTCCATCTTGATATATTTCCGAGACTGCCGGATCAAGCGCAATTCGAATTTGTTCTCCCGGCTTGTAGCCTGCCTTGACAATCGCCTCCATGATCACGTCCAGCGCGGCATGATTTGAGCCGAGACTAGGAGCGAAACCGCCTTCATCGCCAACTGTCGTCGCCTGTCCCTTATCGTGCAGGATTTTCTTGAGCGCCTGATAAATTTCGACACCCCATTGCAGCCCTTCGCGGAAACTAGAGGCACCTAGGGGCATGACCATAAATTCCTGAAAGTCGGTGCTGCCAGCCGCGTGCTTGCCGCCATTCATGATATTCATCATCGGCACGGGCAGTATATGGGCATAAACCCCGCCGAGATAGGCATACAGCGGCAGTTCAGCGAAGTTCGCGGCGGCGCGGGCTACGGCAAGCGAGACACCGAGAATGGCATTTGCGCCTAGTCTGCTCTTTGTCGGTGTGCCGTCCAGTTCAATCATCATCTCATCAATCGCGGTCTGGTTGAGCGCGTATTGACCAAGCAGCGCATCGGTGATGGGTCCGTTGACGGCTTCTACTGCACGAAGAACGCCTTTACCGCCGTAGCGTGATTTATCGCCATCGCGTAGTTCTAATGCTTCGTATTCACCCGTAGATGCGCCGCTTGGGACGATAGCTCGCCCTGTAGAGCCGTCTGCTAATAGAACTTCGACTTCAACAGTGGGATTTCCGCGAGAGTCCAGTATTTCGCGCCCGTGAATACGTTCAATAACCGCCATATCTACTCCCTTATCTGAGTGATGGATTGCAGTGATTGTAATCTAAGCTGGCAAAACAAATGTTAATAGTAGCGCGGATCAATTGTTTCTGCATGTTCATTTCGCCCGAACGACGGTGTCTGTTATTTCGATAGCATTCGGCTAAAATAAACGAACTTTTCGACAAATGGTGAAAGACACAGTCATGACCGCGCCAGCCCGCCGCGTTTACCTCGATCACTCCGCCACCACGCCCACAGACCTTCGTGTTGTTGAGGCAATGCTGCCCTATTTTCATGAGGTTTACGGCAATTCTTCTTCCACCCATCGGGTCGGGCAGGCGGCGGAACAGGCGGTGGACGATGCCCGTGAAACGATAGCCCGTATTCTGAATTGCAAGCCTGCTGAAATTGTCTTTACCAGCGGCGGCACGGAAAGCGACAATCTGGCGATTCGCGGTGCTGCATGGACGAAAAAGTATGCAGGCGAGGGCGTGCATCTGGTGAGCAGTTTCGTAGAACACAGCGCCGTCATAAAGACGCTTGGTCAACTGACGATTTTGATGGGTTTCAATCACACCCTCGTTCCTGTAGATCACGTCGCCATGATAGCGGCGGAAGACTTTGCCAGCGCATGTTGGGCAGATACGACACTTGCCAGTGTTATCTATGCCAACAATGAGGTTGGCACAATCATGCCGATTCCACAGTTGGCAGCACTGGCGCATGAGCGCGGCATACTCTTTCACACGGATGCAGTGCAGGCAGCAGGGCAGCTTACATTGGATGTGCAGGCGCTTGATGTGGATATGATGAGCCTTTCGGCGCACAAATTTTATGGTCCGAAGGGGGTAGGGTTGCTGTATGTGCGCGAGGGGATTGATCTTGTTCCAAGTCAAAGTGGTGGCAGTCATGAGGAAGGGCGGCGGGCAGGCACTATGAATACGCCCGCTATTGTAGGCATGGCAAAAGCGCTCCAACTCGCATACGAAGAAATCGGCGAACGCACCGCCCATTATCAGACACTACGGGATGCCTTGATTGACGGCATTCTTGACCGTGTGCCGGAGGCTCAACTCACAGGACACCCTGAACTGCGATTGCCCAGCCATGCAAGTTTTGTTTTTGATGGGATTGATGGTAATTTGTTGCTACTACATCTGGACATGAAAGGTATCGCTGCAAGCAGCGCATCCGCCTGCAAGACCGGCAATCCCGAACCTTCTGATGTATTACTGGCAATGGGCTATTCCAATGATCTTTCAGGAAGCGGTTTACGCCTGACTGTGGGTAAGGATACGACGAAAGAAGATGTCGAATATGCAGTGGTAACGGTGGCGGAAACCGTCGAAAAACTGCTCCGGTTGGGGCAGACGTATATTTAGCGAATGAGATGTTTAAGGTGAGTCAGGCACAAAAGCGTGTGGTCGTCGCCATGAGCGGCGGCGTGGATAGTTCTGTGGCAGCCGCGCTCATGGTCGAGCGTGGCTATGATGTTATTGGCATGATGATGCGCCTGTGGTCAGAGGAAACAACTAAAAACGGAGCGCACAACCGCTGCTGCACACCCGACCAGATGGCGGATGCACGGCGCATTGCCGAGAAACTGAAAATACCCTTTTATGTGCTGGATACGAAGGAAGTCTTTCGCAAGACCATCGTGCAGTATTTCATTGATCAGCACCGCGAAGGGACAACACCTAACCCGTGTATTGAGTGCAATCGCCACATCCGCTTTGACTTCCTGCAAAAGAATGCGCTGGCGCTGGAGGCGGATTATCTGGCAACGGGACATTATGCGCGGATCGCCAGTGATGAGGATGGCTGTTTCCTGCTCAAACAGGGATTAGATGAGGCGAAGGATCAAAGCTATGTCCTCAGTGTGATGGGTCAGGAACAACTTGCCCATGCGCTATTTCCAGTTGGCGACTATACCAAACCAGAAGTACGCCAGATCGCCGAAAAGTATGGACTGCCGACTGCCAGCAAGAAGGATAGTCAGGATTTATGCTTTCTTGGGGACGGGGATTATCGCCGCTTCCTGAGAGATCATGCGCCTGAAGTGATGATTGCGGGACCCATCGTGCGCCGTAACGGGAATGTACTTGGCGAGCATCACGGGTTGGCGAATTACACGATTGGGCAGCGCAAAGGACTTGGTATTTTTGGTGCTGATCCGCTGTATGTGATCGGCATGAATCCTGCTGTGAATGCGCTCATCGTTGGCACGGCGGAAGAACTGGGGTCAACCCGCCTGACAGCAAAGCGCGTGAATTGGGTGCGCGGCGAACCGCCTGCACAGTCGTTTCGCGCTACCGTGAAAATTCGGTATAAGGCGAAGCCACAAACGGCGCTCGTGGAGGTGCTGGCGGAGTCACAGATACGGGTGACGTTCGACGAGCCTCTGCGGGATATTACGGCAGGGCAGGGCGCAGTTGTGTATCATGATGATGTGTGTTTGGGCGGCGGCATCATCGAACGGGCGGAACGGGCATTAAGCCAAAGCGCATGAAGCTGATCACTTCTGGCGCGAACAACAGCATGATAATCGTGGCAATGATGATATATTGACCGTAGGGTAGAGGGGTAAACAAGCTGTAGTGCCGTCCTGCCAGTCGCCGAATGATCAGATAGATAATCGCGCCAAACGCGCCAAGAAATACCGTGATGAACATCGCCAGAATGAGCGCCTGATAGCCGAGTATCAGTCCTGAAAGGGTGATCAGCATGACATCGCCATAGCCAAAGGCGACCTCGTTGATTTCCTCGCCGCGCAGTTTCCCCAGAATGTAAGTGAAGAAAAAACCGCCGACATACAACAGAAAGAAGATGCCAAACCCGATCAGCGCACCGAGAATGGAATCTTTGAGGTTTGCCCCATAGTTCAGGAAGGCGGCATCCAATAGCGCCAATACACACGACGGGATAATGACGACGAACAGGATCAGACGATGTTCAAGGTCTATGACCGTGATCAACATGAAAATCGCCATGTATATCAGCCAGACGATGAACTGCGCGGTATTCATGGCGATGTCGTCATGCGCGACCAGCAGTGTGATGATGAATAACGCAGTGGTGGCAATCTCCGTAAGGGGATAGCGCCAGCGCAGCTTCACGCCATTTGGTGAAACGCGTTTGCCAAATAGAAATGTCGTGATACCAAGCCACGCAATGAACGGACGCGGGGTATCATCGGGATAGTGAGGCAGGCGCACAGGGCGGCGCATGGGCAGGTCATCCGAAAGGGCGTTGACCACACCGCCCGCAATGATGCCAAGTAGACCAACAAGAATGATTTCAAATACGGGCATATACGCTGTCCATCAGGGTGTCGGTGGTATCGCTGGCGCGGGTGGCAGCAAAGTGACCGCAATGATCAAGACGAGGATTGCCGCTGCCACAGCACTTACGATTATCGCCGCTTTTTGCGCGTTGGAGAATGAAGGATAACGCGGCGGTGGTGGCTCATTCCCGATATGGATAGAGAGAGGCTGGCTGCCCGTGCTGCGAATCTGCCACGCGGTCACTCGCGGCTCGTCTTTCAGGCTGATGATCATCATGGCTGTGTCAGGATATTGCCATTGGCGAATATCCATTTGCGACGGTATGGGGTCATGGGTGGGGTGACTATGATAGATTGCTAATAAACCCACCGTCTGATATTCCAGAGCGAAAAGCGCATGAGCGAGTGCATGTTCATCCATGCGATAAGCACGAGTAGGGGCGTCAGCGATATTGGCAATCGGCAGGATAAGGGAAACCCGCCCATCCTTACCCGCAAGTAGCCCACAGATTTCACGCGGCGCTGCGTCCTTCGCCTGCTTTACCAGTTCGTCAGCCTGTTGATGTGACAGCAATAGTCTCATTCGTCGGAATCGCCCGGTACTGTGAATGGCTCAATTCGCTGGCTCTGGGGTGGGTTGCGCGATTCGTAGAAGAGGTCCACTTGAAGTGTATACTCGCCCGCCGGGTCTTTACCGCCTGTTCGCAGGTGCATCGTGAATTCCATATCGAAGTGCATCGTTTCGATGATATTCAACTCGGCGGCGATTTTCCCGTCCGCATTTCGGGCGATCAGGATTAAATTCGGGCGTTCACTGAATGGCGAGACACGGATATGTACGAAGACGCGAAAGCGATCTGGATATACCGCGATCTCAACTTCCTCAATCTGAACCCGATCTTTGGGTTTTGGCGCGAATCCATCGGGATACAGCGGAATTTCCATAGAACTCCCTGTTGAGGCGCGGATTAAGTCTGCTTTTGTAGCGCTTCGAGTACACTCATCGCTTGGTCAAATGATGCAGACGGCACAAGCAGATGATCACGGCTAAACGCGGCAAACGGCATGATCGTGATACCCGCGCTGGCAAGGGCGCTGCTGATCCGCGCTATAAAGCCAACCAGTGTTGGTTCTAACACAACATCAAGTGTTATCAGGCGATAAGTTTCAGTGCTGGCATTGCTTCCAGATAACCGTTTTGAATACAGGTCGAGATCGTCCGTGCTGATGATAAGCGTGACCTCATCTTTGTCAACAATGAGCGCGGAAAACGGCTCTCCGATTTCAGCGAGAACACCTGCCGCTGCGGTGATCGCCTGTGGTGGCAGGTGGATCATTTTGTAATCTAGCCCATCGCTGAATAATTTCGCCGTGCGGAGTGCATCGTTTATGGTTTGCGCCATCATTCCTCAGAGTAGTTCTACTCATCAAACTGAAAGGTCGCTTCCGCATAATAACGCACATGGCGGTTCGCCACCTTTTCGCGCACCCATTCTAATAGCTGGGCGTTCTTCACCTCAAGGCTGGTTTGCATATCGCGCAGCCGCGCAATCGGGTAATTAACGCGAATTGCTCTGCCGTGAACGATATGACGGCTGACACCCGGAGGAAGCGGCGTGTCGTGCATGGCAGAGTCGAGTATTTCCTGCGGCAAATAGCGGCGGAATTGGATGAGCGCCTCACCGCTGGGATGCAGACCCCAGATGATTTCAAGATCAGTTAGAGTTGTCCGTTGCAACACAGCGTTGCGCTGATACAACGAGACGATGCGGCGCGAAGCGGCATTACGGGCAGCCAGCGACTTAACCGGGCATGTGACGGTTACACGGTCATCATCTCGTAGATGCACTTCTGCCAATGCCGCCCCGTTGTTATCATTTCCAGCGCTCAACTGTAACTCTGGAAGGTCCTTTAACTCTTCCAGAAATGATTGTGCGTTCCAGTTACAGATGATGTGATGCCAGGTATCCAATTCAACCAAGCCGCTTTCATATGGAGCAAGCTGGACTAGCAGATGTGGATAACCGAGCGCTCGAAATGCAAAGACACGGTTTGCACCATCGAGAATGACATAACGCCCTTCACCTGTTGGCGCGACAATTGGGGGGTTAATGATGCAAGATTCGTACCGCAGGCGCTCAATCAACGGTTGTGAGCGCTGACTATCGTGTTCTTCATGTGCCAGTAATGTTTCTATCGGCACAATTTGCAGGTCCGGCATTGGTACATTCTGGCTGGACATGATACCTTTCATGCGGCGTGAAATTTCTTTACAGGATAACGTGAAGCGCTCTTTGTCACAACCTGCACGATGTTGATCTGTGCAATTCGTATCAAGAATTGACATAAAAGATTGTGAGAATTGTCAAATGGGGTCAAAAGATCAGGGGGCGAATGCGATTGAAGGGCGTTGGCTAACGATTCCCCGCACGCTGTCGTTTGTGTTCAACAATGGCGATGTGCTGCTGATGAAGCGCGGGGCGCACAAGCGAATTTTCCCTAATAAATACAATGGTGTTGGCGGGCATATTGAACGCGATGAAGACCCATTAACCAGTGCGCGGCGCGAAATTCTGGAGGAAACAGGACTGATTGTACGCGATTTACGCCTGCACGCCGTTCACAATATTGACGCAGGTGATGTTACTGGCATTATGCTGCTGGTGTTTACAGCGATGAGCGATCAGCGCGAGACAACGGAAAGCGATGAAGGGACGCTGCACTGGATTAAACCGGAACAACTGGCGGACCTGGATGTAGTTGAGGATGTCGCGCTGATACTCAACCGTATTCTGCATACGCCGAAGAATGCACCGCCGTATTTCGTGCATGTAAGTTATGATGACGCTGATCAGGTTTTACTGCGATATGCGGAATGAGCCCGTATGTTCAGGCGTAACGCATCCGTTTTCCGATAAACAAATCAGATCGGACATGAAATGACTGTTGAGGTAACCCCCGCTCCCACACAACAAACCCCTAAACGCAGCCTGTTGCGTCGAATTGGCTGTGGAATCCTGCTGGTATTCTGGTTCGCATTACTGCTCGTTCCGTGTTTTTGCCTTGTAATGGCGACCAATCAGGAAATTGTTATCCCGACGGGTTCGCTGCCCGGGCAGCACCTCCGTATCTGGCTGATTATGGAAGTGGATCAACGTGGTCTGGGCATTTCGACCGCGAATGTAGTACAGAGCGACGAAAACACTGCCTGCCTTGAAACCTACAACCGTTTTCTCCTCTGGCAGGGGCAGGGCGATAATGTCAGTTTCTGCGAGTGTTATGCGCGTGAATCGGCAGATCAGGCGTGGTCGCTGATGTCAATGGACGAGGGAACTTGTCGCGTCGAGACGGGATGAAGCAGGGGTATGGCAACCATACCCCTGATCAACCTAGCGTAACAGATCGGGGATATGTTCGGGATTGTCGGCGATACGCGCTCCGGCTTCACGGAGGGCATCAATTTTCTGCTGTGCCGTACCTTGCCCGCCTTCGACAATCGCACCCGCATGTCCCATACGGGTGCCTTCGGGAGCGCTGCGCCCGGCAATGAAGGCAACCACCGGCTTGGTCATGTGCGCTTTGATGTATTCGGCAGCATCAATTTCTGCCCGCCCGCCAATCTCACCCATTAGGACGACTTTTTCCGTCTGCGGGTCGTCTTCAAACAATTGAAGTACGTCCACAAAACTTGTCCCGATAATTGGATCGCCGCCTATGCCAACACAGGTGGTTTGACCAAATCCGGCAGCCGTAATCGCAGCAACTGTCTCATAAGTGAGCGTACCGCTTTTTGATACGACGCCGATATTGCCGGGTTGAGCGATATAGTTGGGCATGAACCCGACTTTTGCCTGACCTGCTGTGAGCAAGCCGGGGCAGTTCGGTCCTATCAGGCGGCTGCTGCTATTTTTCAGGTACTCGTAGACTTTTGCCATGTCATTGATAGGAATACCTTCCGTCAGGCACACAATCAGGGGAATACCCGCGTCAATGGCTTCAAAAATGGCATCGGCGGCAAACGGCGCAGGAACGAGAATCATACTGACGTTCGCATCCGTCGCATCCACACATGCTTTCACCGTGTCGAAAACGGGTTTGCCGTGAACCCATTCACCACCTTTGCCTGGCGTGACACCGCCAACAACAGTTGTGCCGTATTCCATCATTTTCTGGCTGTGAAATTTGCCTTCACGTCCGGTAAAACCCTGTACCAGTACCCGTGATGTGCTGTCAAGTAAAATCGCCATGTTCTATGCTCCTCTCGCTGCGGCAACAGCTTTTTGGGCGCCTTGCGTGAGAGTCGCTGCGCTTTGAATATTGGGTAGATTGGCGCTGTCAATAATGGCACGTCCCTCATCGGCGTTAGTTCCTGCGAGACGAATGACCATTGGCAGAGTCGTCGGCACTTCATCGAGGGCTTGCAGAATGCCTCTTGCGACTTCGTCTCCCCGTGTAATTCCGCCAAAAATGTTGAACAGGATGGCTTTCACATCCGGGTCAGACAGGATGATTCTCAGGGCAGCCGCGACGCGATCCGCCTGTGCGCCGCCGCCAATATCAAGAAAATTCGCGGGACCAATATCGCCACCATAGAGCTTGATCATGTCCATCGTCGTCATTGCCAAGCCCGCGCCATTGACCATACAGCCAATCTGCCCATCCAGCTTGACATAGGTTAGTCCAGCCTCTCGCGCCTCGACCTGCATTCGCGGTTCGGAGGATACGTCTCGCACCTCAGCCAATACCTGCTGGCGGTAGAGGGCGTTATCATCAATCACCATCTTGCCGTCCAGCGCAAACAGTTGATTATCGCCGTTGATGATGAGGGGATTGATTTCTGCCAGAATCGCATCTGACTCCAGATAACAGCGATACAGGTTTTGCGTGATTTTGGTGAACGCATTCCAGTGTTCACGGGGAAGATTCATATCATTGGCGACATTACGCGCCTGATAGTCGCGTAGTCCAAGCGAAGGGCTTATCCATTCCCGAATGATGGCGTCGGGGTTGTCATGTGCCACCTGTTCAATTTCGACGCCGCCCTCGGATGATGCCATCAACAATGCTTTACCAACGGTGCGATCATTGGTAATGCCGAGATAGATTTCGGTCTGAATACTGGAAGCAGGGTCAATCAGGACTTTTTGGACGATATGCCCTTTGATGTTCATGCCGATTATTTTATCGGCAGTAGTACGGGCTTCTTCAGGTGAATTTGCCAGTTTTACGCCACCTGCCTTGCCGCGCCCGCCGGTCAAAACCTGCGCCTTCACCACAACTGAACCACCAAGTTCTGCGGCAATTTCTGCTGCTTCTTCGGGTGTTGTAGCGACTTTGCCATTTGCAACTGGTATCCCGAACTGGGCGAAACGCTGTTTCGTTTGATATTCGTGTAAATTCACCGATCAGCCTCCAAGCGTCTTGAGATGGTGACTCTCTGATTGAAATGGGTAATAAGAGAGAAGAAACTCATTAAGTATAACGCGGCTTGTGAGGTTATAAAATCTCAATGGTTTGATCCACTACCTCAACATCTCGCCCGTGTGTTTCGATCCACGAGATAACATGGGTAATGACGCTGTTGGAGTGTTGGGATGAATTGGAGACAACTGCAAAGGCGATGACAGCCACTTCCACTGAGTCGAGATCATCTATTTCAGCGGTCGCAATATTGAATTGATTTCTAAGGCGCTTCAACAGGGATTGCAGGATAGCGCGTTTGTCTTTCAGAGATTGAGCGGCGGCGATTTCCAGTTCCAGCGTACACACGCCAATGATTGCTCTTGCCATAGGGATTTTGTTGGAAACGTTTTAATTCGGATAATTTACGGTAAGATTAACGCTGTTGCGTGCAAAACGCGAGTATATTAGACTTTCTTCATAATGGCTTGTCTTTTCGATTCTGATAGGCGTGCGCTGCTGGCGTCTATACCTCATGAATGGGGGAAGCATGAAAACAACACCTGCTGCGCGTTTAAGTGTGTGGGTTTTTCTGGGAATTGCCCTGCTGCTTTGCGTTGGTATTGCCTACGGGCAGGCTGGGAATTTACTCACCAATCCTGGTTTTGAACAACCATTTCCTGTTACGGAAGGGAATCCTCCCATGCAGGTTGCTGAAGGTTGGTCTCCCTGGTATGTGCCGAGAACCGATGGCATGAGTTTCTCGGAGAATTTGCAACCTGAATATAACGCGGCTACCAATATCGTTGATGGGGTAGGGGTGCCGCAAATTCGTGAAGGCAGCGACGCCCAGCAGTTCTTTAGCTATTTTGGCACCTTTACCGGCGGGGTGTTGCAGCAGGTCAATGGAGCAACGCCGGGCATTGACCTTACATTTTCGGTGTATGCTTACATCTGGTCAACCACCATGGATGATCCCGCCGTTAGCCAGAATCCCGGCGGTGTTGTTGTACAGGTCGGTATTGATCCAACGGGCGGCACAGATGGCGAAAGCAGCGATATTGTGTGGTCGCCCGCGCTTGCGCCCGTTTATGATGTTTACATCCCTTACAGTGTCACGACAGCTGCATTAGGCGAAACTGTCACCGTTTTTGTGCGGGCGGTTGCGGAAACACCTATTCGTAACAATGTCGTGTATCTGGACGATGCTTCTCTGTATGCAACAACTTCAGTGGGTGCGCCGGAAGGGACGGCGATTACTGGAGCGACAGATGAAGCGACCGAGACATCTGGTGAAGTCGTCGTCATTGCCCCAACGGGGATCGCGGCTGAAACCGAGACACCACAGGAAATTGCCACCGGATCCGCTGGCATCGAAACTGAAGCAGCAACCCCATCTGTAGAACAGGTAGCGACAGATGGATCGGCTGCGGTGACCGAAGCCGCTGCGCCAGAGTCAACGCTGGCAGCGACAAGTATCACCGCGCCTGAGGTTACGCTAAATGTTCAACAGCCAACCAGCGAGGCGGGCGCAACTGAGGATGTTGGAGCAGCTACACAGCCGGCAGGGTTGGTGACGGATGAGGCGGCAAGCACCGCTGATACGGGGACTGAAGCAGTCATTCCGCCTACGGCAACGGAGACGCCCCTTCCGCCAACCAGCACCGATACCCCGACTGAAACTGCGTCTCCTGTGCCGACGGACACCCCAACGCCTGTCCCAACGGATACACCGACGCATACCAATACGCCAACCGCCACGTTTACGCCGTCCATGACATTCACGTTAACCCCTTCACCGACGGTGGATAATACACAGTATCCAGGGCGTTATATCTACACGGTTCAGCGCGGCGATACTGTCGCTGCAATTGCGACAACCTTCAATAGCTCGATTGCTGCGATTATTGCAGCGAATGGATTGAATGAAAATGGGTTGATCTTTGTCGGGCAGTCGCTGATTGTGCCAGTCATTCTGCCCTTTGTCCCGCCAACCAATACCCCGACGCCGCTCCCGGCGACACCATTCCCTGAGGTAGTGATCATCACGGCGACCTTTACATCGTTGCCAGCACAACCTCAGATTCAACCGACGGCTGCTGTTGCGCCAACCGTGCCACCTCAGCCTCTGCCTGAACAGGCCACTACTGTACCTGGACAGGTAGAGACAATTACGTATGTGGTTCGCCCAGGGGATACGCTGACGTGGATTGCCGTGCGCTACAACACAACAGTCAATGCAATTGTAGAGTTAAATAACATCCGGAATCCCAATCTGATCTATCCGGGTCAACGGTTGCTTATCCCTGTGGGAGGCACGGCGCAGGTTGTTCCCGCTGTGCCAACCGCGATTGTCATTCCGACAACTACGGGTGGAAATCAGATGCCCGCCCCGCCTGCCATGACACCAACGCAAACCTATGTTGTGCAGCCGGGCGATAATCTGTATACGATTGCTATTCGCTTCAACGTGCCGTTGGACGAGCTGATCGCGGCAAATTCACTGCCGAACCCGAACCAAATTTATATCGGACAGGTGCTGATCATTCCATGAAGCGCGATTGATGAGCGAATGGCGTGTTATTCGGAATGCTGAAACTGGCACTCCTGTCCTGGCGCGAGCAAAAGTCTGCAAGTCCTTCTGGTCACACTTCAAGGGCTTGCAGTTTTCCTCGCGCTTGCCGGAAGGGCAGGGGTTGTGGTTCGTGACGAATCGGGAGGGGCGCTCTCACACCGCAATTCATATGTTCTTCGTATTCTATGCCATCGGGGTAATCTGGGTTGATGCAAATGGCATGGTTGTGGATAAGTGCCTTGCCAAATCATGGCGACCCTATTACGCTTCTCGTTATCCAGCCAGAGACTTTATCGAGGCGACTCCTGACATTCTGGATCGAGTGCAGGTGGGGGATCGCCTGCAATTTGACGAGATAGCGATGTGAGCAAGCAGTTCTATAAGTTCATTCTCATTGCTGTGTGGTTAGTCATCCCGCTTCTCGTTATGGGGCAAGCGGAAACAGCACTCACGATTCATGTGGTACAGCGCGGCGAGAACCTGTTTCAGATTGCACAGCAGTATGGCGTGTCAGTAGATGATCTTGCCGGGTTGAATAGCCTGGCAGATCCCTCCGATATTCAGGTCGGGCAGCGCCTCCTTGTGCCTGCGGTATCAACGAATGGCACGCCTGCGATAACCCATGTGGTTCAGCCAGGCGAAACGCTCGAAAGCATTGGTGCGTTTTATGGGTTGCCCGCTGCTGATTTGCAGGCGCTCAATCAGCTTCCTGATGGGCGCATCTATATCGGGCAAACATTAGTCGTTCCTGCGCCCGATTCAATGCCCACAACCCCGGTGCCCACAAATGTTGCACTTTCGGTTAATCCTGAAAGTGTGACGAGTCCATCGTCATCATCCACTTCTATTGTCATGCACACGGTGGCTCCGGGCGAAACGCTCTTTCGCATTGCTCAAAATTATGGCACGACTATAAATGCGATTGCCGCAGCAAACAGCCTTGCTAACACCGATGTCATTTACCCGGGGCAAACTTTGTTGATTCCTGATGTGCAGCCACCCGCGATGACTTCGGTACTACCGCCAACTGTCACTGCCTTCAGTGTGACGCCGTTGGTATTTACCGAAGGGCAAACGGGGATGTTTCGCTTTAACACCACTGAACCGGTAAATATTGGCGGTGCATTTCTGGATACATTGCTCAATGTTGCAGTTGATGGGACGGCAACGCAGTACACGGCATTGATAGGAGTACCGCTTGGCACACCGGCTGGAATTTACCCCGCGACGTTTTCCGTCACCAATGCAAGTGGCGTGTCAAGCGAAGTTGCTGTTCAGGTTCAGGTCGTCTCAGGGAGCTATTTTCAGGAACGCGATATTGATATTGTTGGGAACAGCACCGTACTGCTTGATCCGACGATCGAGGATGCTGAACTGAGCCGACTTCGCAGTGTGATGAGTGCTTTCACACCGGATCATGTGTTTCTGGGAAAATTCGGGCTTCCTGCTGCGGCGACGATTACATCCTCCTTTGGGAACTTGCGCTCCTACAATGACGGCGCTGTTGTGCGTGTGCATCTGGGAACGGATTTTGGTGGTGTTCCGGGAACCCCCATTCTTGCCCCCGCCGCCGGGCGCGTTGTCTTCGCTGAGCCTTTGAATATTCGGGGGAACGCGACGGTGATTGAACATGGATGGGGCGTGTATACAGGCTACTGGCATCAAAGTGAGCAGTATGTGAACGTAGGGGATTTTGTCCAGCCGGGGCAGGTGATTGGCGCAATCGGGGCTACCGGACGCGGTTCGGGACCCCATCTGCACTGGGAACTCTGGGTCAACGGCGTTCCCGTTGACCCGATGCAGTGGACGGTACAGTCGTTTTCCTAAGCCTTGAAAATGTCCCGATAGAGAGCATCAGTTTCCGGTTCAAGGTTCATACCATGCTGACGATATTCCGTTTCCAGATTGCGGTAGTGCATAATCGCCTCACTGTAGCGCCCTAGCTGCTGATAGTGCTGCATCACCTGACGGTGCAGAGGTTCATTAAAAGGATTTTCATCAAGCGCATGTTTGAACAGATTCAATGCCTGTTCAGTACGATTTTCGCTCAGGCGCATGTATCCCATTTCAGTGAGCGCTTCAATGTAACCCCGCTGAAAATCCAGCCGCCGCGTTTCGATCCACGCATCATTGTGACCTTTGAGGAACGGACCCCGATATAAATCTGCTGCCGCCTGAAATTTGCGGAAGCGGTCAATACCTTCAAGACCTCTCCCCTGCAAGAGCTGGGTGGCGAACTGCATGGCGTCGTACTCGATATTGAGCGCTGGATTCAGGCGATAGACATTGTTTTCGTGCAGCAGCACATCCATATCCAGCGCTTTATGCAGGCGTCTTTTGGTGACGTGAAAGACATTGACCGCCTGATCTACATCAAGTTCTGGCCAGAAGGATGCACAGATTTCCGAGCGTGTGATGACCGGGCGATCCAGCGCGAAGAAAAAGAGCAGGCGTGGGAGATGCCCTTCCCACGTATCAATCGGGCGATAATTGAGCAGGACAAAGCCGGGTCCCAGAGAAAAGACTTCCAGTACCGTCTCGCCGGTTTTCCGCGTATCGTAAAAGTTTTCGGTAACAAGCCGTTCATCATCCAGAATCACCGCCCGCCCTTTAGCGATAATGGAAATCCAGGATAGACGGGGCAGAGTGCGGCTACTGATAAACAGAGTGCATTGCTCTGGCAGATAATCTATCAGCCGTTCCATAAATACCTGGATATCGTCCGCCATATCGCTGCTGTCATACTCGTCCAGAATGAGAATGAATGTTTCATCGCTTAATTCGCGCAAGTCCTGAGCAAGCGCTTTAACAAGAGCATCACTGTTCTCAGAAAAGTTGGCAGCATGGCGGTTGAGGTGCTGACCGAAGGATGGATGTTGGCTGGCAACAGAATTGATCAATCCAGTCAGAAATGAGGTGAGATCGGTGTCATTCACTCCAACGGAAAAGTAGAAAGTCTGAATGTCATCCTGTTGGAGAAAATGTGCGACAATTAAGGACCGAAACTTGCTGCGAGGATGAAGTAAAATGACCTCACCCTTGCCAACAAAATCATTGATATTCTCAATAATTGGCGTTAGTTGTGCGATGAGACGAGTCACTGGGCTACCTCCATGAACCAAAAATGTCCCAATATTTCAAACTTCCTGACAAGCGTACCGCGAAATTCAGGATATCTCAAGTATGCGCTTACAACGCTATGTCAAAATCAAAAACATTCTATTACTAATTGCCCGTGAGGATAACTTTCCCGATGACACAGTCAAAACCGCAGCGCACTTTTGGGCTTTCGATTGCCATTATCGCCAGCACAATCATCTTCTCGATTATTCCGTTGTTTCAGGTCGGGATGGTTTTACGCTTACAGCAATTTCTGAACGAACGCGAGTTTGAATTGCCTACGACAGACGAGGGTGTAACGACGAATCCAATCGCTATCGGCGGAGACTTCACAGGCGTAAGCACCCTGAGCCTGATCACCCAGACTGTTTTCGCCGTCGGATTTCTGGCAATTGCCGTGTTTGCATGGCGTGGTAAACCGCAGCGGATACGGGTGGTGATGATCGCCGCCGTCATCGGGCTAACCGTTCTTTCTATCGCCCAATCGTTCGCCACGATGACGACGCAGCCAAATGTGTCGCAGGGGATTGACTCAGGCGCGGAATTAAGCCGATCACTGGCGTGTGTCAGTCTGTTTTTTCAAATCGCCGTTCCCCTGTACGTCGTCTGGTATCTCAGCCGCGCCCCTGCACGGGCATTCTATCGAGGTTATTATCTGGAGACACCGTCTCAAGAAGCAAAAAGCGGGGCGAATTAACTCGCCCCGCCGGTGGATTTATATCTGCGGTGCTTTCTCTTGCTCAGGTGATTTCGCCCGCGCCTGCTCATCAATCTCCATCTGCAACAGTTCACGGCGTAAGGTTTTGCCGACGGTGGTTTTTGGTAATGTGCTGATGAAGGCGTAACGGGTTGGCACTTCATAACGGGCAAGCCGTTTGGATGCAAATTCCGTCAGTTCCTCTGGTGTTGCTGTCTGCCCTTCATGCAGGACAATCCAAGCCTTTAATGCCTCTTGCCCCTGCTTTTCGGGGTGGGGGATTGCTGCGACACCCACTTCAAGCACGGCGGGATGCTGGCTGAGTGCTTTCTCGACAGTATTGGGATACACATTGAATCCGCCGATCAGCGCCATGTCTTTTTTACGGTCTACGATGTAGAAGTAACCATCCTCATCCATACGCGCAATGTCACCCGTATACAGCCAGCGCTTGCCATCCTTCTCACGAACCATTTTCGCCGTCTCTTCGGGCTTCTTATGGTAATACTCCATGACATGTGGTCCCGTCATGACAAGTTCACCGATTTCACCGACGGGAACAGTAATTGAATCGTCCTCAAGGCTGACGATGTGACAATCCACGTCGGGCAGGGGGATACCGATGGAGCCTTCCCGATTTTCACCACGATAGGGGTTGGTATGGGAGGCGGTGGGCATTTCACTCATGCCATAGCCTTCGACTAGTCGTCCCCCGCTAAGACGCTCAAATTCCCGCTTTGTCGCCGGGGAAAGCGGTGCCGAACCGCTGATACAACCGCGAATGGATTGCAGGCTGACTTTCCCGCTGACCACATCCGGATGATTGTTCACGGCGTTGTACAGCGCAGGCACACCCATGAAGATCGTTGGCTTGAAAGAATTGATGACATCAAGGAGATCATCAATATCGCGGGCATTAGGGACAAAGACGATGGTTGCGCCAAGCGAAATTGCAAAACCAACGACTGTGACCATCCCGTAGGCGTGGAACATCGGGATTGCGCCGAGAAATACTTCTCTTGCCGCTTCATCCGGATCGCCGGATGTCAGGAAAGCGCGGCATTGCAGCATGTTGGCGACCAGCGCCTTATGCGCGGATGCCGCACCTTTAGAGACACCTGTCGTACCGCCCGTATACTGAAAGATCGCCAGATCCGTATGCTTAACGTCAATGTTTGGTTTTTGACCCGCATATTGCTTGAGCAGATCAAGCATCCATACATCGCCAGCCTTGAGCGTTTCAACATAATGCCCGCCTTTTTTCTCTTTCGCCAGCGCAAACAGCGTTTTTGCGGTTGAGGGCAACCAATCCTTGACATTCGTGACGATAACTTTTTCGACCTTCGTTTTGGCGCGAATTTCGTTGATGAGGTTATAGAAAAGAGACATGCAGATGACAAAACGCGCGTCGCAGTCGTCAATCTGGAATTGCATTTTTTCGGGCGGATAGGTCGGGTTTGTGGCAGCGACGACGCCTCCCGCTTTAAGAACGGCATAGTAAGCGATCACAAAACCGGCGATATTTGGCATGACCAGCGCGACGCGATCCCCCTTCTTTAGCCCCAAATCCACAAGCGCAGCCGCCAGTGCATCCGTTTGCTGATCCAACTCTTGATAGGTGATCTTGCTGGCAACCCGCCCCATCAAGGGAATGCGGGCGCTGGTAATGAGAGCAGTGTTGTTGGGGAATTTCTGTGCCGCTTCCTTGAGCATCTGGTGCAGGGTAATTTCGGGGTATGGTGCGAGGCTATGAGAAACACCCGCATCATAGTGTTTGAGCCAGGGTTTATCCGCATAAGTAACCATGAATATATCTCCAAAAGACACTCACTTAAGTGAAAATTATAGTCCGATCTGGCAAATCCCCGCTAGGAATCTGCCCAGCTGCGCCAGTTTTGCGGTAATATTGTGACCTGCCCGCTTCGATTGATGCAAATATGCTTGCTGTAACCGGTGACGAGCAATTCACCAGTCGCTTCTTCGATAATTTCGTAATCAAATTTCACCGAGCGGCTTTTCACTTCGCCAAGCCAGCAGCGAACGATCAGACGTTGATCGTAACGCCCCGCCCTGATATAGCGGGCGTTGACTTCGGACACGGTCAGGAACAGACCCTGCGCTTCAAATTCGGCATAACTCGCGCCGCGTTTGCGGGCATAATTGCTGCGTCCCTCTTCAAAGTAAACGATGTAACTGGCGTGATGCACAATGCCCATAGCATCAGTTTCCGCATAACGGACATTGAAGCTTGTTTCCGCGATATATGTATCGGGTGGCGGCAAGAGGCTGCTCCTCATTCGTTTCAGAAAATTTTAACAGCGGTATATAATACCCGTGTTTTTTGTCTCCTGCGAAGGTTCGTATGGCGAATATATTCATTAGCTACAGCCGCAAGGATGAAGTGTTTGCGCGTCGCCTGGCGAAATCCCTGTCTGATCTGGGAAGCGACGTGTGGATTGATATTGAAGACATTCCGGCTGGCATGAAATGGAGTAGCGCAATTCAGGAAGGGCTGGATTTGTGCGAGGCGCTGATCGTCGTTATTTCGCCGGATTCAATGACATCCACCAATGTTGAGGATGAATGGCAGTACGCGCTGGATCAGAAAAAGACGGTTATGCCTGTCCTGTATCGCCCGGCGAAACTTCACTTTCAACTGAGCCGAATCCAGTATGTTAACTTTGACACGCAGGATTATGACAATGCGTTCCGCCAGTTACATACGCAACTGGGTCGTAAGGGTGTGAATCTTGACCCGCTGCCACTGATGCCGGCAAAGTCTATAGCTGTAACGGATACAGAGCCATCTAGCCAGCCAAGCCGAACGCCACCGTATCTCGCGCTTATCGCGGCAGCGATCAGCATTATCGCTGTGATTCTTATCATCCTCGCGCTGACGACGAATAACAGCGGTGGGGCAGGGATACCGACAGCAACGCTCACATTGACGTTACAGCCCTCAGAGACATTGGATTCGGGCGGGGTAGCGACGTCAACGACAGAACCAACAACACCTATGCCAACATCAACCCGAACACGCCGCCCGACGGTGAGCGCCAGCGATCTCACGGCGACTGAACTGGCGCTCGTATCGGGCGCTGAGACAGAAATTGCACTCACGGACTCTGCACCGGAGATTGCGACATACACAGCCCTCACGGCAACGGCGGATGTCCTGACGCAAACAGCGGAGGCGTTCACGCCAACGCAGACGCCGAATCGCCAGCAGACACTTCGCGCAACCCGAACCTCTGGCGCACAAACGGCGACGGCGGGTGGATTTCTGACCCAAACGCAGCTTGCTTTACCCACGAACACGCCAACCGATACAC
>Ga0224723_1000683_pt1 | contig 22445 bp, 20 predicted proteins | sample Balambano_FR2_Me_FD_161647 | JGI IMG/M metagenome (GOLD analysis project Ga0224723, IMG submission 161647) | Freshwater sediment microbial communities from Lake Towuti, South Sulawesi, Indonesia - Balambano_FR2_MetaG | ecosystem: Environmental > Aquatic > Freshwater > Lake > Sediment | place... | reverse complement strand
ATGATGATCAGACGCTGCCCGCCGTGGATCATGTGCGACAGGACATCGCGCCCTTTCCAGTCGAGACCGAGCGGATGTTCCCAACTGGGCGGCGCGACCATCACCAGCGATCCTGGCACGCGGCGCTGCATCTGCGCCGAGCCTTCGTAAGGGATAAACAGCGGTCCAAACGTGGTCATGACGATGAAAAAGAGGATGCCGCAAAAGCCGATGAAGCCCGCCTTGTTGCGTGTCAGCGCGCGAAAGCCGCCGCGCAGGTTGTTGCCCAAATTTGCCAACTGGCGTTGAAAGCGCTGCGCGCGCGTCTCTTCAAAGTTGACGTTTTCCAGCGCCTCGCGCGACGTGAACGGATCCTGGCGGTTAACGTAGGCGTAGCTCAGGACGACCGCATACGTCAGCACGATCATCGGGATGCCGCCGAGCAAGCCGCAGCCGAAGCCTGCCAACGCGCAGGCGATGAAGCCGCCGATGCCCGCGCCTGTCTTTTTATAGTAAATGCCCGCGTACAGCGGCACAAGACCGCAGATAATGCCGATGATCAAGCCCGCAGGGGTAGCGACCGTTTCCAAGCCGATCATTGTGCATTATCCTCCGTCCCCATGCGCACACGCGGGTCAAGCCAGCCAATCGCCAGGTCTGCCAGAATATTCGACAGCACGACCATCGCTGTGATGACCAGAAACATGCCCTGCATCGTGGTGTAATCGCGCCCGCTGATGGCGATGAACAGGTTGCGCCCCAGACCGGGATACTGAAACATTTCTTCGATGATGACCGTGCCGCCGACGATAAAGCCAACACTGATCGCCAGCCGTGTGACGAGCGGCAGCATGGCGTTGCGCCCGATATAGCCCGTCAGCACGCGCCATTCGGACAAGCCGCGCGCCTTGGCGACGGCGATGTAATCTTCGCCGAGCGTGCTGATGGTGCTGCTCTTCATCGCCAGTATCCATGTACCGATGGTCGATAGCACGTAGACCAGAATCGGCAGCGTCGCATATTGTAGGATGCTTAACAGGTATTCGGCGCTGAAGGCGGGGGTGATCGTCGGGTCTACGCCGCCGCGCACCGCACCGACCTGAAACCATTGTAACTGCACGCCAAAGATAATGATGATCAGCAGCGCAATGATGTAATCGGGGATACCAGAGATGATCGACGCGAAGGCGGTCAGCAGGTTATCAAACCAGCTGCCGCGCCAGTAACCCATCGCCAGACCGAGCAGGATGCCGAGCGTGAAGCTGATGAGCAGCGCCAGCCCGACGCAGAACAGCGTCCAGGGCAGATAGCGCAGGATGATGCTGACGACGCTGACGCCGCCGCGCGTGATCGAATCGCCCAGGTCGCCACGTACCAGATCGCTCAGGAAGTCGGTGTATTGCAGCAGCAGCGGGCGGTCGGGGTCAAAGTTAAACAGCGTGGCAGCGGCGCGACGCGCTTCTTCTTCCGTCAATCCCTGCCGCGTCATCAATTCGTCCATGCGGATTTCGACCGGGTTGCCGGGCATCTGGCGAATCATGAAGAACGTCAGCGTCGTGACTGCCAGAATCGTGATGATACCGGAAAGCAGCACCTTGAACAGATAGCTGCGGGTGATGCGCCGCAGACCCTGCCTCCAGGATGGAGTCGCGTTTACGTCTGCGTCTGTATTGGAGACGGGGAGCGCGGGCGGCGCAGGAACAGCCGTCATATAAATGCCTCGCAAAAATATCAATAACCTCACCCCCAACCCCTCTCCGCGCGCGGAGAGGGGTTGGGGGTGAGGTGTTTCTTTGTTACATGCCAGCCGGGAACAGCGTGCCATTCAGGATCAGATAGATGATGAAGTGGTCGTTGCTCGGATTCTGGTAGATCGGGTCGCCGTCGGCGGGCGCGCCGCCAATCGACGCTTCGTTCACAGGTTCGATGCTGAGCATTTCGTTCAGCGGAATATAGTACATGCCGCTGTTCAGGATGCTCGCGATTTGGTCGGCGCGTTCCTGCTGCGCTGCCGTGTCCAGACCGCCGCTCACGTTGAGGATCAGCGCGTTCAGATCAACCGTTTCGCCACCGACATCGAGCGCTTCAATATCAAGTTGCAGACCGGGCTGGTCTTCTGCCAGCGCGACCGTCCAGCGGCGCATCGGGTTGTTGAAGTTCTGGAAAGCGAACGGCGAGCCGGAACCCCAGCTCCAGACCGACAGTTGGAAATCGCCCGCGCGGATGGCAGCCGCCGCTTCCTGCCAAGGCAGTGCGCGCTCGGTAATGTCGAAGCCGAATTCGTTCAACTGCGCCGTTGCATCGCGTGCCGCCGCGCTGAAGTCGGCGAAGTCTGCCGGGAAAGTGTATTCGACATTGATGGTGTTGCCATCTGCATCTGCCCACTTGCCGTCGCCATTCAGACTGTAGCCTGCCTGTTCCATCAACGCCGCCGCGCCTTCGAGGTTGTACTCATAACGGTTGAGCGTGTCGAGCGTTTCCTGCGACAGCAGCGTTGGTGCAATCGAGTCGAGGATGCCGGACATGTAGACCGTACCGCTCGCACCCAAACCATTGGTCAGCAGCGCGCTCTGTTCGCGGTTGATGGCGTGCGCCATCGCCTGGCGGACGAGGACATTATCGAACGGTGCGACAGTGAAGTTAAACAGCAGTGCCGGACCGTAACCGCGCGGGGTCGCCACGACGCGGATGCCCGCATCGACAAACGACTGCATGGTAGCGGGCGGGTAGACGTTGGTGGAGTGCGCCAGTTCGCCGCTGAGAACCAGCGGGGTCGTGACTTCCGTTTCGCCTGCCCAAATCTTCAGTTCGCCGAAGCGTACCGTGCTGGAGAACAGGCTGTTCGGCTGCCAGGAGAGCGTGAAGAACGACTCACCGACGGCATCAAGCGCGTAAGTGTATGGACCGCTGGCGATGAGCGTTTCCGGGCGAAATTCTTCAATGGCGGTGGCGACGGTTGTCCACGCTTCGTCTTCGTTGGTCGCGCCGCTGGCGGCGACTTCGCGCGCCTGTGCTGCCAGCTCGCCATAATTGGCGCTGGCGACGACATGTTCCTTCAGCAGTTGGCGCTGTGCGTTCAGCGATGCGCCGCCTTCGGTGAAATTGAAGCGCACGGTGCGGTCATCCACCGCCTCGACGCTGGTCAGGTACGTCCACTGTGTCCAGCCGAGAATACGACCGATGTCGAAGGTATCGACGACATCCTGTGACGTGACCGGGCTGCCATCGCTCCACAGTGCGCCTTCAGCGATGGTGTATTCGTAGGCGGCGTTATCGTCCACGAAACCCCACGATTCGGCGAGAATCGGGACGTATTCCTGCGTCGCCCACAGGTAGTAGGCGGGCGTCAGTTCAACGAACGGACGATAGACCAGTCCAAGATTGTCGTTCAGACCGCCAGCCGCGAAGCTGTTCAGATTGTGCGTGCCGGGTGCGGCGTAGGGCCATGTGCCAAGCCACGTTCCGGTCGGCGCGTCCTGTGCCAGCGCGGGAAGGCTCACGACTCCCAGCATCAGCACAAGCACAAGAACGAGTAAGAGACGTTTCATTTTTGACTCCTGAATATAAGGGGCATTTGTTGACGACAAGGTGAAGCCTTGGCGCGCGGATAGTTTAACGCGGCGTAAAAAGGAGGGCAAATTTGTGCAACCTGCCGACAGCATGATGTACCCCGAAAACAGGACAGTAAAATAGCGCAGTATCAGTGGATCGGAAGCGCTGGCTTTGCAGTTCGGTCATGCCCGCTTTGTCTACAACTGGGGACTGGCGAGGCGCAAAACGCACTACGCCGAGCATGACACAGCCATCCCGTTCCTGGCGCTCAAGAAGCAGATGACGCAACTCAAGCACAGCGCAGGTTACGAGTGGCTGCGCTTCAAGTTCGACGGCAATCACATCTACCTGCCGAAAGTCGGCTGGGTGCATGTCGTGCTGCACCGTCTATTGCAAGGCACACCGAAGCGCGTGACCGTGACGAAAACCAAGTCCGGTCGCTACTTCGTGTCGGTACTGTGCGAAATTGAGAAGGACACGCGGCAGCATGGCGTCGGGATTGTCAGCGTAGATGTGAGGTTGAAAGACTTCGCGGTACTGAGTACGGGCGATAAGGGCGCGCAGCCGCAGTACCTGCGCACGTCGGAAAAGCAGATGCAGCGCTTGCAGCGGGAGTTGTCGCGCAAGCAGAAAGGCAGCGCCAACTGGGAGCAAGCGCGGCTGCTGCTGGCACGCAAGGCGGAGCAGGTCGCCAACCAGCGCGGCGACTTTCTGCACAAGCTGAGCTACCGCCTGGCGCGCTATCACACTGTCCGCATCGAGAACCTGAACGTGGCAGGGATGCTGCGCAACCGTAAGCTTGCCAAGAGCATCAGCGACAGCGGTTGGGGGCTGTTTGCGACGATGTTGGAGTACAAGGCGGCGTGCTGCGAGCGCATCCCGCGCTACTACCCGTCGTCGAAAACCTGCTCGCAGTGTGGCTATGTCAACCACACACTGCAACTGCACCAGTGTTCGTGGACATGCCCTGATTGCAAGGCGGAGCATGACCGCGACATCAACGCACCACTGAACATTGCCCTTGCATCTACCGATGGTCAAGCGGGAAGGCATCCGCCTGTGGAGAGTGTGTCAGACGCAAAGGGCGTTGTCCCGGCGCGCAACGCTCGGTGAAGCAGGAAGCCCTAGCGTTTACGCTTGGGTTGTTCACAGGAATCGTAATTGACGTTATGAGTCAACCACTGAAGTGTAGCGAGTTTGTTCAACTGGTGACCGATTATCTGGAAGGTGTAATGTCGGCGGAAAATCACCGTCCTTTTGAGGAACACCTCGAAGACTGTCATGGCTATACGCGTTTATTTGCAGCAGATGCGTCAGACGATCACGTTAACTGGTAAGCTTACCGAAGCTGACATTGATGATCACGCTCAGGAAGAGCTGCTTCAAGCGTTTCGCGATTGGAAGCGCAAGCGAACAGACTGACCGCCAAAACAGCCTGTAACGAAATGGCATGTTCTTGGACTATCTTTGTAGCGACGATTGCACTAGCGCACGACGGGAGAGTATCGGGAATGCAAGAAACACCAGAACATGAGCGGTTGTCTGCCGAGCATTCGAAACAGGCGCACTGGAAACAGTGGGGACCCTATCTGAGCGAGCGCGCATGGGGCACTGTGCGCGAAGATTACAGTGAGTATGGGGCAGCCTGGGATTATTTCCCGCACGATCATGCACGCAGCCGCGCCTATCGCTGGAACGAAGATGGCTTGGCAGGGATCAGTGATGATCACCAATACCTTTGCTTTGCGCTTGCGCTGTGGAATGGACAGGACCCCATTCTGAAGGAGCGCATGTTTGGGTTGACAGGACCGCAAGGCAACCATGGCGAGGACGTGAAGGAGTACTACTTTTACCTGGATAGCACGCCGACCCATAGCTACATGAAAATGCTCTATAAGTACCCGCAGACAGCATTTCCTTACAGCGAGCTTGTCCAGAAGAACCAACAACGAGGCGCTTTTGATTTCGAGCATGAACTGCTCGACACAGGCGCATTTGTGGACAACCGTTATTTTGATGTCAGCACCGAATACGCCAAGCAAACCCCGAACGATTTACTGATCGAAATCAGCGTCGTCAATCGTGGCAACGAAGCGGCGCTTTGTCATGTACTGCCGACCGTCTGGTTCCGTAATACCTGGAGCTGGGGTTATCCTGCGGGTCCAATGGGAGATGTTCCCGTCAAGCCGCGCATTACCCTTGTCGAGCGCGGTAGCACAGTAACGCACCTGAGCCTCTGGCATCCTGTCCTGGGGGACTATCATCTATATGCCGATGGTGCGCCGGATAGTCTGTTTACCGAGAATGAGACGAACACAGCGCGCCTGTTTAATACGCCGAACGCATCGCCCTTCGTCAAGGATGCTTTTCACCGCTACCTTGTATATAGCGACCAGAACGCCGTCAATCCTGAACAGACGGGAACGAAAGCCGCCTGCGCGTATGCCCGCTCCTTAGAGCCGGGGGAAACATGGCGCATCCGCCTGCGTCTGTCCAGCACCCCCATCCATCAGCCCTTCGTAAACTTCGATGATGTATTGGCGCTACGTCAGCAGGAAGCGGATAGTTTCTACGACGCCATTTTGAATCCAGCACTCGATGATGATGGGCGTAATGTTCAGCGTCAGGCGTTTGCGGGCATGCTCTGGTCAAAGCAAATCTACTACTACGACATCGAGCAGTGGCTCAACGGCGACCCCGGCAGCACTCCCCCCGGCGTGCGGCAGTTTGGGCGTAACCGCGAGTGGCGACATCTGAATAACTTTGACATCATTTCAATGCCCGACAAGTGGGAATACCCCTGGTACGCAGGTTGGGATCTCGCCTTTCATTGTGTTCCGCTGGCGATGCTGGATGCCGAGTTCGCCAAAGACCAACTTCTGTTGCTCACGCGCGAATGGTATCTGCACCCCAATGGTCAGCTCCCTGCTTACGAATGGGCGTTCGGCGATGTGAATCCGCCTGTTCATGCCTGGGCTGCTCGCAAAGTTTACGACATCGATGCTGAGCAGACTGGCAAGCCAGATTCCAACTTTCTCAAGCGCGTCTTTCACAAATTGCTGCTCAACTTCACCTGGTGGGTCAATCGCAAGGACGCCGAAGGGCGCAACATCTTTCAAGGCGGTTTTCTGGGGCTGGATAACATTAGCCTTTTTGACCGCAGTGCGCAGCTGCCTACGGGCGGATACATTAACCAGTCGGATGGCACAGCCTGGATGGGTTTCTACAGCCTGTCGATGCTGGACATTGCTCTGGAACTGACAAAAGTTGACCCGACCTACGAAGATATGGCAGTCAAATTCTACGAACACTTCTTAGCCATCGCCGCTGCAATGAGCGGGGTTAATCGTCACGGTCAGGGACTGTGGGATGAGGAGGATCACTTCTTCTACGATGTGTTGCGCCTGCCGGACGGTGGTGTTGAGCCGCTCAAGGTGCGCTCACTGGTGGGATTGATGCCCCTGCTGGCAGTAGAAACGGTCGGACCCGCCACGCTGAAGCGCCTGCCAGAGTTCGCACGCAGCATTCACTGGATGCTCGAACACCGTCCGCATCTGACAGGCAATATGGCAGCGGCGGAGATACCTGGACTTGGCAACACGTATCTCTATGCCATTCCCACACGAGAACGGTTGATTCATGTTTTGCGCTACATGCTTGACGAGCGCGAGTTTCTATCAGATCACGGTATCCGTTCGCTTTCCAGACGCTACGGCAATCAGCCCTACAGCTTGACGGTAGGCGGGCAAACATTCAGCATCAACTATCAACCCGCTGAGTCGCAAAGCGGCTTGTTCGGTGGTAACTCGAACTGGCGCGGTCCGATCTGGTTCCCCATCAACTACCTGCTCATCGAAGCGCTCCGTAAGTACCACCGTTATTACGGGGAAAGCTGCATAGTTGAATGTCCAACCGGGTCAGGCACCATGATGACGCTTGGTCAGGTGGCGGATGATTTGAGTCATCGCCTCTCGCGTATCTTCCTGCGCGGCGATAATGGTGACCGACCCGTCTATGGCGGGCAGCCAGTGTTCCAGCATGATCCCTACTGGCGCGATTACATCCTCTTCCATGAGTACTTTCATGGTGATAACGGTGCTGGATTAGGCGCAAGTCACCAGACGGGCTGGACGGGATTGGTCGCCGAACTGCTCCAGCACCCGCAGCCGGCGCAGAACACGCCTACTGAGCGTATATTCGAAGGAACGAGGTAATGCGATGTTCGACTTCAAGCAGCAGGTCGTCCTGGTCACTGAGGGCAGCAGCGGTATTGGTCAGGCGATCGCTATTCGCTTCGCCGAAGAAGGTGCCAATGTTGCCATCAGTTATCGCGAAGAGTTAGATGAGGCACCGCTTAATGATGTAATTCAGCCATGTCTGACCGATCTGCGCTGAAGTAAGTTCGCGCCCACGCTCTCGCCCCAATCGCGAAAGTCGATGCGCAGCGATGCAATGCCACGCAGCGCTAACCTTTCAGCCGGCTGAACTTGCCGCCCATCTCGCGCCACTGGCTGGCAAAGCCATGCAGCATTAGCACAGCGGGCATAGGAGCAGGCGCATCGGGAACAACGAACGTGCCGCGCACGTCGTTGGCGAGGGTGATGTCATGAGCGTATGACACCTTGTTTTGCGCTACAATCCTGTGCCTGTGTCTCGAAAGGGATGCCAATGTCCTTCGACCCAACTTCACCCGCCTTCAAGCACGATCCGTATCCAATCTATACCGAACTCCGCGCGCAGACGCCCATCTACTACGACGATGCGCTCGCAATGTGGATGGTGGCGCGTCATGCCGATGTCAGCACTCTTTTGCGCGATCGTCGCCTCGGACGCTCCATCGAACATGTCAAGTCGCGTGCGGAACTTGGGCTACCACCCAAAGACCCGCGTTATGCCCCGTTTGACCGCTTGAGCGAGAACTCGATGTTCGATAAAGAACCACCAGATCACACGCGGCTGCGCGGGCTGGTGCACAAGGCGTTCGCCCCGCGACGCATCGAAGGACTTCGCGTGAGCATCCAGACGACTGCCGATACCCTTCTCGATGCTGCTAGCGCGCGCGACTCCTCCTTCGACCTGCTCGAAGATTTCGCCGTGCCGCTGCCCGTCGCCGTCATCGCCGAGCTGCTGGGCGTACCCGATGCCGACCGTCACAAGCTGCGCCCCTGGTCAGCTGACATCGTGGCGATGTACGAACTGAACCACACTTCGGAGCAGGCAGACCGCGCGATTCAGTCAGCGGCGGAATTTTCCGACTACCTGCGCCATTTGGCAGCACAGCGCTTGAGTGACCCGCAGAACGACCTGATCACTGCGCTGGCGACGGTCGAAGAAGCAGGCGAGGTTCTGACCGAAGATGAACTCGTCTCGACCTGTGTGCTGCTGCTCAACGCTGGACACGAGGCGACGGTGAATGTCATGGGCAACGGCATGTGGGCGCTCTTTCGCCATCCAGACCAGCTTGTGCTGCTCCGCGAAGACCCTGCGGGGCACGCATCAGGCGCAGTTGAGGAGATGATGCGCTACGATACACCGCTCCAGTTGTTCCGCCGCTGGGTCCTGGAGGATATGGTGTTTCGTGGCTTCCCATTTCAGCAGGGGCAGCAGGTCGGTCTGCTGTATGGCGCTGCCAACCGCGATCCTGACGTTTTCCCACACGCCGAAACGCTCGACATCACGCGCGCCGATAACTGGCACCTCTCGTTCAGCCTGGGCATCCACTTCTGCCTCGGCGCGCCGCTCGCTCGCCTCGAGTTGCAGACGGCGCTGGCGACACTCATGCGCCGTATGCCGACCTTGAGCCTAGTCAACGAGCCGCAGTTCCGTGATAGCTACGTGATACGCGGGCTGAAAGACTTGATTGTGAAATGCGATGGGGTGATGAGGCGATGACGAACTGGCTCAGCGCACATGCTAATGATATGCTCTCCTTTTGCCAGCACCTCATCCAAACACCGTCGGTCAATGGCGTGGACGATGAGCTACATCTCGCGCGCGTCATTGCCGACGAGGCGGCGCATCTGGAACTGCATGTGCAGATGATAGGCGAACAACCGGCACGCCCGAATATCATCGTCAGCACGCATGACGTCGGCGAGACCGGACTGCTCATTCTGGGGCATCTCGATACCGTTCCGGCGGGCGACCCGGCGACCTGGGTGCATCCGCCGTTCGCAGGCACAATCGCCGATCGGCGACTGTACGGGCGTGGCGCAATCGACACCAAAGGGGGCATGGCGGCGGCTGTCTACGCACTTGCTGCACTCAAAGCACATCCTGACGCGCTGCCGCCGGGGACGCGCGCACAGTTCATCGGCGTGCCAGACGAGGAAACGGGTGCGACAGGTACTCTCGGCGTTCGTTGGCTGGCAGCGCGTGGCATCATCCAAGCGAAGGGGGCGATCTATGCCTACTCTGGTAGCGAGATCATCCTCGGTCATCGCGGCTTGCTGCGCTACAGGTTGCGTTGCGACGGCACGGCGATCCATATGGGCGCTTATGATTGGCAGGAGCGAAGGGCTGGCGCGAATGCAGTTACAGGTATGGCGCGAATGCTGCTCGCCCTGGAAAGCGCGCAATTCCCACGTTCGCCTGCGCCATATTTCGGCGACTTTCGCACGGTCATCACGCCAGGCACGATGATCGAGGGTGGTGTCAGTGTCAATATTGTGCCGTCCTCTTGTATTGCGTTGGTCGATGTGAGGACGACACCGGAAGAGGATGCCGCATCTATTGAGTCGCGTATCAACCGCGAGATCGTGGCGATCACCACACAAGTACCTGGGCTGTCATTCAGTTACGAACGCCTGAACGAGATCCCCGCTGTCTGCTCCGACCCCCGCGCGCCGATCTTTGGCATTCTTTCCGAGGCGACGCGTGCGGTGCGCGGCATCACGCCCGTCATGACCGTCGCTGGACCCGCCAATGAGGGCTACCTGCTGATCGAGCAGGGCATCCCAACCGTCTGTGGCTTCGGACCAACGGGTGCACACGCTCACGCAGCCGACGAATATCTCGACATCGCCAGCCTTGGCGAAACAGCGGAGATCTTCGCCATGACGGCGCGGCGACTATCAGAAATACTGAGATAAGGTCATCCAATGCGCTTAATCATCGACACCGACGCGGGCATTGACGATGCCGTCGCTCTCATGCTGGCGCTGCGCTACCCCGGCGCGCATGTCGAGGCGGTCACGACTGTCTGTGGCAACTGCTCGCTCGATAAAGTCATCCTGAATGTCTTCACCGTGCTGGACGTGATGGGCAGCGATGCGCCTGTCTATTCCGGGGCAGCGCAGCCGCTGGTCGCCAAATGGTCGGCGGAACTTGTGCATGGCGAGGATGGCTTGGGCAACTATTACGAGCGCCCGCCGACCAACCGCCGCGTCGAAGCGGAACATGCGGCGCTGGCGCTCATCCGCCTCGCGAACACCTATCCAGGCGAACTGACGCTGGTCGCGCTGGCACCGCTAACCAATATCGCGCTGGCGACACGTCTCGATCCGTCGTTCCCATCGAAGATTAAGTCGTTTGTCTTCATGGGCGGGACGATCCGCGCATTCGGTAACACCGATAATATCGCCGCCGAATGGAATATCTATTGCGATCCGGAAGCCGCGCACATCACGCTGGAGGCGTTCACGCAGGCGCGCATGGTCTCGTGGGAGCATCCGCTGCCGATGGCGAAGTACCGTGCGTTGGCGACCCTGGAGACGCCGGGCGCGCGCTTTTTCGAGCGCATCAACCGCATCTTCGTCGATTTGCTATCGAACACAGGGCTGCCGGACATCTATCTACTGGCGGATGCACTGGCGATGGCGGTCGCGCTGGAACCGTCGCTCGTCACCGCCAGTCAGACGCGCCATGTCGCCGTCGAACTGCACGGCACGCACACACGCGGACAGACCGTGATCGATCATGTAGGGAAGCTGCGCAAACCCGCCACCGTTGAGATTGTCATGGCGGTCGATATGGAACGGATCACGCAGATGCTGCGGGCGATGTTGAGCTAGAGGAGCGCCTTCAGCCTATTCAGGTAGGTCGTGTCGCGGTCGGGCAATTCGGGGGCGACCTTCGACGCCTCGTCAAGGAAGTGGCGATAATCGCGCCCCATCTCCTGCCCGCGTTTGGTATGCATATCGACCGCATAATCCGGGATGGTCGGGCGCGCTGTCCCTGCCTCGACTGCCTGGCGCATCCAATTGAGCAGGTCGTCACTGCCGCGCTCCTTCTCGCAGCCACACAAATAACGCACGGCATGAATCGCGAACAGGTAGCGGTCGCCACGCGGGCGTGGCAGGCGATGGTGCATCTGATACAGCGTCTCGATCAGAATAGGAGCCTGCACCGCGCCAAATCCGACATCTTCGACCGAGATGACCTGTAAGCGCCCCCACAGGTATTCTTCGAGTTCGATGCTGGTCAGCATCATCTCGTAGGCAAGCAGGGCGGCGTTTTCAGTATTGCCGCGCCGCACCTCTTTTTGCAGCGCCGAAATCACCTCGTCCGCCGGGAAATCGTGGATCGTGCGCGCCAGAGTCCAGGGGTCGCCGTTGTAACGGGTGGTCATATCAATCTCCTGCCCCTGCCAGCTTACCCTGGCGCAACTTCTCTAATTCCTGCCCGAATTGCCCGGCGAAATCACGTCGCTTCAGCAGCTCGCTCGTGCGAATGCGCAGCGCGACCAGCACGAGCGCGAAGATCGTCGCCAACTGCGGCAGCGCCAGCAGCAGGTCGGGTGGCAGCTGCAATTCTGGTCGTCCTTGCAGGTAGAACGAGAGCGCTTCGGACAAGCCAAAAAAGAGCGATGTGAAGAATGCGGGCACAGGCTGTTCGAAGGCAAACAGGGAAACGGTGATCGCCGTCCAGCCGCGCCCGTCGGTCATGTTATCGACGAACTGGCTGAGGACGCCAATAGAGAGGAACGATCCCGCCATGCCCGCCAGCATCCCGCTGACCGTCAGCGCAAAAATCTGCACGCGCGTGATGTTGATACCGACGCTTTCCGCCGCAGCCTTGTTTTCACCGACCGCGCGCAAATGTCGTCCGAACTGCGTCCTGAATAAGATAATCCACACGACGGCGACCATGATCCAGCTCAGATAGACGACGATGTTATGCCCGCTCAGGAGTTGACCGACGTAGGGAATGCCGCTGATGATTGGCAGGTCAATCGTCGGCAGGCTGCGGATACTGGGGTCTGCCAGTGTGCCGAACGCGCCGTAGAGAGTGCGCATAAAGTAGACCGTCGCGTTGGCGATGAACAGGTTGACGGCGATAGCGAGAATAACGAGGTTTATGCGGATGCGCAGGTAGAGTACCGCGAAGATCAATCCCAGCACACCCCCGGCGACCGTCGCGGCGATGACGCCGACAATCGGGTCGTAGCCAGTGTGGAAAAGCACGGCGACGGCGATGAAAGCGCCAAACAGCATCTTGCCATCGATGGCGAGGTTGAGCACCCCGGCGCGGCTGGCGACCAGCGCCGCGAGTGAGCCGAGCACATACGGTGTCGACAGGCGGATGCTGCTCTGCAACAGGTTAATCGGCAGACCGAACAGGATGAGCAGCAGCACGGCGACGCCCGCGATGATGGCGACGATGCGCAGCGGGCGCTGATACGTTTCGATGAAGCTGATCATGACGCCGCCACTTCTTTCGCCTCTGGCGCTTCTGGGCGCGGGCGTGGCTTGAAGATCCCCCGCAATCGCTCACGGAGCCAGTCCTCCATCGCGTTGAAGAGGATGATAAACGAGATGATGATGCCGCCCAATTGGCGCGGCAGGTCACCGAATTGCAGGTTGATCGCGCCCAGGTTCAGCCCGGCGAAGATCGGCGCGACGATCAGAATGCCGAGGATCGCCTCGCGCGCGAGGATGGCGATGAGCAGCCCATCGAACCCTGTCTGCGTCTGATTGAACCCATCGACCACCCGCCGCTCGACGCCCAGGATGGCAATCACGCCTGCCAGCCCGCTCAGCGCGCCGCTGATCAGCATGGCGCGCAGCGTAGCTTTGCCTGTTGAGATGCCGCCAAAGCGCGCGAAGAGCGATGAGCCGCGCGTCATGCGCTGCTCATAGCCTGCCGTCGTTCGCTTGAGATAGAACCACACGAGCGCGGCGGCGATTAGGGCGATGAACAATCCGACGCCGACGCGCGCACCGGAGAACCATTCAACATCTGCGAAGACGGTGCGGTTGAACGGGATCAGCCACGCGGTATCGTCAATGCGCGCGGTGCGGGCAATGTTGTTCTGATCACTGCGCAGCGGGAAGTTGACGAGGTATCCGACCAACTGCACTGCGATGGCGTTAAAGATGATGGTGCTGATAAGCTCGTTGACATTTAGCCGGACTTTGAGGTAGCCGGGAATCCACGAGTAGAATGCGCCGACCCCCATCGCCGCAGCTATGCAGATGAGCGGCACAATCAGATGCATGATTGTACGCAGCAGTTCCGGTGCGCTCTCGTAATCGGCGACGCCCGCAAGGCTGTAAATTTGCGCGGGCAACCAGACACCGAGAAAGCCGACTGTAATCGCCCCCATCACGAACTGTCCATTCATGCCGATGCTGAACATGCCTGCCTGAAACGCAACGGTTGCCGAAAGCGCCGTCAGGATGAGCGGTGTCGCTTGTTCGAGGATCAGCGCCAGGCGGCTGCCGCCCGACCCGTAGAGCGGACTGAAGACGGTGGTGGTCGTGCCATCATCCTCGTTGGGTGCCTGGAAGATGAACAGATCACCGAATGTCTGGCAGCCGCGCGGACCGAAGCCCTCGCAAAAGAGCTGTTGATAGGTGTCGATGGGCGAGACGTTGGCGAGCAGGACGAACAGGCTGCTCGCGAGTAAGCCGAGCAGGACGGCGATCACGGGAATGCTGATGCTGTCCAGGATGCGTCGTAAGAAGTTCATGCTGATGCTTTCTCGCTGGCTGTCTCCGCGTGTTCAAGGCTGCTGCCCGCCATCAGCAAACCGAGCTTTTCCTCGGTCGCCTCGGCTCTATCAAGGACGGCGACGACTTTGCCCGCGAACATGACAGCGATGCGGTCGCTGAGAGCGAGGATTTCGTCGAGTTCAACCGAGACAAGCAGCACCGCAGCGCCCTTATCACGCGCTTCGATGAGCGTCTTATGGACGAACTCGATGCTGCCTACGTCCAAGCCGCGCGTTGGCTGGTTGGCGACGATCAGCTTGGGGTCGCCCTTCAACTCGCGCCCCAGCACGATCTTCTGTAGATTGCCGCCGGAAAGCGTCTTGATCGGCTCGCCGACTCGCGCCGACTTGACAGCGAACTTATCGACAATCTCTTGGGCTAATTTACGGACAGGCGCGAAATCAAAAATGCCACTGCGCGAATAAGGTTTATTCTGATAACTGGTGACGACTACATTTTCATCCAGGTTTGTCGTCAGGTTCAGCCCGGTCGTCATGCGATCTTCAGGAATGTGTGCCAAGCCCGCATCGCGGCGTTCGCGCACCAGTGCGTGTGTGACATCGTTGCCGAGCAGCGTGATCTGCCCGCCATCGACCGCGCGCATCCCCACAATTGCCTCAACCAGCTCGGTCTGCCCGTTGCCGCTGACGCCTGCAATGCCGAGGATTTCGCCTGAACGCACGTCCAGGCTTGCGCCGAAGACGGCTGGCATGCCGCCTGCGCCCCCCACGAGCAGATTGTGGGCTTCCAGCACGGTCGCAGCGGGTTTGGCGGGCGTTTTTTCGACCGTCAGCGTGACGACGCGCCCGACCATCAGGTTCGCCATCTCGCGGATCGTCTGATCGTTGGCGTAATGCGTGCCAACGTTTCGCCCGCGCCGCATGGTCGTCACGCGATCGGCAATCGCCTTGACTTCCGCCAGCTTGTGGGTGATGAAGAGGATGGTGCGCCCTCCTTCCGCCAACCTGCGCACGACGTTGAGGAATTCGCGCACTTCCTGCGGTGTAAGCACGGCGGTCGGCTCGTCCAGGATCAGCACCTGGGCGTTGCGCTGAAGAATCTTGAGGATTTCGACGCGCTGCTGCATCCCGACCGAGATTTCGCGGATGCGCAGATCCGGATTGACGGGCAGCCCAAAGCTATCCGCCAACTTGCGAACACCGTCCGCCTCGTCCTTACCATCGATAAAGCCTGCGCTGTTCGGCTCGATGCCGAGCATGATGTTTTCAGCGATGGTAAACGACGGTACAAGCTTGAAATGCTGATGCACCATGCCGATGCCATGCCGGATAGCATCGTTCGGATGTGTGATGCGGACAGGCGCGCCATCGATCAGGATTTGCCCGGAGTCTGGCGTAACCAAGCCGTAAAGGATGCTCATCAGCGTGGTTTTGCCCGTGCCGTTTTCGCCGACGATGGCATGAACTTCGCCCTTCGCGACGCTCAGACTTACGTCATCGCACGCCAGCACCTGCGACGAATCGAAGTACTTGCGGATGTGCTGCATTTCTACGGTAGTCGTCATGATGATCTTTCTAGTGGTGGTTGCGCGCCCTGTCAGCCCTCACCCCAGTCCCCTCCCTCCGCTCTGCACTCGGTCTTCCCACACGATGCTGCGAAGATGCGCGCTCGCAAGGAAGAAGCGAGCGCATCGGGAGAGAGGGGTTTGTGAAGGAGTCGCCCTGAGCTATTCCGCGCCTTCGAGCAGTGCGTTGGTGACCACGATGTCACCCGCAAGGATCGCTGCGCGCGCTTCGTCAATCGCCATACGCACTGCGGGCAGCATGGCGACAAGCGCCTCGTCACCCGTCGCATCAATCGTGCGCGAGCACACGCCGACATCCCAGCTCAAGCCCGCGAAGCCCTCCGCCATGCCGACGGTTGTCGTGCCGGCGGCGTAGGTATCATTGACGATGCTCTCGACGAAGCTGAAGACGGCATTATCGACGCGCTTCATCGCCGAGACGAGGACCGAACCGGGGTAGAGGTCATCCTGGTTGCTATCGACGCCGATGGCGAGGTTGCCAGTTTCTTCCGCTGCCTGAAGCACGCCTTCACCGCTGCGCCCTGCCACCTGGTAGAGAATGTCCGCACCCTGCGCGTACAGGCTGAGTGCCTGCTCCTTACCGAGTACGGGATCGGTAAAGCTGCCCGTGTACGAACGCAGCGTCTGGCAGTCCGGGCAGACCGAGATCACGCCTTCTTCAAAGCCGACGATAAACTGGTTGATGCCGGGGAAGTCACCACCGCCGACCGCGCCGACGATCTTGGTTTCGCTCAACATGCCTGCCGCGATGCCCGCCAGGTAGCTGTTTTCGTGCGTGAAAATGGTGAAGAGTGCCAGATTCTCAAGCCCATGATCTTCGGGGACGAACGATTCCTGCGCCGCGAACCGCTGATCGGGGAATTCTTCAGCGATTTCCAAGACCAGCGTTGGGTCAAAGGCAATGCTGATGATCAGGTCGGGGCTTTCCTGTATGGCGCGGCGGATGGCGGCGTCGTGTTCTTCGGTGCCTGCCGTCTCGACAATTGTGCCTGTCACGCCCAGCTCGGCGATGGCGCGTTCGGCACCCGCAGCCGCTGAATCGATGAACGAACGGTCGCCGCGCGGGTTGGGCAGCAGGATAATGAACGAAATATCGCTGTTATCAGGGGGAACAACGGTGGCTTCTTCAGTCGCTACTGCGTCTTCAGACACCAGGCATGGATCGACATATTCGGTCGCATCCTGCGCGCTGACGGTGACGACGCCGAGCAGAAACAGGACAAATGTGACCAGGACGGTACATAAACGTCGTGAACTGAACATGATCTTCTCCTGTGAGTAGAAACATGCGTTATATTAAAGCGCGATTAAAGTCAGAGTGCCAGCACAAAAGCGACAAAAAACAGCCGTTATTCTTCGTAACCTGTCACATAAGGTGATGAGGAATGAAATCAGGAGTTAATTCCCATGCCGACTGACATCCTTCTCGACACCGACATTGCGACGGACGTGGACGACTGCCTGGCGCTGGCGCTGATCCTGGCGTCGCCAGAGCTGCGACTGCGCGGCATCACCTGCGTCTATGGCGATGTCGATTTGCGGGCGCGCTTTGCGACCAAATTACTTGCGCTGCACGATAGCACGGACATTCCAGTGATGGCGGGCGCGCGGCTGCCACTGCTGGGTAAGCGCCAGGTCTACTGGGAGGGACGCGAGGGCGAAGGTCTGCTGACGCCCAACGATGTCGCTATCACTTACGCGCGTGAGCACTCCGTTGATGCCATCGTCCGTATGGCGCATGAGAACCCTGGTCAAATCCACCTCGTTGCCATTGCGCCGTTGACGAATGTGGCGCTTGCCCTGATTCGCGACCCGACGCTGCCGCTGGCGCACATCACGATCATGGGGGGCGTGGCGCGGGGTATTGACCGCCTCGACCTACCCATCGCCGAGCATAACATTTACTGCGACCCGGAGGCGGCGCATGTCGTCTTTACGTCTGATATTCCAACGACAGTGATCCCGCTCGATCTAACGACACAGGTGTGCGTCCGCGCCGAGGGTGTCGCGCGCATTCGTGCACGCGGGACGCCCTATCATGAGGCAGTCGCGCGGCAGGTTGAGTTGTACCCACACTTTGCGGCGCAGGGTTACACCTATGTGCATGACCCGCTCGCCGTCGCCGCCGTCATTGACCCGTCGCTCATTCGCACCGAGCGTGTGCGCATTGACGTGGAGCTCGCGGGGCAGCACACGGCGGGCGCGACGGTGATCACGCGCGATTCGAGGGGGCACATCGACTTTGGCGTCTCGGTCGATGTCGCGCGCTTCGAAGCGTGGCTGGTGGAGAGATTAGCATGACAATACTTCTCAAGAACGCCACTATCCTCACCCTGGGATCGTCCGACCGCATTGTCGAACGCGGCTATGTCGTCATCGAAGGCGACCGTATCGCCGAGGTCAGTTCGATGGCATCGCTGGATGAGTCGAGCCGCTATGATGAAACGGTCGATTGCAGTGAGCGGCTGTTGATGCCTGGTCTCGTCAACGCTCATACCCACACGCCCATGACACTCTTTCGCGGACTGGCGGAAGACGTCTCGCTCCTGACGATGGACGGTTGGTACAACACGATTCGCCTGCTTGAACTCGTCATGACGCCCGACATGGTGCCCGCCTCAGTCGAGGTCGCCTGCGCCGAGATGATCCGCACAGGCACGACCACTTTTGCCGATCAGTATTTCTTCATGGACGAGATCATCCCGGTCGTAGAAAAGAGCGGCTTGCGCGCGGCGCTGGCATATGGTGTGGTTGAACTGGACGACCCCGCCGACCGTGAGCGCGAACTGGCAGCCCTTGATGGCTTCCTGGAGTCGATCAACAGCACCCAGAACAGCCGGGTGCGGGGTTGGGTAGGACCACACGCGTTTTTTGTCGATAACAAACCACCAACGATGCAAATCGAGCGCGCACTGGCACAGAAATACAAGACCGGGCTGCACATCCACCTTTCGACGACCGGTGAAGAAGACGATTACTGCGCGCAGCATTACGGCATGACGGCAGTGCGCAAGATGGATGAGCTGGGCATGTTCGACCAGCCGCTGATGGCAGCACACACGCTGACAATCCCACAGGAGGATTGGGCGCTATTGAGTGAGAAGCCTTTCAGCGCGGTCATCGCCGCCAGCGCTTGTATGCGCGCCGGAGCAGACGCCGCGCCGGTGGTCGGAATGCGAGCGGCAGGGATCAACGTTGCCATCGGTACCGATAATGTCTGTAACAACAACGACTACGATCTCTTCCTGGAGATGCGCACACTCGCCAAGCTGGCGTCGTATCGTGAGCGGCAGCCGGGCGTGCTTCCGGCGCGCGATGTGCTTTGGATGGCGACGGCGGGCGGAGCAAAGGCGCTCGGTTTGGGCAAGGAAGTCGGTGAGATTGCTGTGGGCAGAAAAGCTGACCTCATCCTGTTGGACCGAGGGGAAATCGGTTGGGGACCAGATGGTGCGCTATCGCCATACACCGCACTGGTCTACAGCATCAATGGGCTGCACGTCACCGACAGCATGGTCGATGGGCGCTGGCTGATGCGCGAACGGCGTCTGCTGACGCTGGATTACCGCGCGGCGCGAGCGCAGCAGAACGACGACGTGAGGCGGTTGCTGGCGCAGGGTGAGAAGAGGAAGTAAGTAGGTTCCAGTAGAGAAGGTGGACCTACAGAAACTGGAAATGAACATGAGATGGTTTCGGGTGAGACTGCTGACGCCCTGATTCAATATCTCGAACGCACTAGCTTTCCCTCGCGCGACCTGCTCCAGCAGCTCGTATTTGGCTCTGAATAACCTAGTCCTGCTGATCTCCCAGTGGAGTCTACGACGCGACAGGCAGAAGTCAAGCCTGTTTGTGGGCATATGGTTACTATCGGAGGGAGATCATGACTTGTGTTTTTGTCCTTACCAATCACAAGGGTGGCTGCGGTAAGACGACATCCGCCGCCAATATCGCGCTTGGTCTGTGCGGCGTGATGAAGAAGATGGGCGCGTCGAATAACCGCGTGCTACTCATCGACACCGACAGCCAGTGCCACGCCACACTCGTCACGACTGGGCGCAACGACTTCGGGCAGGATGACAGCCTGTATGCGGTGCTGATGGCTCCGCGCGATCAGGCACCATCAGTGATGGCGAAGGTCATCGTGCAGGGCGCCTGGGACCCTGACCTGCATGTGCTGCCTGCATCGCCGCTGCTAGAAGGTGCAGAACGGGAGTTGATGAGCGTAGCGGGTGCGCCCTATCGTCTCGCCGACCCGCTGAGCCACCTCGCCAATCACTATGCCGCCATCCTGATCGACACACGTCCATCGTTTTCGCTGATGACCGAGATGGGATTGGTCGCAGGCACCGACGCGCTGGTGCCGGTCGAGCCGCGTTACCTCGAAACGGTCGGCTTGATGAACGTGATGCACAAGATCGCCACCATCCGGGAGGGCTGGCGCGTGCCGCACCTGCGCGTCAGCGGCATCGTGGTCACCAAGATGGATACGCGCATTAAGGGACACAACTACCTGCTCGGTGAGATGCGCGAGCACGAGCTGCTCGGCAAGCTGCTGTGCGGCGTCATCCCCGCCAATGAAGCGGTGTCGTACCCCCATCGCCAGCACCAGAGTATCTTTCAGTACGACTATCACGCCCCAGCGGGCGTCGCCTACCTCAAACTGGTTGGAAACCTCATGAAGCGCACGCTTCAGGCAGGTGCATGATGGCGAAGCGCGAAACCACCGACAAGCTTGACGCGCTGCTCGGTTCGATCAGCGCTGACTTGCTGAGCATCGAGCCACAACAGTTGTCATCGAAGGGCATCCGCGTCGAGAAGCTGCTGCTCGACCTGGTGCGCCCGGATCCGCTGCAACCGCGTCGGGTGCTTCCCGACCGTGTACATATGCCCTTCCACGAGGGGCGGCTCTCACCGGTTCAGGCGTTGCGCGAGCTGGTGCAGATGGCGCAGATCGCCGCCCGGCAGCGCGGACGTCCGTTCAATTCCCCTCTCGACCTGCTGCCCGATGCTGATACGGAGGACGAAGGCGAAAGTGATTGTGCGCCCTCGCCCGAAGAACGACTGCTGGCGGATCTGTTGACGCTTGCCATCACCCTGCGTGATGATGGGCAGGTCAATCCGCTGACGGTGGTCGATGTCTCACAGGTCGCGACACAGCACTTTCGCATCGAGACGGGGGAGCGGCGTTACTGGGCGACGTGGCTGCTGAAGGAGTTCATCCCCGGCTATCGCGGTGACGGGACGCTCCCGTGCATCATCATCCCTGGCGAGAGTGCGTCGGTGTTCCGCCAGGCACGGGAGAACACCGCCCGCGCCGGGCTGACTGCGGTCGCGTTGGCGCGGCAGGCGGCGCTGCTCCAGCAAGAGCGCAATCCAGACATCGCCAGAGCGCGCCTTTCGTCACTCCGTCGCCTGCTGGATGAGGCGGAACAACATCTACTGAGTCAGGGATGATGTAACCACATGGTTACATGATGGAGCAGAATTATGAAGTCTAACGGGCGTAGTCCACCTCAAGTACAAACGTCTCCACAAGACAACAAAAGACCCGCTCATTAGCACTGCGCGGGTCGGCGGAACTGATATATTCTCGACGTGGTAATCAAGAATATATCACGACCCCGATCCGTATGCAACTCACTTTCGCCATTTTTGTCGCGCCATTTGGCATGACCTCTCTTCGACTTTGCATGTAACGGAAACGGGGACTCACCATGACTATTGATCTGGAGCAGATTCGCTCCGCCAATTCAATTGAAGATGTTGTGGCGCAGCGGTTTGCGCTGAAGAAGGCAGGCACGCGCTTCATAGGTGTGGAGCATGACAGCCTGGTCATCGTGCCGCGCACGCAGATGTACTTCTGGAACTCGAAGGATGAACAGGGCGATGTCTTCGACTTCACCGGACGCCATCTGTTGAACCTGGGTACGTGGAACTCGCGCGACCCAGCGCAGTTTATAGAGGCAGTCCGCTATCTTGCGCAGCGTGCGGGGATTGCGCTGGAAGACGACGAGAGCTTCAGACGTTCACACACCTGGGCAGAACGCCAGCTCGTGCAACGTCTGCACGACGCGCTGCGCTCGGGGCTGGGCGTTGGAGACGGTGCGGGCTGCGCGCATCGGCTTCATGCCCGCCGACAAACGCGGATTGCTGGCAGACCTCAACCTGCCGGACAAATGGCGCGCGGTCATCCAGAAGTTTCCAACGGGCATGATCGTCTACACTCACTTTGACGGTGGGCGGCTGACCTATCTCAGCGGGCGCTCGATTGAGGGTAAGCAGCATTACAATCCGCAGCGCGAAATCATCGGCGAGCGGCAACCCTACTACAATCATAATTGGCTCATGGGTAAAGATAGTGCGAACGAACAAGACGAGAGATGAAAGCAACAGAGACACGCTTGAGGTTGACACGAAACTCATGAAGGGCAACGTAA
>Ga0224723_1000682_pt1 | contig 22473 bp, 18 predicted proteins | sample Balambano_FR2_Me_FD_161647 | JGI IMG/M metagenome (GOLD analysis project Ga0224723, IMG submission 161647) | Freshwater sediment microbial communities from Lake Towuti, South Sulawesi, Indonesia - Balambano_FR2_MetaG | ecosystem: Environmental > Aquatic > Freshwater > Lake > Sediment | place... | reverse complement strand
GCATCCACCACCATTCCCACCAGCGTCACCTTGTTGTTGGTTGGAGCGATCAGAAGCCGTTGCCCTACTTCGTTTAAGTAGTTAATCGTTCCAGTCACATACACCACTATCACAGTTGATTTTTTACCGCTGAGACTTTCTTCAACTGATTTAATTTGAAGTTCTGCCTGCTGTTCCTTCTCTTCCTTCAGCTCTCCAAACTTGCGATTTTGATCGTTCTGCCAATTATTCAAATCCAGCACAATCACATCCACCGATCGTCTGCGTCCCTGCACAGCTTGAGGGCAAAAGCGCACGTTAAATCCACGGGCTTCCAGTAGCTCAAACTCTCGCGGTAGAGACTTTCCATCCAATAACCAATACTCCACTTCAGCCCGATCGATCACGCTTTCTCGTTCCAGCGATCGGCGCACCACGTCAATGCGATTATCGGCGATCGTCGCCATGCGTTCTTCCACCTGTCGCGTCACCGCCACTTTTGCAGTTTCTTTCGCTTCCTTGAGACTTCTGTTAAAAAGCAGGACTAAACCTGCTGATATGACTGTAAATAGAACTGTCAGTAAGATTCCAAGAAACTGAACGCCATCCTTCATCGCATTCACAAACGTTTGGAAGCTGTCGCTCAGCTCTTGGTTTTCAGCCGCCAGAAGCCGCAGTTTTTCTGTAAACTCCGCACTTTGCCGCGCATTTTCTCTTGCCAGAAAATCAAGCTGCTGCCGCAACAAATCAACCTGAGTAGGCGAAGGCGCACTGGGAGTTGGCGTTTGTGCCAGCCCATGCCAGACCTGCAAAAAATGAAACCCATCCCCCAGCGGCAGCCAATCCATACATCTCACCCAAATTTCTCACCCACAATCATATCCACCTCTCCTGCAAAATCGCCCCTGCTCCCCTGCTCCCCTGCTCATCCACCCCCCTATCCCAGCAACGCAATCCTCTGATTCACACGCGGTCTGCCAAATCGCTCCCAGGCACTGCCGCCGCGCAAAAATAATTCCATCCAGCGCAGGGATTTACCGTCTGTCGTCGTCCAGCCTGAGCTACCAGGCGCAAAAGCCAGCGTACCTTCAGGGACACGGAAACTGCCGTCAGAATAAATGGCATCGCTGACGACATCGCCAATCCGAATCACAATTTTGGTTTCGGCGTGCAAATCGATCGTGTCTGCGGGAATCGTGGTTTTGATGTTGCCATAGCCATCAATCCAGGCAATGCGATCGAGCGGCACATCAGGAATTTGATCCGGGTTGATGGAGTCTCCCAGCAAACTCAAATCATCCTGAGCGATCGCCGTTGCGGCAGGCGGAAACACATCTCGCGATCGAAACTGAGAGCCGCCTCGCGACACATTCACCGTATGCAGTGCCTTTGCCTGCGACTTGATAAACGACAGCGTATAGCCCGCATTCACGCCGACCACTTTCACCCCATTGGGCAGCAGCGCATAGGTTAATCCCTCGCCTTCGTTGTCGCGTCGAGCTTCGGGGTCGTCCTGGCGTGGGGCACAGTTGTGATAAATCAAACGCTGAAGCGCAGTTCCTCCGGCGGGAGGAGCAGCCGAATCGGGATTGAACCCAAGCTGAGCAATCCAGAATCCGGTGGCAAGGGTGCTAAAAGGCGGGACGGAAAGCTCGTGAATCTGCGCTTGGGGCAGTGCCATCAGCAGCCGCTGCTTCACTTCCGCAAAAGCCGGATCTCCGGTTCCATAGTCCGCGATCAGAGTAATAAACATAGGCAAAAGGAATAATAAAGAGCGATGGGAAGCCAGTTTTTTCTACAGGCTAATCCTACCTCGTACCTTGCTTATTCGTCCCTTCATTTCACCCTGACGCGAATTTCAGCGGGAAGATGAGGATGATGCTGTTGATAAAGCGATACAAACCCATTAGAAATCTGGGTTGCCGAATGTACTTTTGATGCGATAGTGATGCGAATCTATTAAAAATCTGGGTTGCCGAATGTACTTTTGATGCGATAGTGATGCGATCGAAGAACATTAAAGCACATTCAGAGAAGAACATTAGGAATGATAGAAGTCCCTTAATTTCTGAAGCGATCGGAAGGACTTTGGGGGTGGTAGAAGCCCCTGGATTTCTATTGTATTGGCGATTACATTGACGATTGTGTTGACGATCGAATCTTATCGAACTGAATCGCAACGTTGAAGTTATCGTCGAATAAAGATCTGAGTAAAGTAGAATTCACCCTGATTGTTGCGAGCGACCCCAACCCCAGTCAGGTTGAAGTTGCCCATAATATTTTGCAAATGACCCGGACTCTTGATCCAACCATCGACCGCCTGCGAAACCGGATCGCTAAAGCCTCTATTGAAGGCAACATTTTCGGCTGCAGCACGAAGGGGAATCGATCCTCGAATGGTTTGCACACGACCGCTAAAGCCGTTGTGACTTAAAACACGGCTATTTGCCATCGACTGGCTGTGCTGTCGTGCCTGTTGAGTGATGGTGCTATTCATGCTCAATGAAGATAGACCTTTTTGCTGACGATACTGATTAATCTTCTGAAACACCGATCGCTCCAACGTTGCCAGAGTGGATGAGGCAGCTCGCCTGATATTTCGAGGCAATGCCTGGGCAAGAGCGGGTCGCTCTGACGAAAGTGCTCTCAGCTCGGTTGCCGCTCCCCCAGACCGAATCGGCTGAAAATCGAGCGATTGAGCTGTAGAACGCGCCATGCGATTCATCATCGATCTACCTCCAAGCAGATTTAGATTTCCGCCTCTTAAGGTAGTAGCGTTGCTGGAGGTTGTATGTGATGTCGATCGATGACTGGCATGATGATTTGTGCGTCAGCAAGCAGCACGACCGTGCTAAAGTTGCGCAGGTTTTCCAGAATGGAATGCCCTAAGTTAGACCAGTCGCGCTGTCAGGCGCACTGGTTGTGTCGCAAAAATTAGCCAATGGCAAGGTAGTTGACGTGAGACACCCACAACGATTGGTTTGCCCCAGTATCTCGGTTCATGCCGCTGTTCCACTGAGGCAAAAAATGAGGCAAAAAAGGCATCGAAATCAACGTGAACACTCTTCCTGGCTGCGTTCATAGCAGCCCTCGTTTCGTCAGGTCAACTGCTTTCGTTCACGCCCTTTCGCTGTCCGATTCGTCGTCCGCGCCGCAGGTTTGGCTTTTGCGGCTGTTTTGCTCGTTCTGCCGCGTTGTTTGGGTGCAGGCTCAGGCTGCTCGGCTTGAACGATTGGCGCGACTGATGGTTCTGCGGCTGCTTCTGACGCTGACTTCGGTTGACGACCGCGACGGCGTTTTTGCTGGGCTGGTGCAGATTGCTCAGGTTGTTGAACTTTGTTCAGTGACAAATACCGTTTGAGCGAAAAGGCTGAGATAGCGATTTCATGTTCTGACAGCATGGCCGCAATCTCGTTATAACTGTATCCCCGCCCCAGAGCAGTCCGAATTGGGGTATCTAATTGGGCGACGGCTTCGCGCAGGGTATAGGTCTCTTTTGGCTTTTCAGGTAGTGCATCAAAGACGGAACCGAGTTGAGCGATCGAATCAGGCGCAATTTTGGTGGCAGTTTGTTGGCGAGTCCGAGGCATAAGCAGTAGGGGAATTGTTTTTGAGTAGTAACAATAATCTCTACAAGATTACCTCCAGCTTACCCGTAAAGCTTCATCGTGATTCATTTTTTATTCAATCTCTGAATCGCAGCAGTCATAAAATACTTTTTGCGATCGAATGTTTAATTTCATCGGTTAGGATATGGATGCAGCAGGCTGTACGGTTTTCAAGGCAGAAGTGATGATGGTTGCGAGATCAACTGGAGCTAGCGTCAGCGTCAATCAGGCTTGCATAATTTGGGAAATATCCAGCAGGTCTTCGATCAGCTTTGCCAATCAAAACATCAGGCTGCCATTGCTCCAGAATCGCGCAGGGTGTTCTTCTAGAATGGACGTAATCAAATCCCGCATATCTGATTCATCATTGACAACCAGAATTTTCTGCAGTTCAGCAGTCTTCAGTGAATTGCGCGGTTCCAGCAAAAAGTAGCTCAGGGAAAGTGTAGACAGCACCGTCGCCAGCAGACCCGCACCCAACCCCCCGACCCAGGAACTCACCATCACCGCAATAAAAAACAAAGCAGCCGGAGTGCCCTTAATCAGCGGATTAAAGCAGCAGAGTTCCCCCTGAAGCAGCAGCAACAAGCAGCAGCGCAATCCCCAAGCGCAGACGCCAGGCAACCATTCCCCGATCGGGTTTACCTGGAAAAAGACGCTTTAGCTTCGAGGCGATCGCCCTGGTGGTTATCTTGCTTTTCTTGTTCTTGCTTAAAATCGTGCTAGTGATCAATGGCAGATGCAGTTTGCCTGCTGCCTGTCTACTACGTTCTAACGGTCTCACTTTGGGCTTCATGTCGTTCGCCAGCCGATACCGTTATGCCTGTGGTTTCCGGCAAAAGCTCAGTAACCGTTTCTGGCTGCCAGTCTAAAATTGGTAGATGCACCGTAAAAGTGGTTCCCTGATGGTAGCCGTCGCTGTGAACCTCAATTTTGCCGTTGTGTAGTTCGACCAGTTGACGCACGATCGCCAGTCCTACCCCCAATCCCTCATAGACACGAGTTGAGGAGCTATCGGCTTGCCGGAAGTGATCAAAAACATGGGGCAGAAACGCTGGCTCAATTCCAATCCCGGTATCGCGAACCTGCAGGACGACCCAATGACCCACAGACGAAACCTGCAAACCGACCCACCCCTCTTCGTGGGTAAACTTGATTGCATTGGTGAGCAAGTTCCATAGAATCTGGCGTAATCGTACCGGATCTGCCTTGATGCTTGCTGCTGCGGGATCAAGCTGTACGTCGAGATGAATCGACTTAGTGTCCGCTTGAGGACGGATCGACTCGATAATTTCATCAATCAATGAAGCCAGATGAATCGAGTGAATCGACAGCTCTACTTTGCTGCGCATTAGTTTAGAGATATCGAGAATATTTTCGATCAGCCGTGCCTGAATCTGGGCATTGTGGGCGATCGTTTCCAGTGCCTGTCGCATCCTGACAGGGTCAAACTCCCGCTTCAGCAAAAGCTGCGACCAACCCAGGATAGAGTTGAGGGGCGTGCGCAGTTCGTGAGAGACGATCGCCAGAAATTCGTCCTTCAAACGATTAGCTTCTTCGGCTTGTTGACGGGCGGCTTCAGCGCGAATAATTTCTGCATTTTTGGCAACGAGCTGCTCTGCCTGAAGCTGAACTTCGAGATTCCTTCTGAATAGCTCAACAAATACAGAAACTTTGGAGGTCAAAATCGCAGGTTCGATCGGCTTATACAAATAGTCAACCGCCCCGACCAGATAGCCTTGCGATCGCAGGTCTTCGTTTCCCGCAAACGCAGTCAGAAAGATAATGGGGGTGTGCTGCAAACGCGCACGACGACGAATCAACCTGGCAGTTTCAAAACCATCCATTCCAGGCATTTGCACGTCGAGCAAAATAACAGCGACATCGTGATCGAGTAAGTATCTAAGTGCGGCGTCACCAGACTGCACTTTGACCAAGTTCTGCTTCAGGCTCTGTAACACACACTCCAGCGCGACTAGATTTTCGCGGCAATCGTCCACAAGCAGGACATTCACTTTCGATTCGGGTGTGATTAGAGAGGAAGCAGGAGCTGATAGCCCGTGCTGAGTTGGATTGTTCATTCTCCTCTATCCTTGGCGGTCACGAATCGCTTGGCAGTCTGGCAAACTTCCGGTAGAGCTGTGCTTGAGGGTTTAATCGCTCATGGCACTGCTGATACAGAGAAACCAAGCTTTCTTGCTGTCTCAAGTCTATAATTCCAAACCTCTTTAAACTATCCAGGAGCCTTTCATGAACCTTTGTTTGAAGGATGGAGTTGGAACTGGCGAGAATATTGCGGCAAAGAATGGCATTAATATCATTAAAAAATTTATTAAAAGATGTACTGCGATCGGGGCACTTAATGTAGGTTACCCGCTGAAGGTCAATATTACGAAAGGACTGGGTAAAAATTCTCCTTCTAAAATAGGCTTATACTGCCACCATCATAACTAATGGTATGGTACTCGCAAAGACATTGTTTTGTGCCTGCCCATCGATAGAGGGGGAAATTTTCTACATCTATCTAGAGACAGAAATTCCGTCTATCTTTAAAAAAATTATCTTAATTTAGGTTTGACTACCTGAACGAAGCAGCAGCGATTACTCATTCCGTTGGAGCTGATTCAGTCTACCCTGATTCAGCCTCCGCTAATTCAGCCTGCACTGATATCCGAAGCAGCGAAGTAACCTGAGTCTTAAATGCTAGATAGAATGCCGATAGGATTTGCAGAACGATACCTATGCAGCGCCTTCAGATTCAGCCAACAGCGACGATCGTTAGAGCAGAGTGGGACGGGCTGACAGTGGAATATGGTCGGCTTGAGACCGTGGGCGAGTTTGATTTTGCCATGCCCAAACATTTTATTAGCGTTGCGTTTTTGCCCCATGAGCAGGTTTCCTGGTCACTCGATGGTCACTCGACCCAGACCACAGGCTTACCCGCAGGCAGCGTCTTTGTTTATGGGGCGCGACAGTTCACCTGGCATCAGCGATCGAAGCCAAGCGAGTATGTGAATCTGCTGTTAGACCCCGCTTTGCTGCATCAGATTGCAGCCGAAAACGGCTTTTCTTCCAGCGGCGAACTGGAAACGCGCGTTATCTTTCAAGACCCAACAATTTTGCACGTGGCGCAGCTTCTGAAAGGGGAAGTGCTGACTGGCGGCTTGGCAGGAAATCTTTATGTTGAATCGCTGAGAAATTTCCTTGCGGTTCACCTCCTGCGCAATCACACAAAAACCTTGGTCAAACCCGCTGCAGAATTAACTTCACTCGATCGCTTTAAGCTGAGGCAGCTTCAGGACTATATCGAAGACAATCTGGCAGAAGAGCTAACGATCGCCACGCTTGCCGATCTGATTCCAATGAGCCAGTTTCACTTCGCTCGTGCCTTCAAAGCTGCCTTTGGAGAACCGCCCCATCGCTACGTTACGCATCGCCGCATTGAGCGATCGAAAATTTTGCTGACAGCAACTTCGCTATCAATGGCAGAAATTGCGCATCAAACCGGGTTTTCCAGCCAAAGCCATTTCACGGTTCAATTTCGCAAGGCGGTTGGTATGACTCCCAGAGAGTTTCGCGCCTCTGTTTAGAGGAGGTTTGAAACGTCTCAAAAGTGCGGCAATGAATCGTTGGGGGATTGAGGGGGCGGTTCGGGTCGCATCGGCGACTTTTAAAACACCCTCTTAGATTCCTGTTCAGGTTTCTGTTTCAATTGTGCTTAGATTTCTGCTTAAAATTGTGCTTAACGCTGAGAGCCTAGAAGGGACGAGTACCCTCTTCCCAGTTCCAGCTCATTTTCATTCGATTTACCTGCCAACCGCTCGTTGTTCGGGTCAAACCATGCTCATAGAAGCCGCCTAATGTCCAGGTTTCCTTTGCACTATCCAGATAAATATGGTGAGCCTGAAAGTTTGAAAGACAGATTGCTGTGTTCTCCATTACTGTAACAGCATGGCTTCCGATCAAATGCTGAGTTGCTTTGAAGGTTTGATCAAAAAATGTCTTCCAGCTATTAACTAAATCTTCTGCGTTGACTGTCGAAGGTTGTCCACCTGTCAGAGAAGTGTAATCTGTTTCAACGCGATCGCTAAACGCGGCTCGGCAGGCTTCCCAGTTGCGCAGGTCAGACATTATTGCAATCTGATTGATGGTATTGATAATGGTTGCGCTGTCAGTCATGAGGTTGATTGTTCTATTGTTGGACGATTGGGCTGTAACTTTGGCGGGAAGCAGGATAGACGCGATCGCACTTCCTGCAATTAGTAACGAGCGGCGACGTTGATTCTTCATAACCTAATTCCTTCTACCAGAACGATGCTCAAAGTCATGAAAGGACATGAAATGACATTCAGAGTAATCCTAAATTTTCATCATCGTTTTATTCGGCTAAGCGATCGGGAATGGGCTTGAGCGAATACACCCGCCAGAAGAAAGCATCTGCTGCGTGCTGATTACTGGGAAAATTAACAACCTCTTTGATGCGTCCATTCTCGAACCGAAACATTAACGCCCAAAGCTGATCGATATTTTCCTGCCCTTCCATATTGCTGTAACCACGATGCACATCAACAACGTAGTTCTCGTTTGCACCAAGGTAGAGCACCTCTGACTGAAATTTTGCTCTTCCTAATGCTTGCAAAAATGCCACAATCTCATCCACGCCTTGTTTGTCCCCCGCAAGCGGATGATGTCCTGGAATGCGCCAAACAATATCAGGTGCAGCCACTTCCCGCACCACATTCATTTCACCACGATTATACGCCTCAAAAAATCGCTGAATTGCAGCAATGTTGGAGTTTACCGTAGCAGCCGTATCAGGAGCATCAATTTGCGCGATCGGCTGTACTGGTACTGACCGCTGCGCGTCCGTTGATTGAGCTTGAGCTGTTCCTGCTAACATCGCTGCAAACAATCCTGTAAAGCCTGCACTTCCAGTCATAAGATTTCGTCGAGAAAGACCCATTGAACTCTTCTCCCTTATTCCCTGTGAATCGTTTATGAATTGTCAGTTAATCTCTCGATTTGATTGAAATAGCAGCGCGACACGGGCAAAATTCTCCTGGTAATTGCCTTCTACAGCGTAGTGTTCAGGTGATCGATCGCCAGATCAATGGACGGATTGACTGTAGTATCTTGATCATAGAAATCAAACTGCGTGCGCTCTGGCAACCAGACAAACTGTTTTTCTGAAGTAGAAATCTGGTTAAAAAACTGGCGTGCGCCGTCAGGAATCGCTGCTGCTTCACTGTGAACAAACAGCGTTGGCACTTGAATTTTTGCGGCACTGGGCATCGGGCTAAACGTGAGCCATTCTGTCCAGGACATGACGGCAAACTGGTTGCCCCAGGCAGGAATCGCGCCGCGTTCTGAGTTGAGGTAGTAGTCAAACTCACCAAACATTGCGGCTTCAGGATCCGTTGTGCTGATTGCAGGCACATAAGCCACCTGTCCCGTCTGCTCAAAGGTCGATCGCGCTGCGTTTCCAGCGGCGATTTTTTGCTGCACCGCTGCCTCACCGCCATAAATCAGGTTCACGAGGGCTGCATCGTGCATCCAGGGAGCGATCGCAACAAAACTGCGAATCCGCGCATCCTCTGCTGCTGCGACAGCCATATACCCCGCACTCGCACAAATTCCCAGCCCTCCAATGCGATCGCCATCCACCGCATCCACGGTCTGTAGAAACGACACTGCATTTTTAATATCGGCAATTTTAGCAGTAGGAGACTCATAATTGCGCGGACTGCCGCCACTCTCACCATATCCCCGAAAATCAAACGCGAATGCCGCATAACCGCGATCGGCGAGTGCCTGAGCATAGGTTCCTGCCATCTGCTCTTTAACCGTTGTCCAGGAACCTGCTACAACGATCGCCGGAAGTTTGTCGCCCAATTGATAAGACGCAGGCAAATAAAGATTGCCAACCAGGGTTTCGCCCTCGCTCTGGAACGTCACCCGATTGATGCCTGGCTGCAGCGATGAATCTTTCATAGTTACAGAAGTTACAGAATTTACAGAATTGATAGGTGTGAACGAATTGATAGGTGTGAACGAGGAATCCTGAAGCCTTATTGGGTCAGCGATCGCTGCTGCACTGCTAAACAAAACAAGAGGGATTGCCCACCAGGAAGAACGAAGTTTCATGATTGTTTCTGGAATGAATTTCGATGCTCTTAATGTAATAGATTGAGCCAGAGCTGAGATATTCACTTTTTGCGCAGGTTTATCAAATTCTTGCTAGATCGTTTGCTGTTGTCATGACTTACCCTACCGAGTCGCAAACGGCTATCGGTGAAGTTTTGCGCAACAAATTCGATCGGCTTGTCGCTGCGCATTGCACCCTATCACGATGCGATCGAGAGGCGGCGAAACTTTTGCTAATTGGCGATCGATCATTGGAATGCCGCAGCGCATTCTTTTGAGTTTGAGAGTTTTGAGTTTGAGAGTTTTGAGTTTAATTGAGATTTGTTGAGCGCATTTTTATTGCACATTGTTTTTAATTGCGCATTTTTGCTCGTTGTGTATATCAGAGTATAGAAGTTTCCTATTTTTTTCTGATAGCCTGATCCTGTTATCGCTTTTTTCACTTTGGTTAGGTACAGGGGGTGTGGGGAATTTGCCCCCACGCAGGGGCTTTGCCCCTGCACCCCATTTCTTGTACTTCATTAGCCTGGAAAAGGCTGTAAGTCTCGCGGCAGGAATTTGGAGTTAAATCAGTCGCTATGTATCCCTACTTTGACCCGACCTACTTTCTGTTTATCGCGCTGCCAACCCTGCTGCTATCGGGATTTGCCCAGTTTTATCTGCAGAGTACTTTCCAAAAATGGAGCCGCATACCAAATAGCGAGCGTATGACGGGCATGGAAGTCGCACAAACGCTATTCGATCGAACTTCGCTGCAAACGATTCCGCTAGAGCGAACCAGAGGCGCTTTAACCGATCACTACGATCCTCGTAATAACATTGTTCGGCTTTCAACTGTGATTGCCGATCAGCCTTCGATCGGGGCAATGGCGGTTGCCGCCCACGAACTGGGGCACGTTCAGCAATATCAAACCCGCTCCTCGCTGATTGTTTTGCGGAACTTTCTGATGCCTGCGCTCCGATTCAGTCCTACTGTGGCTTACATCTCGTTTCTTTTAGGATTCATGTTTAGCCTGACTGGTCTGATGTGGCTGGGCATTCTCTTTTTTAGCTTAATGGTGGTGTTTTCGCTGCTGACGCTGCCGATCGAATTAGATGCCAGCCGTCGGGCGCTCAATCTCCTGCGAGAAGCAGGTTTGCTAGACACCCGACAGGAAGAACAGGGCGCTCGGCAGGTGCTCACGGCTGCTGCGATGACCTATCTTGCTGCTGCTGTGACTTCGGTGCTGCAGCTGCTGTATTACGTTAGCTTGGTGCAGCGCCAGCAGCGCTACTCTCGATAGCGTTACTCTGGATAAAACCATCAAAACAAACTAGCAAAGCAAATGGGGGTACAGTCTATCTATAAAGGTGGAACTCCAGGGCGCTGCTGAATTGGAATGGCGCAAATCGAGATCCTGCATCGCCCCCTCAATCCCCCAATTTTGGGGGACGTTGAGCAAGCAGTTCCCCTACACCCCCGTTTTCAAGGGAGATCGGTTGCACCCATGAGATAGCGATCGCATTCCCGCGCCGCTCCCCGTCCTTCGTTCAGTGCCCAGACCACGAGGCTTTGACCCCGCCGACAGTCGCCTGCGGCAAACACGCCCGGAATGCTGGTGGCATAGGAGCCGTATTCTGCTTTAACGTTGCTGCGGGGATCGCGATCGAGTCCGAGGGCATCGAGGAGAGGCTGTTCGGGTCCGAGGAAACCCATTGCCAGCAGAACAAGCCGGGCAGGCAAAACCCGCGCTGTACCGGGAATTTGTTGGGGAATAAACTGTCCCTTGTCATTGCGCTCCCACTGCACATCTACCACATGAACCGCTTTGACGTTGCCATCTGCATCGCCTTCAAAGTGGGTGGCAGTCGTCAGGTAGGTACGGGGATCGCTGCCATACAGCGCGGCGGCTTCTTCCTGTCCGTAGTCCATTTTGTAGACTTTGGGCCATTCAGGCCAGGGGTTGTCGGCGGCTCGCTCCGAGGGCAGTTTGGGCATGATTTCGAGCTGGGTGACGCTGTTGCAGCCGTGGCGGATCGAAGTTCCCACACAGTCAGTTCCGGTGTCGCCGCCGCCGATGATCACCACGTCCTTGCCTGCGGCTGAGATAAGCGAATTTCCGGGCTGACGATCGAGCACTGCTTTGGTGTTGCCCGTGAGGAAATCCATGGCGAAGTAAATTCCCTGGAGCTGACGACCTTCGATCGGCAAATCGCGGGGTTTGGTTGCGCCCGTGCAAAGAACGACGGCATCGTACTCTTTCAGCAGCGTTTCCGCAGGCAAATCTTTTCCGACTTCCGTGTTGCAGATAAACCGCACGCCTTCCTGCTCCAGAATTTCCAGGCGACGCAGCACGACCTGTTCTTTGTCCAGCTTCATGTTGGGGATACCATACATCAGCAGTCCACCGGGGCGATCGGCTCTTTCGTACACCGTGACCCAGTGACCTGCCCGATTGAGCTGCGCCGCAGCCGCCAGTCCCGCCGGGCCCGATCCGATAATCGCCACATTTTTACCCGTGCGTTTTTGGGGCGGATCTGCCTTGATCCAGCCGTTCTCCCAGCCTTTTTCGACGATCGAGTATTCGATATTCTTGATCGTCACTGGGGGGTTATGAATGCCCAGCACGCAGGAACCCTCACAGGGAGCGGGACAGACGCGCCCAGTAAATTCAGGAAAATTGTTGGTTTTGTGCAGGCGATCGAGTGCCTCGTGCCACAAACCGCGATACACCAGATCATTCCATTCGGGAATCAGATTATTGATCGGGCAGCCGCTTGCCATGCCGCTGATTACCGTTCCCGTGTGGCAGAAGGGTGTGCCGCAGTCCATGCAGCGTGCCCCCTGGGTACGGAGTCGGTCTTCGGGCATGGGCAGGTGAAATTCGTCCCAGTTGCGAATCCGGCTCAGGGGTTCCAGTTCTGAGGGCAATTCGCGCAGAAATTCAATAAAGCCAGTCGGTTTTCCCATGTTTCAACTTCCTCCAATTCGGGCAACATCACGAGCATTTTCTTCAAAAGCAGCGGTCAGCGCATCATCGCCGCTTAGACCAGAAGCGATCGCATTCTTCAACGCCTGCAGCACGCGCTTATAGTCCCTGGGCATGACTTTGACAAACTTGGGCAGCATTGCCTCCCAGTTTTCGAGCACCTGTTTGGCTTTTTCGCTTCCGGTGAGGTCAGCGTGGGTTTGAATCATCTGCCGCAGTTCGGCAATTTCTTCCGGGTCGTCCAGGGTTTCCAGATCAACCATTTGTTTGTTGCAGCGATCGGCAAAGTCACCCGACTCGTTCAGAATATAGGCAACGCCGCCGCTCATGCCTGCTGCAAAGTTGCGTCCGGTTGTTCCCAGAACCACAACTTTGCCGCCCGTCATGTATTCGCAGCCGTGATCGCCCACCGCTTCCACCACCGTATTCACGCCAGAGTTGCGGACGCAGAACCGTTCTCCGGCAATGCCGCGAATATACACTTCGCCAGAGGTTGCGCCGTACAGGGCAACGTTGCCGACGATAATGTTTTCTTCTGGCACAAAGGTCGAGTTTCGGGGCGGATACAGCATAATCTTGCCGCCGCTCAACCCTTTACCAAAGTAGTCGTTGGCATCGCCTTCCAGTTCCAGCGTCACGCCCTTCGGCACAAATGCCCCAAAACTTTGTCCGGCACTGCCCTGAAAGTGTAAATGAACCGTGTTTTCAGGTAATCCCTGCCAGTGACGTTTGGTAATCTCGTTACCTAATATCGTGCCGACTGCGCGGTTGATATTTTTAATCGGCAAAGTGGCTTTCACGGGTTCACCATTTTCGATCGCCCCTTTACACAGATCGAGCAACACCGTCATGTCCAGCGATTTCTCCAGACCATGATCCTGAGCAATCTGGCAATATTTCCCAACTTCATCACCCACTTCCGGCTGATACAGAATCCTGGAAATATCCAGACCCTTCGCTTTCCAGTGATCGATCGCCTGTTTTGCCTCCAGCACATCCGTTCGTCCAATCATCTCGTTCAGTGTGCGGAAGCCGAGTTCCGCCATCAGTTCGCGGGTTTCCTGGGCGATAAACTTCATGAAATTTACCGTGTGTTCGGGATCACCCACAAAGTTTTTCCGCAACTGCGGATCTTGGGTTGCCACACCCGCCGGACAGGTATTCAGATGACAAACTCGCATCATGATACAGCCCAGCGTCACCAAGGGAGCGGTGGCAAAGCCAAACTCTTCTGCCCCCAGCAGCGCCGCAATCACTACATCGCGTCCGGTCTTCATTTGCCCGTCCGTTTCGACCACAATACGCGATCGCAAATTGTTCAGCACCAGCGTCTGATGCGTTTCCGCGAGTCCCAACTCCCAGGGTAGTCCAGCGTGTTTGATCGAAGTTTGCGGAGATGCGCCTGTGCCCCCATCAAACCCCGAAATCAGCACCACATCTGCATGTGCCTTTGATACGCCTGCGGCGATCGTTCCCACCCCCACTTCCGACACCAGCTTGACGCTGATCCGGGCATCGCGATTAGCATTCTTCAGATCGTGAATCAGCTCCGCCAGATCTTCGATCGAGTAAATGTCGTGGTGCGGGGGCGGCGAAATCAGTCCCACGCCGGGAGTCGAGTGGCGCACTTTCGCAATCCAGGGATAGACCTTGCGACCGGGCAACTGTCCACCCTCACCGGGTTTTGCGCCCTGCGCCATCTTGATCTGGATCTCTTTTGCCTGCGACAGATAGAGGCTGGTGACGCCAAATCGTCCCGATGCGACTTGCTTGATCGCGCTGTTTTTAGAATCACCACGATCGTTCGTCCAGACATATCTTTCGGGATCTTCGCCGCCTTCCCCCGTGTTGGATTTGCCGCCGATCCGGTTCATCGCGATCGCCAGTGCCTCATGTGCTTCCTTCGAGATCGAGCCGTAGCTCATTGCGCCCGTTTTAAAGCGGGTCATAATCGATTCGATCGGTTCCACTTCTTCGATCGGGATGGGTTGGCGGGGTTTGAAGTCGAGCAGACCACGCAGGGTGAAATGCTTCTGGTTTTGCTCGTTCACCAGGCGGGCATAGGTCTTGTAGTGGTCGTAATTACCAGTGCGAACTGACTTCTGCAGCGTGTGAATCGTTTCCGGGCTGAACAAATGCGCCTCGCCTTCCTTGCGCCACTGATACTCGCCGCCCACATCCAGCGTGTGACCATTGACCTCCCGCTCTGGGAAAGCGTGACTGTGACGCGAGATTGCTTCTTTGGCGATCACTTCCAGATCAGCCCCTTCAATCCGCGAGGCTGTCCAGGTGAAATAGCGATCGATCACCGCCTGATTCAAGCCGATCGCCTCAAAGATTTGTGCGCCCCGATAGCTTTGCAGCGTCGAGATGCCAATCTTGGAAGCCACTTTGACCACGCCCTTCGTTGCAGCTTTGACGTAGTTCTTGCAGGCGGTTTTGTAATCCACGCCGACCAGCAAGCCCTGCTGAATCATGTCGTCGATCGTTTCAAAGGCAAGATAGGGATTGATGCCGCCGCAGCCATAGCCAATCAGCGTCGCGTAATGGTGGACTTCACGCGGTTCGCCCGACTCCAGCACCACGCCAACTCTTGTCCGGGTTCCCTTGCGAATCAAATGGTGATGCAGTCCCGCAACCGCCAGCAGTGCCGGGATCGGAGCCTCTTTGTCCCCAATGCCGCGATCGCTCAAAATCAAAATATTCACACCATTCGCGATCGCATTATCTGCCTGTTCACAAATGGAGTCGATCGCCTGTTCCAATCCCTTTACACTCTGCTTTGGATCAAACAGTGAAGAAATCGTCACCGACTTAAAGCCGTCTGCGTTCAACCCTTTGAGCTTTGCCAGTTCCTCGTTGCTGAGAATTGGCGTTTTCAGTTTGATTAAATGACAGCTTTCCGGTTCTGGCTTTAGCAAATTGCGCTCTGATCCGATCGTCGTATCTGCAGAGGTAATAATTTCTTCGCGAATCGAGTCGATCGGCGGGTTTGTCACCTGCGCAAAGAGCTGCTGGAAATAGTCGTAGAGCAGCTTGGGGCGATCGGACAGCACGGCAAGCGGCGTGTCTGATCCCATTGATCCCACGGCTTCCACGCCATCTCGCGCCATCGGAGTCAGCAGCAGGCGCACTTCTTCAAAGGTATATCCAAAGGCGATTTGCCGCTGCATCACAGTTGTCAGATCGGGATTTACAGTCAGGACAGGATCACCAGGAGCAATTTCGGGTAACTTCGCCAGATCCACCAGATATTGATCCAGCCATTCCCGATAAGGATGCTCGGTCGCGATCTGCTGCTTGATTTCCTTATCGGCAACGATGCGACCTTCCTGCATATTCACCAGGAACATCCGTCCCGGCTGCAATCTGCCCTTTTGCTTCACCCGCTCAGGGGCGATCGGCAAAACACCCGCCTCGGATGCCATAATCACCAGATCGTCGTGGGTGACGTAATAGCGAGAAGGACGCAGCCCGTTGCGATCGAGCACTGCCCCCATCATCGTGCCGTCGGTAAAGGCGATCGAGGCAGGACCGTCCCACGGTTCCATCAGGCAGGAGTGGTACTCGTAAAACGCCTTTTTCTCCTCGCTCATCGACTCATGCGCCGTCCACGGTTCCGGGATCATCATCATCATCGCGTGGGGAAGCGATCGACCCGCCAGCACCAATAGCTCCAGCGCGTTGTCGAAAATGAGTGAGTCGCTGCCGTCGATGTTGATCACCGGGCGAATTTTCTGAATGTCCTCACCAAACGCCTCGGATTCAAACAGCGATTGCCGGGCGTGCATCCAGTTAATGTTGCCCCGCAGCGTATTGATTTCGCCGTTGTGGGCAATGTAGCGATAGGGGTGCGATCGCTCCCAGCTTGGAAACGTATTCGTACTGAAGCGAGAATGCACCAGCGCCAGCGCACTCTTCAGATCGGGATCGCGCAGGTCGGGATAGTATTGCCCCACCTGAACGGGCATCAGCATTCCTTTATAGACGATCGTGCGGCACGACAAACTGGAGGGATACCAGGCGGGATCAATTTCGGTTGAACGAATTGCGCCATGCGATCGTTTGCGAATCACATAAAGCTTCCGTTCAAATGCCAGATCGTCTGTCACCTCAGGGCTGCGCTGGATGAACACCTGCTGCATAAACGGCTCACTCGCTTTTGCCGTATTGCCCAGCGATGAATTGTCTGTCGGTACATCCCGCCAACCCAAAACGGTCTGTTCCTCTGTTGCCACAATTTGCTCAAACACTCGGCGACTCTGCTCGCGCCGCACCGGGTCAGGAGAGCCATAGATCATTCCCACCCCATACTGCCCCGCCTCAGGAAGCGCAATGTTTTCGGCAGCAGCAACTTTCTTCAAAAACTGGTGCGGAATCTGGAGCAAAATTCCGGCTCCGTCACCTGTGTTGGTTTCTGCTCCGCAAGCGCCACGGTGGTCAATGTTCAACAGAATGGTGAGTGCCTGCTCGACAATGTCGTGAGAGGCTTGACCCTTCATGTGAACGATAAAGCCAACACCACAAGCATCGTGCTCAAATTGTGGGTCGTAGAGTCCTTGTTTGGGTGGCAATTGATTGCTGTTCATTTATGGATGCCCCGGCGGCAAAAACGGTGTTCTTCGAGTTGGATTGAGAATTGGATTCAGAAGCTTATTGAGTGATTCTCTAACAAGTCATGCGAGTGCATCACAGGTCTTAAGGAAATTGTCAGATCTGCATTCTCAACTGTGTGTTTTTCGTTGGTTTTCGTAACAATTCGAGAACTTTTAGTGGGGCGATCGTCTGAGTGATTCCTAAATCATTCTTGAATCATTCTTGAGTCATTGATAACGCTCGATCGCATGTGAGCTGAGCGATATGAAATGCCCAAAATAAAAGCGCCCTACAGCATAGCACCTTTGCCGGGTGTCCTTCATCTGATCCCGAAACATAACTTTGTAATCGAGATCTAAACCGGGATCGCCATCGGTTTGAGCACATCCCAATATCCTGTCTTCATGATCCTGTCTTCATGAAGAATTGGTATTACTTTTAATGCTTTTCCTATGTCTTACAGAGGGATTAAGCGCTAACGATTGAGATCATATGGGGCAAAACCACCAGCACACAGCTCCGATTTCACGGAAAAGTTTGATCAGAAAGAAAATTGCTGTTTCGCCCTCACGCCCATTGATTTGTTGTGCTGCGTCGTTTATTTCAGTAGCCGATGTTTAATCAAATTCGATCGCTGAAACTGATAACCGAAACATCATTGCTCGTTGGCAGTTCTCGTCTTTTGAATCATCTCCTGGATTGTTTCAGTTTCGCCAATTTCATAAAGACTGATCAAACCATTCTCAATGGTAAAAATTTGCTGAATGGTTGCATCTGCGAGCAAATTGCCTTGCAAATCTCTGACGATTTGATGAACAGTAACGACATTTCGATTATTTTCATCCGTCTCAAATTTTAAGATTTCAAGCTGCACTTGAATCACCTTAAATTGATTCGTCCAGTATTCGCGCACCGCGTCGCGTCCATAAACAAAACCGCCTTCTACCCCGTTCGCCCATTTCACGTCCGGGTGCATCACCGAGATGATTGTTTCAATCTCGCGTTTGTTGAAGGCTTCGTATAAATTTTGCAGAAACTGCTGAGTTGAACTCATGATTGTTCACCATCCACGCCGAATATCGTTAAAACAAGAAAGCGGTACAACGTTACCATTACCCGCCGCAGATTACCTTTGTGGGACACCCCCTACAGTAGTCTCAGCCTCAACCTGCCGTCTCATCCAATTCTGCTAAAATTATCCCAATCCTGCTTGGGATTTGAAATCTTGACTGGGTAAAGTTTATGGTGAATCATGCAACCTCCACACTTGATCTGACAAACCAGCAGGAAGCAGCGCGAGTGCTTCCACAAGCCCCCCTAATCGCTAGCTATGACACAGGGTGGAAAGGGTTAACCTTTATCCACTACTGCCATCCTCCCCATAAAACAGTGGAGCATTGCCTTCTACAACATTCACTGGTGATCACAGATCCAAAAAGTTGCTTTCGGGTAGAGCGTCGTTTGGGTGGCAAATTTAAGCTCTATGCTCACGGCAACGGTCGCGTAGATGTTATCCCAGCGTTTCTGAGTCATTGCACAAACTGGGATCGGGAAGTCGAATTTTCGGTGATTGCGATTAGTCCAACATTGCTGAATCAAACCACTCAGGAATTGATTCAGCGTGAAGTAGAACTGATTCCACAGGTTTCGATCGAGGATCTGGTAATCCAGCAATTAGCCCTCGCGCTCAAGACCGAAATTCAAACAGGCTGTATGTCTGGCAAGTTGTATGGTGAGGCATTGGGCACAGCACTTGCAGCTCGCCTAGCGCAAAACTACGCGGTGAGTAAACCTGCACTGGAGGTCAAAGCCAACGGTTTATCCCAATCACAGTTGGAGCGAGTCATTGATTACATGAAGGCAAATTTGACACAAGATTTATCGATTTTGGATTTAGCGACCCTGACCAGCATGAGCGAATCCCACTTTAGCCGATCCTTCAAGCAATCAGTGGGAATTGCACCCTATCAGTATTTGATGCAACAACGTGTGGAACGAGCCAAGCAATTACTGAAACAGCAAGCAATTTCAATTAGCGACATTGCTCTAGATTGCGGCTTTGCAAATCAAACTCATCTAACAAAAGTCTTCCGTCAGATGGCAGGGGTGACACCCAAAGCTTATCAAAAGCGATGATCCAAAGTGGATTTTAAGGTCATAGATCTACGCAGTGCAAGATGTAAGCACAACGTTGCCCATCACCCGCCGCAGATAGCCTTGAATACTCATCAAATAACCTCTTAACGCGGGTGCATGGGGGTTGCTATGACGCGATCGCCACCCTTACTCTTTACAGTACATATAGCCATAGCCACTTTGTTTAGGACGGGGTGCAGGGGGAGAACCCCTGCGTGAGGGCTTAGCGCCCACACCCCCTCTGTACTAATGGGTCTGGCTACAGCTATAAACGAAATAGAGGCACTTCGTAATTCTTCATAAACACGCAAAGTATGGCTCTGGAGTCATAGCAAAATGAATTTCTACTTCTGGCTAACAAGTTGTAACTTGAAACGTTCTCTTGTCTCAGTAGTAGCTTCACTGCATACAAACGAAAAAGAGCGTAGATCACGCCACGCCCTTCGCAATTCTTCAGATTTATGAAAACAGATACTAAACTTGAACCATTCCGCCTGCTGCCTGGAATCGGGCACGAGCGCGACGAAGGTTTCTCTCTGCCTGAATTTGCTCCTGGCGGGAGCCGCTGTTGCGAACCTGGTTTAGCTTTGCCTCGGCTTCGCTGTAGGCAGTTCGGGCAGTCTCACGATCGATCCCGTCACCACGCTCTGCCCCATTCACCAGAATCGTCACTTCATCGGCTTCGACTTCGGCAAAACCACCCATGAGGGCGATCGCCGTCCAATCTTTGCCAGCCCGCACGCGCATCACGCCGACATCAAGCGCAGAAAGCAAGGGAGCGTGACCGGGAAGAATTCCAAGCTGTCCGGTCGTACTGGGCAGAATCACTTCTTCTGCCGTTGAATCCCAAACCGTTTTATCCGGAGCGACAACACGAACTGTTAGTGGCATAGTTTTCCTCAGCGTTCAATCGGGTGAATTCGGGCATCAGCAATTATTTGACTCATGCCCGAATCGTTTGCCCTTACTTACCTTCAGCCTTCAGTTTTTCACCCTTGGCGATCGCTTCGTCAATGTCGCCCACCAGGTAGAATGCCTGCTCAGGCAGATCATCCAACTGACCAGACAGAATCATCTGGAAGCCCTTGATCGTTTTTTCTAGGGTGACGTACTTACCCGGCGCACCTGTGAACACTTCTGCCACAAAGAACGGCTGCGACAGGAATCGCTCGATCTTGCGGGCACGAGCCACGATGAGGCGATCGTCCTCGGAAAGTTCATCCAGACCCAGGATCGCGATGATGTCCTGAAGCTCTTTGTAGCGCTGGAGGGTAGACTGCACAGAACGGGCAGTGTTGTAGTGCTCATCCCCTACAATTCCGGGCTGGAGCATGGTCGAGGTCGAATCGAGCGGGTCTACTGCGGGGTAGATTCCTTTTGCTGCCAGACCACGAGAGAGTACCGTCGTTCCATCGAGGTGGGCAAAGGTGGTTGCCGGAGCGGGGTCGGTCAAGTCGTCCGCAGGCACGTAGACTGCCTGAATCGACGTAATCGAACCTTCGGTGGTGGAGGTGATGCGCTCTTGCAGGTCGCCCACGTCCGTGCCCAGAGTAGGCTGATATCCTACCGCAGAAGGCATCCGTCCGAGCAGAGCCGACACCTCAGAACCTGCCTGAACGAAGCGGAAGATATTGTCTACGAACAGCAGCACGTCCTGCTTATTGACATCGCGGAAGTACTCAGCCATCGTCAGACCCGACAGACCGACGCGCATTCTTGCACCCGGCGGCTCGTTCATCTGACCGTAGACCAGGGCAATCTTGGAGTTCTCCGGGTTATCTTTGTCGATTACCCCGGATTCGATCATTTCGTTATACAGGTCATTGCCTTCGCGAGTGCGCTCACCCACACCTGCAAAGACGGACACGCCGCCGTGCTGGGTCGCAATGTTGTTAATCAATTCCATCATGATCACGGTCTTGCCCACACCTGCACCGCCGAACAGACCAATCTTGCCGCCCCGACGATAGGGGGTCAGCAGGTCGATCACTTTGATGCCCGTTTCAAACACAGAGGGCTTGGTTTCCAGGTCGGTCAGCTTAGGAGCTGCACGGTGAATTGGAGAAGTTTCTTCAGCGTTGACCGGACCCTTGTTGTCTACGGGTTCGCCCAGCACGTTGAAGATTCGACCGAGGGTGGCTTTGCCCACGGGCACACTGATAGGCGCACCCGTATCATACGCTTCCATACCGCGCACCAAGCCATCGGTGCTGCTCATTGCTACTGCGCGAATCTGGTTATCGCCCAGAAGCTGCTGTACCTCGCAGGTAACGGCAACCTCGTCGCCTGCGGTGTTTTTGCCCGTCACGCGCAGCGCGTTATAAATCCGGGGCATTTGTCCCGCTGGAAACCGGACATCGACGACGGGACCAATAATTTGCGTAATGTAACCAACGTTGGTTTTTTCTGCTGTGGTGACCATGCTTGCGCCTATCGTGTGATCAGCTTAATAAAAGGTTGAGAACAGCCTGAACGTTTGAAATTCGCCAACTCCAGCTTATCACCCAAGGGATCACTAAAAAATAGTAAAAAATGTGGCAGCAGGATAAATCAGAGCCGGAGAAAATCGGCGATCGACCTTGTAGTAAGGGTTTCGAGGCGATCGACGCTTTCAAAAAATTTTAGGTAAAAATACTCGCTGCCATTTTGCTCTGGAATCAAGCAGGAATCTTACTCAAATGATAAGCCCTCTTTATATCATTAAATCTGAAGCGACTTGAGGGGTGGGGCAATCGCCATCTGACGCGCCATGTAGAGGATATTCTGCCGCTCTGCCGCCAAGAAGCTCACGGTGTAAATCATGCCGTCCTGCTGCCACATTAAAGAAGAAAAATCAGAGCGAGGCATTTGGTTCGGTCCTTCGATGAAATAGCCGCGCACCCCATCTGTTAAGGTGATCGGGGCTGCCATTGCTTGATGACGACTGAGTTCACGCTGAGCATTAGCAGACGCAGCAGGTTCTGCCGTAAAGCTTCCCACCAGGCAGGGAAAAGGCCCACGTTCACAGGTAAATAGGCTGACCGTGAGACGAGGTGGCGTGT
>Ga0224723_1000681_pt1 | contig 22497 bp, 21 predicted proteins | sample Balambano_FR2_Me_FD_161647 | JGI IMG/M metagenome (GOLD analysis project Ga0224723, IMG submission 161647) | Freshwater sediment microbial communities from Lake Towuti, South Sulawesi, Indonesia - Balambano_FR2_MetaG | ecosystem: Environmental > Aquatic > Freshwater > Lake > Sediment | place... | reverse complement strand
GCATCTTGGCTCGAATGCAGTAGGGGCAAGTTTGCCAGGTGTAGATTTCGACGTTGGCTTTGACCTGTTCAGAAGGACGGTTGCTCAGGAAGTTGAGGAGGTTGTTCATAGGGAGATGGGAGGGGGATGGAAGAATGATTGCAGTGCTGCTGAATTAGCAATATTCGCTTTGGGGGCAGTCGAGATGCAATCGAATTTTGACCGAAACACTCCCAACAGAAAATCTCCCCTGCTCCGCTTCTCTCTGCCCCCACTCCTCCATTCTTACTTCAGCAGCAGCTTTTTAATTTGCTCCAACTTCCCCTGATAGGGCGCATATCGCCAGGGCAAATCGAGCCAGAAGGGTTTGGCAAGAACACCCTTGTAGTGGGAGAAGGTGTCGAAGCTGGCTTTGCCGTGGTATTTGCCGATGCCGCTGTCGCCCACGCCACCGAAGGGAAGCTGAGTAACGCCGACATGCATAATCGTTTCGTTGAGGCAGACCCCACCGGAAGAAGTTTCTTGCAGGATACGCTGCTGGAGTTGCTTGTTGCGGCTGAAGAGATAGAGGGCAAGCGGTTTGGGCTTGGACAAAATCAGATCGATCGCCTCCTGGATATTACTGTATTCAATCACAGGCAGCAGCGGGCCAAAGATTTCTTCCTGCATCAGCAGCGCATCGAGATCAACCTGTTCGAGCAGCGTGGGGGCGATATAGCGATCGCTTGCATCAATTTGTCCACCTACGATCGGTTGACCCGCCTGCATCAGGTGAACCAGCCGCTCAAAATGTCGATCGCTCACAATGCGTCCATAGTCAGGACTATTTGCCGGATCTTCGCCATAGAATTCGTGCAGCGCTGCCGTCATTGCTTCAATAAGCTGGGGTTTGATGCGGCGATCAACCAGGAGATAGTCAGGCGCGATGCAGGTTTGTCCAGCGTTGATAAATTTGCCCCAGACGATGCGCTTTGCGGCGGTTTTCAGGTCGATGTCGCTATCCACAATACAGGGACTTTTGCCGCCCAGTTCCAGCGTGACGGAGGTGAGATGTTTTGCAGCGGCTGCCATGACGATTTTGCCGATCGCCGTGCCGCCCGTGAAAAAAATATGGTCAAACTTTTCGTTGAGCACTGCCTGACTCACCGCTACCCCACCTTCGACGACTGCGATGTATTCGGGGTCAAAGGTTTTCTCGACCAAATCAGCAACGACGCGAGAAGTCTGGGGCGCAATTTCTGAGGGCTTCAACAGGGCGCAGTTTCCAGCCGCGATCGCCCCCACCAGCGGCGAAATCATGAGCTGAAATGGATAGTTCCAGGGTCCAATAATCAGCACCACGCCCAGCGGTTCAGGAATAAGCTGAGCTTTTCCCGGAAACTGTTCGGGCGGCATAGCCACGTTTTTGGGTTTCATCCAGCCGCGCAGATGCTTGATGGCGTAGTCAATTTCCTGAACTACGCCGATTTCAGTGGCGAAGGCTTCAAAGTCAGGCTTTCGCAGGTCTGCCTGAACTGCCTGCATAATCGCTGCTTCCCGGTCTAAAATTGCCTGCCGCAGCCGCTTGAGCTGATTGGTTCGAAATTCGATCGATCGCGTTTCGCCTGTCCGAAAATAGGCACGCTGCCGTTGAATGATGCTCTGAATCTTAGACTCAATTTGATTCACCCCAGAATCTACTGCAAATTGCACCATGACCAGTCATCCTCACTGCAACGTCTCCTTTACTAGGGTAAAGTTTTCTGAAGCGATCGCCAAGCTTCATTGCGAATTGATGCAGCGAGTTAATTGTAGAGCAATCCTGGCAATCAAAGCCAAATCAAGGGTTCAAACCCACTTCGCTTGTCGATCGCATCATGATTTGCCATGCTGCAGCCACAATCGCTTTATCTCTATTTTTATGAAAATATTTTTATGGAAATCCGCCAGCGCAAACTTGTATCTGCACTCTGTCACGGTGCGATTTTTTTGAGTTCCACGATCGCTTCCATTGTTATTCCCCTCATCGTCCTGATTGCAGCCGCGGATCCGATCGTCCGCACGAATGCAAAAGAATCAATTAACTTTCATATCAGCCTGTTTGTTTATGCGATCGCCACAATTATCTTAGGATTCCTGGGATTAATGCTCTTTTCACTCTTCACAGAGGATCCACCCTTCACGCCGAATCTGCCGTCGGATGTCGCTTTGCCGATTTACTTGCTTTCACTGTCTATGATGGCGATCGCAGCACTCCTGTTTATTCTGCTGTCGGTTGCCAGCCTGCTTTTGCCCATTTTTGCGATCGTGCGCGTTGCTAAACGTCCCGATCAGCCTTTCCGCTATCCCTTGATTTTTCGACTTCTCTAAACTCGACTTTTCTAAACCCCACTCCTATGCAAACTGAAACGAGCCAACGCAAACTTCTTTCTGCACTCTGTCATGGGGCAATTTTTCTCAGCTCCACGATCGTCTCTGTTGCAATTCCGATCGTCATTCTGCTGGTGAACGAAGATCCGGTAGTGAAAGCAAACGCGATCGAGTCGCTCAACTTTCATATCAACGTTTTCCTTTATGGCATTATCTTCGGCATATTGACTGTTGTGCTGATTGGGATTCCGCTCCTGGTGCTGCTGGGCGTTGCCACAATCGTGCTGCCGATTATTGCGATCGTCAAAGTGCTCGATCGTCCCGACCAGCCCTATCGTTATCCGTTTATTTTTCGCCTGCTGTAGTCCAGGTTCATCAAAGTTGAACTTTCCCACATCGCAGTATGCTATTAACGCGGTCAAACAATGGTGACAAAGAGGACTAATCATGTCGATCGCTCGGATTTTTTCGCTTGGCGGAGTCGTCATGTATCCCCTGCTGGGGCTGTCGATTCTGGCGATGGCACTCATTTTAGAGCGGCTGATTTTCTGGTTTCAGGTGGCGCGAAAACAGGATGCGATCGTGCGTGATGTGCTGGCGCTCTATCGCCGCAGCCCCAAAGCTGCCTTTCAGAAGCTCGAACAAAATGTCAATTTGCCGATCGCCCGGATTTTTCTGGCAGCCCTGGAACTGGAGCAGGCAACCCCCGACGAGTTTCGGCTGGCACTCGAAAGCGCGGCACAGGCAGAAATTCCTTTGCTGAAGCGATTTAACACTGTATTTGAAACTGTAATTAGCGTTTCGCCCCTGCTGGGACTCCTGGGTACGATTCTGGGACTGATCACGTCTTTTGCCTCGCTGCGAATTGGCGAGCTGGGTGGGCAGACAACTACAAACGTGACCGCCGGTATCAGTGAGGCATTGATTTCAACTGCGGCTGGTTTGGTCGTTGCTATTTTTACCCTGCTGTTTGCCAACCTGTTTCGCGGACTGTATTTGCGGCAAATTGCGCTGATTCAGGAATATGGCGGACAGCTTGAACTCATTCATCGTCGCCGCTATGAGCGTGGAGGACTGCCCAATGCGTCTGCCTGATGAACCCGAAGCTCCTTTTCAGATCAACATCGTGCCGATGATCGATGTGATCTTTGCAATTCTCACGTTTTTCATCATGTCCACCCTGTTCCTGACCCGATCGCAGGGTTTACCCGTCAACCTGCCCCAAGCCGGAACCGCCGAAAGCCAGTCGCAGGAAGAATTTGTCGTCACGATCGACGCTGCTGGAAATCTCGCGCTTAACAGACAGGCACAGTCGCTTGAAGCGATCGAGGCACAGGTGAGGGCAAACGCCGCCACGGGCAATCAGCCGCTTGTCGTCATCAATGCCGATACTGATGTGAGTCACGGTCAGGTGGTGCAGGTGATGGATCGAATGAGGGCGATTGAGGGGGTGCGGTTGGCGATCGCGACGGAGCAGCCGTGAGTGAGGGGGTGTGCTAGGGGCGGTTGATCGATCGCAGGAGCCAAAGCGTTGAAACCAGACCAATGAAGTGCGCCAGAATTGCGTTGGTGTTGGACTGGACGACGAGCAAATCGAGGGGGGTGATAAACCGGAGCGGATTTCCTGAAAAAAGGACAAACCCTTGCTCAAAGGATTTCAGGAGAAGTGATCCGGCAATCGCCTGTGCTCCTAAAACGGTCACCAGCAGCCCCGCCAGATTGATCAGCAGCCCAATTTCCAGCACTCGAATCGTATCTCCACGCTTGGGGCGATCGGCACTGTTGGCAACGGTCAGCTTACGGGCAAGGCGAGTGTAGCGAAACGTCCAGTAGATGCTGATTGCCAGCGCAACCAACCCAATAAAAGCAAAAAAGAGTCCTGCCCCGGTTCCTGGATTCGCGGCAACAGGCGCAGTAGGGTTCGTCGGATTGGGCGCAGGAGCACGCAAGTTTCCGCCCGCAAAGATCAGGACAATTCCCGCAACGACTCCCAAGACCACCTGTGACCAGAAACTCACCCAGCCCAAAATTCGCAGCGACAGCGCAACGCGCCGAATTGCCGGAGAGACAGACACAGAACTCGTTCGATTTGCCATATCCAAACTAGAGGAGGATTCTCCCAGTTTAGATCGAGCAATTCCCCACTTGAGTCAGCGATCGCAGAAAAATTTGCCCTGCTTCGATTGCCGCGCCATCCAGCCTGCCAAGCTGCTCAAAAACAGCAGCCCCATAATCCCAGCAAGCGGATTGCGATCGATGCCCGTCAACAGCACGGGGACGCGATCGGAATAGCGAACCAGATTTCCCACATTCACAATATAATAGCCCCAGACTAATCCGGCATGTAGCCCGATCGAGAGTCCGAGCTTGCCCTGAGGACAGCGTGGATCAGCCGTGGGGTAGGGGAATGCAGTCGATCGCTTTGCCCAAACGAGCGCCAGCCCCAGCAGCACCAGTCCGGGAAACTGGGGAAAGGTGCGAATAATTTCAGCCGGAGATTTGATGAAGTGCAAACAGGCAAAAATGAGGCTATTTGCCCAGAGTACTGTTTTAGAAGAATAATCGCGCCGCAATTCGTCGTAGATCCAGCCACGAAAGACCAGCTCCTCGGCAAACCCGACAGCTAATGCCATTACGCCACCTTCCAGCACAACCCCTAAGGAAGGACTCATGCTCTGCCACGCCACCCAACCCAGGCTGCTCTGCACCAGAAACAGGAGAAACAAGCTCACCAGCCCGATCGCCAAACCCAGCAACAGCTCCTGTCCATTTCGCTTGCTAAAAACTAGCCCACAGGTTTGAAGAATGCGTCGATCGCCGTGAACTGCTTTGCCCCAAATCCGAATCAGCAGCAGGAATACAACGATCATTAGAGACATCGTGAGAATCGTCACCTGATTGGCATCTTGAAACAGCAGGGCGATCGGGGCAGCAAACGGCAGCCAAACACTCAACACCAGCAAGAGAAACGCAACAATTCGCGCAGGTGCAGGATAGTGAGCGAAGCGAGCCAGAAACTGTTTCAATTGCGCAAAACGATTGGAGAAAGGGTTAGGGAGCGGTTTATTCGTCTGGTTCGATCGTGCTGGTCAGACCACGACTTTTTAAGCCTTCACAGTAGAATTCGGCGTGCTCCTGAGCGCAGGTAATCACCAGGGCAATACCGTTGACATGCGCTTCCATCATAATGCTGACGGCTTGCGGCATCGTCAGGCTGCTTACGGTTTCCATCAGCGATTTGACGACGTGCTCCATTGAGTTGAAATCGTCGTTGTGCAGCAGCACTTTGTAGCGGGGAGCTGGTTTACGGACGGTTGACGTAGAACGCTCTTGAATTGTTTCGACTGCCACGGGCTATCTCCTCAAATCGAAATCCGACGGTTTTGCAAAGGAGCGCAATTAAGCTCGCACGGTTTCTATGTTACAGAAAATAACGCAGGCAGGCAGCCTCCGTACTTCAGCAGCTTTAACCCGATAGCTTTAACCCGGTCAAATTTCCCCAAAACTTTCGCTAAGACAACTTACTCTCCAAGTAAGGAAGTATCAAAAAATCTAAACCAATCCGTATTCCTGGGGGCTGAAGCAGTTGAATAAGTTTATCTGAGCTGCGATCGCAGCAGAATAATTATTGCATCTACGCCAGAAGTGGTGTCAATCTTCTAAAAAATCAATAGAATTACTCTATTTAGCAGATTTTGACATACGCTACTGGTGCTGCCCTCTCCCTTCGATCGCTTCTCGCTCAATTGCTTCGCTCAGTGAAATCGTGAACTCCCTGAATCAATCTCACGCATAAGCTCCCGAACAAGCCCCAATGAAAGCAACCCCTAAAAAAAACGTTCTTCGGATCAACACCTCAACGGCAGATGATCAGCAAAATCCCTCGATTGCGATCGATGAGCGCGGCAATTTCGTGATTGTCTGGCAGAGTGAAAGCGAGGAAGACGGCGAAGAAATTTTTGCTCGCTTCTTTCTTCCCGGCGGCACACCCTTTGCGCCAGAAATTCTGGTGAATTCGTTCCGGGAAGGTGACCAATCACGTCCTGCGGTGGGAATTGACAGCATTGGCAATGCGGTCACGGTCTGGCAGGCAGAAGACCAGGGCGACGCAGGCAGCGGCATCTTTGCGCAACGCTATCAGTTCGCGGGTAATGATTTCTTGCAGAGTGGCTCTGAGTTTCGCGTCAACACCACCACCGAGGGGCAGCAGCAAAACCCGGACGTGGCGTTTGAACCGCTGGGAGCTGGACAGGAAAACGAGGGTATCCGGGAAGCCCGAAATTATGTTGTCGTCTGGCAGGGCGAAGGAACCACCACCAATAATGTGATCGGACGCGATGAGAGCGGGTTTGGTATTTTCGCCCAGCGCTACAACCGTGCTGGCACGCCTCAGGGCAGGGCGTTTCTGGTCAACACGACGACTGAGCGCGATCAGATCAATCCGGCGGTTGCTGTAGATGCAAAAGGCAATTTTGTCGTGGTCTGGCAGAGCCGCAGCGGGAGGAACGGAACTGATATTTTTGGGCAACGATATGACAGTGCTGGAAATCCGGTCGGCATTCAGTTCCAGGTCAATACGTTCGTTAGCGGCGATCAAATTAATCCTGATGTCACGATCGATGCAGAAGGCAATTTTGTCGTGGTCTGGCAGGACGAGGAGCAAGACGGAGACGGTTCCGGTATTTATGCCCGTCGCTATAGCGCAAGAGGGAACCCGATAGGCGCAGGCAATTTTCGCGTCAATTCCACCACAGATGGCAATCAGGAAACGCCTTCGATCGGCTCAGACCGAAATGGAAATTTCACGATCGTCTGGGCAAGCGACAGCGGGGATAACTACAACATTGTTGGGCAACAATTTGCCGCAAATGGAAGGCAGATTGACGGTGAGTTTGAAGTCAGCCGCAGCTCAAATCGAGATCAGACCCGTCCCCAGATTGCGGTGCGCTCTAACGGTAATTTTGTCGTTGCCTGGCAGAGCGATGAAGGTGGCGATCGGGGAACCGATATTTTGGCAAGACGCTTCACCGTTCCCCAAACAGGTGGCAATAACAGTGGGAATGGCGGGGGGAATGGTAACGGCAACGGCAACGGCGGCTCGCCAACTGATCCCATCCGTCCTCCTCGATCGCGTCTTGCAAGAGCTGCTTCTAAATCAGATATGCCCGATCTGGATGTGCCCGATCTCATTGTGGGAACGCCAGGAGATGATTTGATCAGCGGCAAAGGCAATCAGCGGATGCGCGGTAAAGGGGGAAGCGATCGATTTGTCATCGGCAAAGGATTGGGTAAAAAAACCATTCTGGATTTTCAGCCGGGGCAAGATCAGCTTGTGCTGAAGGGCAATTTGCAGCTAGAAGATTTGACTTTTTCTCAGCGGGGCAGCAATACGGTGGTCGAGGCAAACGATTACCCCATCGGGGGAACTGCTTCGCATCGCATTCTTGCGGTTTTGCGAGGAGTCAATTTCACGTCAGAAATGCTCGGCATCTAGCCTGCTGTTTGGCCGAATCTGACCTGGGATTCTGGACAGCTTCAGCGAGGGAGCTATCATAATAAGCAGTGTTGATATTTCTTAACGAATCGAGACGGAATGATAGATTCCTCCCCCAGTTTGAGGGTCAAGGTCAAAACGCTGCTGACAGAAAAGGTTTTGTTTGGAAATGAACCTAGCCCAGAGCTAGCGGCAATTCTGCTCGTGTACTTTGTGCAGGGCATTCTTGGGCTGGCGCGGCTGGCAATCAGCTTTTTTCTGAAAGACGATCTGGGCATGAGTCCGGCGCAGGTGTCGGCTCTGCTGGGGGTGGCTGCGCTGCCCTGGATGATCAAGCCGCTGTTTGGCTTCATTTCAGACGGACTGCCGCTGTTTGGCTATCGTCGTCGCCCCTATCTGATTCTGTCTGGTCTGCTGGGAACGGCTGCCTGGCTGGCTCTGGCAACGATCGTTCACGATGTCTGGTCAGCAACGGCGGCGATCGCCCTGGGTTCGCTCTCGGTGGCGTTTAGCGACGTGATTGTAGATTCGCTGGTGGTGGAGCGAGCAAGAACTGAGTCGGTGCAGGATGCAGGATCGCTGCAATCAGTAACCTGGGGTGCTTCGGCATTTGGTGGCTTGATCACGGCATACCTGAGCGGCATTTTACTGGAGCATTTCAGCAATCAGACCGTGTTTGGCATTACGGCAACTTTTCCGCTGATTGTGTCGCTGGTCGCCTGGATGATTGCCGAGTCGCCGATCGAGCACCCAACAGACTGGTCTGCGATTCAAGAACAGGTTAGCCAGCTCCGAAAAGCCATTACTCAGCGGGCAATCTGGTTGCCAACTGCCTTTCTCTTTGTGCTGCAGGCGACACCGACGGCTGATGCCGCTTTCTTCTTTTTCACCACCAACGAGCTGAATTTTCAGCCAGAGTTTTTGGGGCGGGTTCGGTTAGTGACCAGTCTGGCGGCGCTGCTGGGGATCTGGATGTTTCAGCGATTCTTTAAATCAGTGCCGTTTCGGGTCATCTTTGGCTGGACAACGGTGATTTCGACCCTGCTGGGAATGACGATGCTGCTGCTTGTGACCCACGCAAATCGGGCGATCGGCATTGATGATCACTGGTTTAGCCTGGGCGATAGCCTGATCCTGACGGTGATGGGACAAATTGCCTACATGCCGATCCTGGTGCTGGCGGCGCGGCTCTGTCCACCGGGGGTGGAGGCGACTTTGTTTGCCCTGCTGATGTCGGTGGTGAATCTGGCGGGCTTGCTGTCCTATGAGTTCGGGGCAATCCTGATGCACTGGCTCGGCGTGACGGAAACGAACTTCGATCGCCTCTGGCTGCTGGTTCTGATTACCAATTTGAGTACGCTGCTGCCGCTGCCCTTTCTAAGCTGGCTGCCCGACGCTGAGGAAAGCCAGATGCCTCAAACTGCGATTTTGCCGGAAGCTTCTACGGCTCCGCTCGAAAAGCTGGGCGCAACCAATACCGAACTTGTCCCGGAACTTCGCCAATAGACACAACCCGCCCCCCACCCCTCTATAAGTCTTTCAACCCAGCCAAACCTTTCAACCCAGCCGCAAAATTGCCTCCAGCCTTTTGAGCTTCCAGCCTCTACCACTCATCGTCCAACGTTTACTATGCAACTTGAAACTAATCCGGCTTCAGCCAATCCGTCTTTAAAGAACGCTGCTTCATCCTATGACCTGGAGCAGTGGCAAAAAGGCTATCGATCGCTCAAACAGGAATATGACTATGCGATCGACGAAATTGAAGGGCAAATTCCGGCTGAGCTAGAAGGAACTCTGTTTCGCAACGGTCCTGGATTGCTGGATATCAACGGGCAGCGTGTTCATCATCCCTTTGATGGCGACGGCATGATCAGCGCGATTACTTTTCAGAACGGACGCGCCCACTATCGCAATCGCTTCGTGCGCACGCAGGCGTTTCTAGAAGAGCAGCAGGCAGGCAAGATTCTCTATCGCGGTGTGTTTGGCACGCAAAAGCCAGGCGGCTGGGTGGCGAATTTTATGGATCTGCGGCTGAAAAATATTGCGAATACGCAGGTGATTTACTGGGGCGGCAAACTGCTGGCGCTCTGGGAAGCGGCAGAACCCCATCGGCTCGACCCCGCAACCCTGGAGACGATCGGCTTAGACTATCTCGATGGCATTCTGGAACCGGGAGAAGCCTTTGGAGCGCATCCGCTGGTTGACCCTGCCTGCGAGTTTGACGGGGGCGCGCCCTGCCTGGTGAATTTCTCGATCAAGCCCAAGGGACTCTCGACCACGATCACGATTTACGAACTCGATTCGGCAGGCAAACTGTTGCGCAAGCAGGCGCGATCGGTTCCTGGCTTTGCCTTTATTCATGACTTTGCACTCACGCCGCACTACTGCATTTTCTTTCAAAATCCAGTCAACTTTAACCCCATCCCGTTTGTGATGGGAATGCGCGGCGCGGGTCAATGCCTGGAATTCCAGGGCGATCGTCCCACGCAGGCAATCATCATTCCGCGTCAGGGATCTGCCCCAATTCAAACGATTTCAATTCAGGCGGGCTTTGTCTTCCACCACGCCAACGCCTTTGAGCAGGACGGCGATTTGTTTGTCGATTCGATCTGCTACGATTCGCTGCCCAACATTGAACCCGACGAAGACTATCGCCAGGTCAAGTTTGCTGAACTTGATCCGGGTCAGCTCTGGCGATTCCGGTTCAACCTGGAAACCAACAGCGTTACGCGCCATCTTCTTGAAAGCCGCTGCTGCGAATTTCCATCGCTCCATCCCGATCGCGTTGGTCGTCCCTATCGCTATGTCTACATGGGAGCTGCCCACGAGCCGACTGGAAATGCACCCTTGCAGGCAATCCTAAAAATTGATCTAACCACTGGAGAACGCCAGCTCTGGACTGCTGCCCCAACTGGATTTGTCGGAGAGCCTGTTTTTGTACCGCGCCCCAATGCCGCTGCCGAAGATGACGGCTGGCTGCTCACACTGATCTTTGATGCAAAGCAAGAGCGATCGCAGCTTGTGATTCTCGACGCTCAGGATCTGGCTCAGCCGATCGCAAGGTTGCATCTCAAGCATCATGTTCCCTATGGGCTGCACGGCACATTCACCCCGGAATGCTTTGTCAGTCGCTCTCCCGCGTAACGAGATTTGCCCTCACTCTGATAGGACTTTGAGGCTGGCTTTGAGCTTGGCTTGGCTCCCCTTCACCCAGCGGTGGAAGAAGGAGCTGGGGGATGAGGGCAACTTTTCCGTTTACGCAAGCAGTTCAGTAACGCAAAAATCGGGCGACCCAGTCAGATCACCCGATGCAAAATTAATTCAAACGTTTTCGGGTTTAATTTTGGGTTCAATACTGCGGCACAGACGGATCAACTTCCTGGCTCCAGGCATTGATCCCGCCTTTGACGTTGATGCCATCGATGCCTGCCTGTTTCAGAACGCCGATCGCCTTAGCCGATCGCCCACCCATTTTGCAGTGAACGATTAGCTTGTGACCGTTGACCAGTTCTCGCACTTTTTCAACGCCGCTGCCGTCTTCAATGTCGGGAAGAGGAACGAGCACCGAGCCGGGAATTTTGGCAATGTCGTACTCGTTCGGATTACGCACATCGAGCAGCACATAGTCAGATGCGCCGCTATCAAGAATTTGCTTGAGTTCTTGAACCGTGATTTCTTCCATAGCCGCCTGTTGCTGTGCTTCTGCTGCTTTCGCTTGAGGAATACCGCAAAACTCTTCGTAGTCAATCAGCTTTTCGATCACGGGGCGCACCGGATTCGGGCGCAGTTTCAATTCCCGAAAGGTCATGTTGAGGGCGTTGTAGAGCAGCAGCCGACCGCTCAGCGTTTGCCCCACGCCCATGATAATTTTTACCGTTTCTGTCGCCTGCACAACTCCGATTAAGCCAGGAAGAATGCCCAGCACCCCACCCTCAGCGCAGGAGGGAACCAGTCCGGGTGGCGGCGGTTCGGGATAGAGGTCGCGGTAGTTGGGTCCGTCCTGATAGTTGAAGACGGTTGCCTGCCCTTCAAACCGGAAGATTGAGCCGTAGACGTTGGGTTTGCCCAGCAGCACACAGGCATCGTTCACTAGATAGCGGGTCGGGAAGTTGTCTGTGCCGTCTACCACCACGTCGTAGGGTTCGAGAATGCCCAGCGCGTTTTCAGCAGACAGGCGCGTTTCGTAGAGGTCAACCTGACAGTCGGGATTGATTTCCAGAATGCGATCTTTTGCAGACTGAATTTTGGGCTTGCCAACCCACGATGTGCCGTGGATCACCTGCCGTTGAAGGTTTGAGAAATCGACCACGTCAAAATCCACGATGCCGATTCGCCCGATGCCTGCCGCCGCCAGATAAAGCAGCAGCGGAGAGCCAAGTCCACCTGTGCCAATACATAGGACACTTGCGGCTTTCAGGCGTTTTTGCCCCTCTAGCCCGACCTCCGGCAGGATCAGGTGACGCGAATAGCGTTCGTAGTCGTCTTTTGTGAGTTGAATGTCATCCAGATTTGGATTCAGCATGATACGAGTAACACTGCATGAAGAGATACTAAGGTTTTGGGGTTTTGAGGGGATTGGGCATGACTTGCCTTTTTCTATTACAGCAGGTCTGTCGCATTCTCGATCGCCCCTTGTGAAGAATCGGGTGAGGATCAGGATTTTTTTAGGTGGGGAGTAGGGAGTGGGGAGTAGGGGGGATGAGGGGGTGAGGCTTTAGGAGGAAATTGATCAGTTTCTGGTTGTAATTTGCAGTTTTTCTGGCTGAAACTGGTGGGAGGCGTCAAGCTGCCAGCCGCGAACATCCTGCGTTTTGCCCTGCTGCAAGGACAGGATGAGATAGATGTATTCCGCCCATGCCAGAACTCGATCGCACTCTGAGGGGATTGCAGGATGGTCGGGATGAGAGTGATAGATGCCTAAAATAGTCCAGTTTCGATCGCGGCAATATTTTTGAGCCTTGAGTAGGTCTCTGGGATCAATCCAGTAGCGATCGAGCTTTGCACCTTCTGAAATCTGAGCAGCAGGAATCTGAAGGGCGAGTTCGGCGGTGGCTTCGGCAGTCCAGGCGTTTGGGGTTTCCCGGATTTCATGAACTTGTTTGTTGCCCGATCGATCGCGTTCGCCCAGCAGCAAGCCGCAGCACTCTTCAGGGTAGGTGCGCTCTGCCTGAGTTTGGATCTGGTGCAGTTGGTCCTGGGTCAGGTGTAGCGGCAAGGCTTATATTCCTTGTACTAGGCGTGCTTCTAGAAATTTCTACTTTTAGGAAGAAGAACCAGGAGTGGCTTGACGGGGCGGAGATTGTAGCTGAGATTCTAAAAGACCCGATCGCCACAATCCGCAGCGACAGACGATCGGATAATAGTAGCGAATGAGTTTCTGCTGGTGCGAGTTCGGCGAAATCTGGCTCACGTCATATTTGGCAACGGCTCTGGCAATTCGATGTGCATCATCGCTGGGGACACCTGCTCTGGATAATCTGCGCCAGTAGCGTAGCACTGCGTGTTTGGTGATCAGACTTCGGGCGATCGAGCTTGCATCTTCGGGGGAACGCCGAGTGCAACCAGTTTGTGCGGATCAAAGTGCAGCAGCCGACTTGTCCAAACCAATTACTTGATTCAGATAGCGGTCGTTCTGTCCAGAGGCGTTGATTTCCGGATGCCCTAGTGAACGTGAGATGCTTCCGGTCTTCAGAAAGTTTCCACCCAGAGGTTTTATGTTCCACCGAGCGTCCATGCTTCTTGAATATGGATTTATTTTTCCATAAGGTGAGGAACTGGTGTAGGGAAAGATGGTCGGTTTCGTCGGATAGGTTATTGGCAACCTCGCGCCCGTTTGACCGGACTCGTTTGCCGCGCCTTTCATCTCGACGCTGTACCTTCCAGGTACAGCGCGAGCCTTCCCGTCTAAGAGGTAAAGAGGTAGATTAGATCAGCCAGGAGCGGTTTCCGGCTGGGAATGAATCAGGTCAAGCACCGAGGCAAGTAGTTTGCTTTTATTGCTTCCAATCGTTTGCTTTTCCGGTGATCCAAGCCAGAGTTCGGGGGTTTTAGTCGGAACTGTATGATTCTCTGACGGAACCTTACGTGATTCAAGCTACTGTCGATACGAAACGAGCGGCTCAGCCAGTCACAGTCAGCCATGAATTCAGCCATTTGTTTTCGTTGTAGTTAGCATAACCAGCGATTTGCAGCTTTCATCTGTGGCTGCTGCACCAGAATCATCGCAATACGCAATAATTGTTAATACTTCAGCGATAATAGAACTACCTCTGCAGGTCTTGCTGTTGCCGAACGGGCGGTTTACGCTTTCAGCAGAGCCGTTCTGCTTTGGGTATTGTTTTAGGTGTTGTTTTGGGCAGGTGTTGTTTTGGGAATCGATCTTCGCAGCTACGTTTACCTCGACAGCCTTCAGCCCCAACACGCCGCCTATCTTGGGACGCAGGCATTGGGATTTTTGCCTTTGCCGGGAGATTCTTCGCTCTGGGTTGAGATTGCTCCGGGAATCGAGATCAATCGCCTGATGGATATTGCTCTGAAGTCTGCGGCAGTTCGTCCAGGCGTGCTGTTCATTGAACGACTCTACGGGCTGCTTGAAATTCACTCCAGTCGTCAGAGCGATACGCTGGCTGCCGGACGCGCCATTCTAGACTACATCGGGGTAAGTCAGCGCGAAAGTTTGAAGCCCCGCATTGTCTCTAGTCAAATCATTCGCAACATCGACGCTCACCAGACGCAGTTGATTAATCGCACTCGCAAGGGAAACATGCTGCTTGCTGGACAAACCCTATACATCATGGAATGCGAACCTGCTGCCTATGCGGCTCTGGCTGCCAACGAAGCGGAAAAAGCAGCTTTAATCAACATCTTGCATATCTCTGCTGTCGGCAGTTTCGGGCGACTTTACCTGGGCGGCGAGGAGCGAGACATCATCGCGGCATCGGGAGCAGTGTTGGGTGCATTAGAAAACATTTCTGGACGGCAGCTTGAACTGGGTGGGCGCAGAGAGTAGTTCACCCGGAAATTCAATCTGTTTAGAAATAGAAAATTAGGGACGATTAAAGTCAGATTATGAAGGAACAGGAGGCAGAGGCAGGAACGCAGAATCATGGCAAACTCAGAACACCTGGCACTGCTGAAATGGGGGGCGATCGGCTGGCAGGAGTGGCGGCTGCACTACCCCCAAGTTAACCCCGAACTGAGCGAAGCGGATCTGCGCGGCTTTGATCTGAGCCGATTGGATCTGCGGCAGGCAAACCTGTGGCGATCGTCCTTAATTGCGGCGAATCTCAGTCAAACGGTGCTGCGAGCAGCGGATTTAACTCGTGCCAATCTGTATGAGGCAACTCTGATTCATGCCGATCTAACCGAGGCAGACCTCACCGATGCTCATCTAGTTGGGGCAGACCTGACTGGAGCAAGCCTTCAGGGTGCAGTTCTTCGCAATGCGGACTTGCGTGAAACGAGCTTAATTCAGACAGATCTGAGCCTGACCGATTTGATTGGCGCAGATTTACGACGGGCGGTTTTGCGATCGGCTGATCTGAGCGATGCAAATCTGACGCGATCGGAACTGTGCCGCGCCCAATTAAATCAGTCAAATTTCACCAGTGCGACCCTGAGCCGTGCCAATGCCTATCAAGCTGAACTCAATGCAGCTTTCCTTGCCAAAGCAACGCTTTATAAAACCATTCTGATTGAAGCTCGACTGGTCAAGGCAGTGCTGACAGGCGCAACTCTGATTGAAGTGGCAGGCGATCGATCGGATTTGAGCTGGGCAAATTTGAGTAAGGCAAATCTGGCAGGGGCAACATTAACAGCAGCAACGCTACGCAGCGCAAACCTCAGCCGTGCCTGCCTTAAAGGAGCTAACCTGACCGGAGCTAATTTATGCGGCGCAAACCTCACGCAGGCTGACTTGAGCGGAGCCGACCTCACCAATGCCGATCTAACCAATGCGAATCTAACGCTTGCCCGTCTGCAAAATACTGTCCTACCAGACGGGTTTCGCCACTATTGACCACTATTGAATTGTCCCATTGTGTGAATTGTCCCGTTGTGGGCTGAACCTCCAACCGAGGATAGCTAAACCGTTGCCCGACTTTTGCTGATGCAGGAGTTTCTCGCTTCATTAACCTCGATCGATCCGTCTTCTCAAGAAACCATCTTATGAAGAGAAATGGGTTTGACTACCCCAGGCGAAATAGATATGAGTAAAATAAAGGTAAGATATGTAATATTTCGTAACCTATCAGCGACGGCTCATCCATGACCTCAGCGACCTCCCTCTTTTCCCCGGTTGACGCAGATCTCCGACTGCTGACTGAGAACCTGAAGCAACTCGTGGGAGCCAGACACCCCATTCTCTATGCCGCAGCAGAGTACCTTTTTGGGGCGGGAGGAAAACGGCTGAGACCTGCAATCGTCCTACTGGTCGCAAAAGCAACGATGCCAGGAAAAGAAATTACCCCAAAGCACCGTCGCCTGGCAGAAATTACGGAGATGATCCACACGGCGAGTCTAGTGCATGACGATGTAATTGACGAGTCAGAGCTACGGCGGGGTGTGCCCACGGTCAACAGCAGCTTTGGCAATCGGGTTGCGGTGCTGGCAGGTGATTTTCTGTTTGCTCAGTCGTCGTGGTACCTGGCAAATCTCGACAACCTCGCGGTTGTGAAGCTGCTTTCTGAAGTGATTCGCGATTTTGCGGAGGGAGAGATTCAGCAGGGGCTGAACCGTTTTGATGCCAGTCTGTCGATCGAGGCATATCTGGAAAAGAGCTACTACAAAACTGCGTCCCTGATGGCAAACAGCGCAAAAGCCTCAGCCCTGCTCAGCGGCGTATCGGATGGCTTAGCGCAGCAGCTTTATGAGTATGGGCGCAATCTAGGTCTGGCGTTTCAGATCGTGGACGATATTCTTGATTTCACTGCCTCTAGCGATGCGCTGGGCAAACCCGCAGGGTCAGACTTGAAAAGCGGTAATTTGACGGCTCCTGTACTCTATGCAATGGAGGAAAAGCCTTACCTGGAAACGCTGATCGAGCGTGAGTTTGCGCAGGAGGGCGACCTAGAACAGGCAATGGCACTGGTTCAAGACAGTGGCGGCATCGAACGATCGCGAGAACTTGCCACGGAACATGCTCAGCAAGCGATTGGCAATCTGAGTGAACTGCCGGATTCTGATTCACGCCAAACGCTGCTTGAGCTTTGCGACTATGTTCTGAGCCGCCTATATTAGACTGCTGTTAAGCATCTTTAACAAAATCTCATGATTGGTTCCGCAGATCTGCGGGTATTGTTGGGCGATCGATTAAGCCACGCTGGAGCAAATTATTTGCTTATTCAGGTGCTAACTCAGGCATCTGCCCTCCAGCCGCCATGACTGCCCATTTAACCCCAATTTCTGCTGCTCGTGTTTCTACCGCGCTCTCAAACGATCGCAACGCTGCTCAACCGGCTTCAATAAAGCTTGTGGTTATTGGGGCAGGACGTTGGGGAACCCATCTGGTTCGCAACTTTCTGAGCTTGCCGCAGACAGACCTGTTGGCGGTTGTTGATCCGAATTTGGAACAACTTCAGTCTTTGCCCAATCGCTTAGGACGGCATCAAAAACTGGACGATCGCATTTTGCTGACAGATTGGGCAGAAGCACTGGCGTTACCGGATGTTGATGCTGTGGTGGTAGCAACCCCTGCGATCAGCCATTTTCCGATCATTGAAGCAGCCCTGCAGCGAGGTTGTCATGTCTTGGCAGAAAAGCCGCTCACCCTTGATCCACAGGAGGCGCGGCAACTTTGCCAACTGGCAGCCCGGCAGCAGCGACAGCTTGTGGTAGATCATACCTATCTCTTTCACCCGGCAGTGCAGCAGGGGCAAGCCGCAATTCGGGCAGGTCAGCTCGGTAAATTGCGCTATGGCTATGCCAACCGAACCCATCTGGGCCCAGTCCGTCAGGATGTGGATGCGCTCTGGGATCTGGCAGTGCATGATATTGCCATTTTTAACGCCTGGACTGGAGAAAGCCCGATCGCTGTTCAGGCGCAGGAAATGAGCTGGCTGCAGCCCGGAATTGCGGATCTGGTATGGGTAAGCTTGAGCTATCCAAGCGGCTTTCAGGCAATGATTCATCTCTGCTGGGGCAATCCCGACAAGCAGCGGCGGCTCTGTACCGTTGGCGATCGCGGCACGCTGGTCTTTGATGAGCTAAACCTCGAATCGCCTTTGACCTTTTTGCCGGGAAGCTTCAAACCTGCCTGTTCTTCCGGAGTCGTGCCCTTCTTACCGATCGTGCATTCCCCCCAGTCGATCGCGATCGAGCCAGTTGAGCCGCTACAGCAGGTCTGCGGTCATTTTTTAGACTGCGTGCAGCACAATACCCCTTCGAGCATCTCGCCGGGAGAACTGGGCGCAGAACTGGTTGCAATTCTCACGGCTCTCACCGCATCGCTGCAGCAGGGAGGACAAAAGATTTCTCTGCCAGAGCAGATTTAGCAAATTTAGTCAGTCGTGTAATCGACGGTAATCGCCTAAACCGAGCCAGTCTTCCCGGTTGCCATCAGATAAAGCAACGCCATTCGCACGGCAACGCCACTTGTCACCTGCTGAGAAATCAGGCTGAACTGGGGGTCATCCATTAACTCTGAGCTGATCTCAACACCGCGATTCACGGGACCCGGATGCAGCACGCGAACACCTGGCTGACAGTGCTTGAGACGATCGTGAGTAATGCCAAACTGCTGATGATATTCCCGCAGGCTGGGCAGCAAATGCTGAGTCATCCGCTCTCGCTGCAGCCGCAAAGTCATGACAAAATCGGCATCTTTGAGGGCAGGGGCAAGCGATCGGTGAATCAATAGCTTGCGCGGCAATCCCGAATTGGATTTGCGCTCGACAAAATCGGCAAAAAACTTGGGCAATAGCGGCGGCGGACCCGCCAGATGAACTTCTGCGCCGCTTGCGGTCAGGCTCCAGAGATTCGATCGCGCCACCCGCGAATGCAAAATATCGCCAACGATCGCAATTTTCTTGTCCTTCAGCAGCGAGAGTTTTGGCGTTTCCGGATCGATTAGCGTGCAGAGAGTAAACAAATCCAGCAGTGCCTGAGACGGATGCTCGTGCTGCCCATCTCCAGCGTTAAAGACGCCCACCCGCGTTTGCAGCCGATCCATTTCTTGAGCGATCGCCAGCGGCACGCCTGCTTCTTTGTGGCGAATCACCATCAGGTCTGCGCCCATCGCCAGATAGGTTTTCGCCGTATCCAGAATCGTTTCACCCTTGGTCAGGGATGACGTGCCGGGGGCAAAGTTGAGCGTATCGGCAGACAGTCGTTTCGCGGCGAGTTCAAAGCTGCTGCGCGTGCGCGTGGAAGATTCAAAAAATAGATTAGCAACGACCTGTCCCTGGAGAGCAGGCACTTTTTTGGTGCGTCGAGACAGCACTTCCTGGAAGCTGGCAGCCGTTTGTAGCACCACGTCGTACTCAGACGGTCGAAAGTCAGCCAGGGAAATAATGTGGCGGCGCGTCCACCCCGTAGTCATGATCAACTTTCCCCAAGCGAATCCTCAAAATTGTACTGCATGGGGAAGAGCTGAAGAGAATACAAGCGTGGTGAGAGTCAGGTTGCCTTATCGCTTGCGCCCAAAGAGACTAAACAGACCTCCGTTTGTGCTTCTAGCGGAACCATCCGATCGCCCAGGCGGTGCATCTACAGTAATTTTGAGCTTGGCAGCGTAATAAACCGCAAGCGGATCTTGAGGATTGAACTTGAGGGCTTGCCGGAAGTGAACTTTTGCCATGCCGACCAGGTCTTGCATCAGATATGCCTTTGCCAGCAGCGAATGAAACTCGCCTCGATTTGGCTCCAGTCGAATTGCATCCCGCAGTTCTGACACTGCCTGCGCCCAGTTCTCTTTTCTGCCGTATTCTTGCGCGCGCTGGTAGTGGCGTTGAGCGTAGTTGCCTGCAGTGGATTTCGTTTCCTCATTTTTGAGCGTGGACTCAACCGGGCGCTTCGTCGGAGCCGAAATAATTCCAGTTCGTTTCTCAGTCAGCAGTTCGCCCATCTTGAGATACAGGTAGATGAGATTAAGCTCTGTTAGCTGCTGGGTCACAGACTCAAACTCCGTAAGCGGGAGAAACTGCGATTCAGACAGGCGAGTCACTGCCTGCTCATAAAAAACATCAACCTGGGGCACGGGCGTTTTGATCAGGCGCCGGGCTACCTCGGTTTGGGGCTGCAGCGGCTCGTCTCCATTGATGCGGCGAACCCGAAAGCGCAGTGTCGCCAGGATATCGGCTCTGCCTTTTTCTTGCTTGAGCTGCTGATAGGCAGGGTTGATTAAACGGGTGAGAAGCTGAGCTGCAAGGTCTCGATTATTTGCTGCTGACTGAGTGTAGCTATCGGGATGGAGGAGCTTGGCAACGGTGCGATAGCGCTTAAGCACCCGACGATCGTCTGAAGTGACCGATAAACCGAGAACAGCATAAGGATCGGAAAACTGCGTCAGCCAATCAAGTGAAAAAGAGGTCTGCGACATGGACTCGATTTCCGGATAGTTGAGATGCAATAAAGGAAAGCAATGATAGAAATGAAATTTGATGAATCCTAGCCAGGCTCAACTCCTTGTATCTCTAAATTCCAGACAGTAGACTGTCTTGTTGAAATCACGTCCAAATAAATTGAGTTGAGCAGACTTGGTGCGGCAGCACAGCCAATCCGGTAGATGCAGAAGACCCCTTAAAAACTCAAATCGACGATCGCTTAAGTGAAACAGTTTGAGTGAAGCTCTAAGCAGTGAATGTAGCAGAATGAACCCAATTCACGATGACGCTGAGCCAGGTAATTCTGATATTACAATTCAGAGCGAGTCTCTGGAAATGAATCGAAGTTGGGAGGTTTACAATTTGGCTGGCAGAAGAAGCTGATGGATGGAAGTTGATTTCCTGTCGATCGAATCTTGCAGCCAAGACTCCTTGCCTCAAGCTGGTGCTTCACAAAACGCGAGTAGAAATAGAGCTTGAAATTTTGCAGAAAAATTTTGCAGGTTATTCGCTGGGAATTAGTTTTGGGTATGAAAAAGAAGTTGCTTTTCAATAGGAAATCGTTTTACTTTACAGGTTTGCCGCCAGGCAGTCCTCCTCTATAGGCGTGGTTGCTTTATAGATGTTGCTTTATAAGTATCGCTGGTAGTGAGGTATTTACTGGACTGGTTTGAGGGCTGATTTGAGGGCTGATCTTGCCGCTTCCGCATCTTTGCGTAGTCTACAACTCTTTATTCCTGCGTGACACTTCTAATCCAGAAATTTACCGTATCTTTAGAATGAAAATTTACTAAAGGGCACGATCGCTCCGCAGATTCAGGGATAGGTTTGTCAACCAGGGCAAAAAATGTAGTGGAATGGGCGATCGAGTCGGATTATTACATCGACTTGCAGTATCTTCACGATCGATTCAAAGGTAAGCTGATCAAAGGGAAGCTGACGCTATGCTGAAAAAGCCGAAAGACCGCCGCGTTGCAGCATTGCTAGCACTGGCTGGAGCCATCTCGCCCATTTCTGGATGGCACAAATTCTATCTGGGACAGCCAGGTTGGGGCTGCCTGTACCTGACCCTGTCATTGATTAATCCCTGGAATCCAATTCCCCGAATCGCCAGCCTGATAGAGGCAGTTTGGTATCTCTTTCAAAGCGGAGAGGGGTTTGAACAGGGGTTATCGTTTCCTGTCACTCCGCTGATCGCCAGGGAAAATCGCACCTCTACTCAAGTCATGAGCGTTCAGCAAGTGACCGCCTTTGGAGACGCCTTGAGAGAACTGGACACGCTGCGGCAGGAGGGGCTGATTTCGGAATACGAATTTGAACAAAAGCGGCGACAGTTGCTGGATGCAAAATAGTTTCTCCAGGTTTCCTGCCTCTGGGCAAGATGATTAATTGAAAATTCAGGGGAACGCAAGCAATGGGACTTTCGGATTGGCTGAACGGAGTAACGCAGGGCAAATCGCTACAAAACCTGCTGCAACCCACACGATCGCGCCTGCTCAGCGATCCCTATTACCGGATGCAGTCTCTCGAAGAAGTGAAGCTTGCTGCTGCTCTGGGAATTCGGATTGACGTGAACCAGGCTTGCGTAGACGACTGGCTGCGATTGCCTGGACTCTCAATTCACCAGGCTCGATCGCTGGTTGCCCTGACTCAGTCCGGCGTCGCATTTCACTGCCTCGAAGACATTGCCGCTGCGCTCAGCATCCCTCTCCAGCGACTTCGCCCGCTAGAACCCGTGCTGCAATTTTGCTACTACGCCCCCGATCGCCTGGATGCCATACCCCGCCTCAATGTCAATACTGCCAGCCTGGAACAGCTTATGGGCTTGCCCTCGATCGATTTTGCGCTCGCTCAGGCAATTGTCCAGCACCGCCAATCCCACCCCTACCGCAACCTCACCGACCTCCAGCACCGCCTCCGCCTTCCCCCCCAACTCACCGCCAACCTGATGCACTACCTCTACGTCTAGCCTGACCTCCAGCCTCTCCCACTCCCCACCTCCCACTCCTGCCCCCCAAAAACATAAAGAAGTGTCGTACTTTCCCGCCAAACTCCTGCCATCTGCGTCACGATAGATCCAGAAGTCATTGAGTCAAAGCTGGACATGATTGAGCATGATGTGGTGATTGTCGGCGG
>Ga0224723_1000680_pt1 | contig 22501 bp, 16 predicted proteins | sample Balambano_FR2_Me_FD_161647 | JGI IMG/M metagenome (GOLD analysis project Ga0224723, IMG submission 161647) | Freshwater sediment microbial communities from Lake Towuti, South Sulawesi, Indonesia - Balambano_FR2_MetaG | ecosystem: Environmental > Aquatic > Freshwater > Lake > Sediment | place... | reverse complement strand
GGTCAGGTATATTGCTGTCGTCGCGACCTGTGAAGGCAAGCGTAACGCTGCCGCCGTCTCCTGTGGTGCCCGTTGCGGCGATCGCCCCCGCAGTCATTGCAGTTGTGGCATTGGCTGAGATATTGCCACCGCTGGTACCAGAACTGTCGAGGTTGCCTGTGGTGATGTTGGTATCTGACAGGAGGCTAATGGTTCCGCCTGCACCCGCACTGTTGCTAGCATCTAGGGCAACGGTACTGATTTGGCTCCCGTCTAGCAAAATGCTGCCGCCGCTGGTGGTAATCGGGTTAGAGAAGGCGATCGCGCCTTCACTATCGACGCTAAAACTGCCGCCGACAGTCGTGACCGCCTCCGTGAAACTCACATTCCCCTGGCTATCTATCAGGAAATTGCCGCCGCCCGTGCTAACAGGGGCAAACACAGAAGTTGCCGCCTGACTGGTCAGGGTAAAACTGCCGCCGTTAGTGGCGATCGCGCCTGAAATCAGCGCTTCACCGACGCTGTTGACCGTAAAGTTGCCGCCAGCGGTGGCGATGGGGCTATTAATTGAAGTAGTGCCACCGCTGTCAACAGTAAAGTTGCCGCCCTCAGTCGTGACAGAACCCGTCACCGAAGTTGCGCCCGAATTGAAGAGGTTAAAGTCACCCCCTACGGTTTGCACCACTCCAGAAAACGTCGTGCTGCCGTTGCCATTGAGGGTGAAGTTGCCCCCGTCCGTGATGATGTTGGTCGTCAGGTTAATGTCGCCAGCGGGAGACAGACTAAAACCGCCACCGTTAGTATCCAGGCTCTCAGGCAGTAGGACATTGCTGGGACGGGTAACTCCACCAATGACTATTTCACCACCCGTAGAGGTCAAACCACCCGTCAGGTCAACCGTGCCAGACGTGTTGACGGTCAGGGCATTTTCTCCGGGCGCTGCACCAAAAGATAAGGGTCCAGTAACGATATCTCCTGTGGCAGAGAGGGCGATCGCGCCTGACGCTTCAGCCGTTGAGTTGGTCGTCAGCGTTCCAGCAGTCGTATCAATTCCGCCTGTTGTGCTGCTGAGCGTGATTCCCTGTCCCGTTGTCGTAATGTTGCCTGTCACCACATTCTGATCTGCCAGCAGCGAAACGCTAGCATTGCCCTGGCCGGTGATGGTGCCGTTCGTTGTATCGATCGAGCCACCCGCCCCGGTTGCTTGCAGCGTCACCGGATCGTTAAAGGTGACATCTCCTAACAGATTGATTTGTCCGCTGCCATCAGCCCGTCCAATTGTGATGCGGTCAAAGCCATCCTGGAATACAGCTAATTCTGTTGCAAAAAGATCGAGGAACAGTGGCCCCCCGGCAATGCTCCCACCCACCTGAATCGTGAACTCGGGACTGGCAGTCTGGAGCAACACGGAACCCGTGCCCAAAATGGTGCTGTTAGGCAGTTCGATCGCATCCGCCGTCAAGATCAGGTTGCCATCCCCCAATTGCAGCGAGGCACCGTTGATGGTGACTGCCGTACCAGGGTTAGCACTGACTAGCTCCAGAGTGCCATTGCCAGTCAGAGTAAAGGTGCCATTGGTGAGAGATACCCCACTTTGAAAACTGGTGCCTGTAAGGGTAATGGCGCTGGCATCGGATTCAACATTGCCCGATAGCTCTATTCCATTCAGGTTAAGGTCGCCGCCACCGCTCCCTGTGATCGTGCCGCCACCTGTGTTGATCCGGCCGTTAGGCTGAATTCGCAGAATGCCTGAGCCGCTACTGTCGCTGTCTGCGATCAAGACCAGGTTGAGCAAATCGCCGCCTATTGCCCCGTCAAAGATCTCTGCGTTGATATTAATATCGTTCGTGGCTTGCAGAGTCAGGGTATTGCTACCTGTGCCATCAAAATCTAGCGCTGTTTGAAGGGTAATGTTGCCAAGTTGCGCCCCTGCTGTTCCAGTAGAGACAATCACGTTTGCGCCTCCGGTTAAGGCGGCAATCAGATCATTTACATCCAGGACAGCATCGTTGGCGATCGCCAAAAACGGGTCATCCACCGTGCCAATTCGGTTGGTTGGCGCATCAGCAATCGTGATGTTGTAAGGGTCAATTAGCCAGGTTCCCGCCAAGCCATAGCGGGCAGAGACATCCGGTGCGCCGTCTACATCCAAAAATCCGTGACTGCTGGTTTCCACCAGTCCACCGTTGCCACTTCGCGCCCCGCCCCTAGCGCTCAAGCTGCCATAGACCCGCGTGGTGTCTTCTGACCAAACGATGATGCGACCGCCATTTCCCCGGCTCAGCGCGTCTGCACTCAGGGCAGAATTTTCGTCCACAAACGTAACGCTAGCGTTGGGAACGCTGCCCGCTCCCTGGTAATCGCCGCCCACTCGAATAGTGCCACCGTTGCCCTGACCAGAAGCATTCAGAGTGGCATCAAGAAGGGCTACGCGATCGCCCAAAATGCTAATTTCAGCAGATGATCGAGAGGTGCGGGAAGATGCGTTGAGGGTGCCAGAGGCGATCGCCGTTCCCGGTTCGGTAGAAAGAGCAAGCCCAGAACCCGTCAGGCTTATGGTGCTGTCGTGGTTAACCACTACCCCCGTCGCGTGGTCAACCTCTCCCGCCGTCAACAGTTCCGGCAGAGACAGCGGCGTAAACGGCAAACCCAAACCCCCAATTCCCGCTCCCCCAATCGTTTCCAGATCCAAACTAAGCAACTGCCCTGACTGACTGATTCGCACCAGGTTTTCTCCGGGCACTGCCGCAACGGTAACTTGTCCGCCCGGTGCAGTTAGGGTGCCTGTGTTGATTACAGTGCCCCCCAGCAAAGTAAGCTGCTGCCCTTCGTCCGCCCTGAGACTTCCAGCATTGAGAATAGAGCCAGGCTGGACGCTAGTGAAGGCAAAGGAGCCAGGATTGCCCACTAGGGGAGCGTAGTTATTATCGGCGATCGCACTCATCCAGCGATTGCCAAACCCCACTCCGTCTGCTGTCGTAGCGGTAAAGGAACCGGACACATCCAAACGTGCATCTGCACCAAAAATGATTCCGGCAGGATTGAGCAGATACAGGTTAGAGTCGCCCCCCGTCACCTGAATCAAACCGTGAATAATGGACGCATCCCCTCCAGTAACCCGCCCCAAAATGTTCTGAATCTGTGAATTCGTGAGGAAACTAGCGGTTTGGTTCGCGTCCAGTCCAAACTGCTCAAAGCTGTGAAACAAATTTGCTCCATCGCGGGAAAGTGCGCCTCCGTCGATGGTATAGCGATCGCCATTCCGGTTAACCCGTGTTCCTGCACCATCTTGAGCGGGCGTAACTTGGGACAGAACTTGACTAGAGCCAACAAATCCTACGATCGGAAGGCTCGTTAACAGCAGAACGATTCCTCGAATTACTCGGCTAATCACGGGTGATATGGTTTCCTTCTGATGAGGTAGCGCCCATCCAAGATAAACTTGACCGTTCAAAACTCAATCTCTTTCAGGCATCCCCATCATAAAACTTTAAATTTGGAATGAGTGGCAATCCCCCCCACCCCCTCCCAACCCAAATTCTCCACCAAGTTTCTAATGCTCAGCCTCTCCTCGAAGAAAGCTTTGCATAACCGTCCACACCGCCCAAATCAGCGTCGGCACAAACAGGGCAAGCATTAACAGCGCCAGGGCCGAAAAAGGAGACAACACGCTAATCAATATCAGCGCCAATATCAAAATCATCAACACAGACGGATTCATAAATTGATTCACTCTCAAGCTCATGCTTCCAGGCTAAAAATTGATTAGCAAGTTAGCCTCTGACATTGGGAGAGTTTTATCAACTCCATTAGCTCCATTAAAGAGTTTTGTAAACTCACTAGTAGATGATAGCGAAGCCTCCATCCTCAGGCAGAAAAAGCTCTCACCCAAGCTGAATCTTGAGCCTGAGGTTACATTCTCTCAATAGCCGTACAATCCATATCTGGTTATCTTTATCCGCTTCAGCACATAGGGAGAAAAAAATGGCTTCTGTCAATCCAATTCAATTACAAAAACATCTTAAAGGCATCGACTATCCCGTTAACAAAGAGAACTTGATCAAACACGCTAAGGAACATGGAGCCGATGAGAATGTTATTTCAGTGTTAGATCAACTGCCCGACAAAGAGTTTGAAACTCCAGCAGATGTAAATAAGGCAGTTGGTAAGGTTGATTAGGGTTGGTTTTCGCCGTTAGTCCTTGACGCAAGGTGTAGATGCAAGGTACAAGTGTCTACCCTTGTCCCCCAACTCCTTCTCCCCCAAAGGGCTACTGCGTACACACAAGCTGTAATTACTCATTGCCAAGCTCTAGCCTGGTAATGCAGGGGAGAAAGCTTCGGCTTCCTCTTAGCAATTGCTTATTTATAGCAGTCGAAGAGTTGATTAGGACACATTGGACTTGCCAAAGCTGCTTACAGTTAGGGTTTCGATTCATCCCTCATCCTTCATCCTTCATCCTTTTGCTATATCTACCCTTGCACCCTGGAAGCTCCAGCTTCCAGGGTGCCGCTACTATACCAGAGCCTAGTAGCGAGGTTAATCAATGGGAAATAGTTATAAAATTGCAACAGTGATCCTGAACCAGTTGCAAGATAAGCGGATTGTGAGAGTATTTTTCCAGTAAAACTCCTTAGACTTATTGTCCTGTCAGGTATGCCAAAATTTGCCAACCCTGAAACGTGGCAACAGGCTGAGCTACTAATGCAGCCTGCTTTTATTCGAGTGATTGATAACATCCGTAAACAGCTAGAACAGTCTTCCTGGAAGGGCACCTACCGAGATGTGCAGGTTTGGGCTGAGGGAGTTCCAGAAGAAACAAAGGCGATCGCCACTCACCTTCAACAGCAATTATCTGATGCTACGCCTGAACAAGCGGCTGATATTGAAGAGCAATTAGCTCGATTGCCTCAACCTTATCCGGGATATGAACTGTGTCTGCAAAAGCACAACCATCAAATCAATATCGATTTGTGGCAGCTATGCTATCAAATTTGTTTTTGCAACTACGCTCAGCTTGACTTGGGTGAGACTGAAACTGTCGAAATTGACACCAGCCTGCTCGACGAAACGGGCAACGTAGACTGGCAGCGGCTAGATGTAAAAGCGCAACAGTTTGTCGGTCAGATTTTTGATGAATTACCTGCGATCGCCCCTTAACCATAGGAAGCAACGCCGTTTGCTCTGCTGTTTGCTCTATAAAGTGCGGAACTCGGTAAGATCCAAACAGATAGTCGCAAGCGTAAGAGAGCATGAATCAGGAATTACAGAATCTCCAGGCGGCAGCGGGTGCAGTATTTACTGAAATCGCAGGGACTTCAGTGCCTAGTCACTTTAGCAATGAGTCTGCAGCGCTTCAAGCAGTACGAGCAGGCGTGGCAGTGTGCGATCGCTCTCACTGGGGGCGCATTCTGATTTCTGGTGCCGACCGAATCCGCTTTTTACATAACCAAACCACCAACGACTTCAATCGCCTCCAGCCCGGGCAAGGCTGCGATACGGTATTTGTCACCTCTACCGGACGTACCGTTGACCTTGTAACCGCCTACGCGCTAGAAGATGCTGTTCTGCTGCTGGTTTCCCCTAACCGTCGCCAGCACTTAATGCAGTGGATGGATCGGTTCATCTTTTTTGCTGACCAGGTAGATCTCAAGGACGTGACCGACTCCACCGCCACCCTTAGCCTACTGGGAACTGAAAGTGATGTGCTGTTGCAGAAACTTGGACTGGATGAGGCGATCGCGCCAAAGGGGGAACTGCTTTGCATCGCTCGCCCCCACGCAACTCATCATCTGGCTAATCTTGCTGGAATTGAAACCCGAATTGCTACTGGCAGTGGACTAGCAACACCAGGATATACGCTAATTGTGAACCGTGAGCAGGCAGCCAATCTGTGGCAACAACTCACTACAGCAGGCGCACTGCCGCTAGGTGAACAGCTTTGGGAACGCCTGCGAATTGAGCAAGGCCGCCCCATGCCCGACGCTGAACTGACAGAAGACTACAACCCGCTAGAAGCAGGACTGTGGCACACTATTTCGTTCAGCAAGGGTTGCTACATCGGGCAAGAAACGATCGCTCGCCTTGATACTTACAAAGGCGTAAAACAGCAGCTTTGGGGGGTGCGTCTAAGTCAACCCGCACCTCTAGGTGAACCATTGCTAGTGAATGAAGAAAAAGTGGGTAAGCTCACCAGCCTCGTCGAAACTGAAGCAGGATTGTTTGGACTAGCCTATGTTCGCACAAAGGCAGGCGGAGCGGGGCTAACGGTCACTGTTGGATCTGGAACAGGGGAGATTGTGGATTTACCATTTTTAACCCGCGATCGCACCGTTTAATCGCACTGTTTGAGGATACAAATCAAGGATGCAAAACTCGCTTCACCGCCCCAAATATCTGCTCATCTTTTTAGCATCTATGAGTTGGTTTGTAGCTCCGCCCCTGTGGGCAGCCTCAGCAGGCGAATATCGGCAGCAGGGGTTAGCCTATCGGCAGCAAGAACAGTTTCCAGAGGCGATCGCCTCCCTCCAAAAAGCCGTCGAACTGGAGCCACACAACGTATCCGGACGAGTGCTGTTAGGCTGGACGCTACACCTGGCAGGGCAAGAAGCCGAAGCCGCCAACGCGCTATTAATGGCGTTTTGCCTGAACCCGCAGGATGTTCCCACCCTCAACGCTCTGGGAATCGTCTACCTGGTCAGTGGCGATCTGCCCGCCGCTGCTGTCACTCACACCTGGGCCGCCGCCCTTCAGCCCGACAACGAAATTGCCTACTACAACCTCAGCCTCACCTATCAGCGAATGCAGCAGCATGATTGGGCGATCGCCACTGCCACCCGCGCCGCCGAGCTAGAGCCAACTAACCCCCATCCACTGGTTGCGCTGGCGATCGCCCACCACAGTAAAGGCGACCTGTCTCAAGCACAACAGACCTATCAGCAAGTGTTGAGATTGGACAGTCGATTTGGCGATCGCACCTTCCTCGACCTTGACCTGAAACGAGCCGCCTTCAGCCCCGACCAAATCCAACTTGCAAAACAAGTTCTCTCCAAGTTCCAATAACGGCTTCCTTTATTGCCATGTAGGTAAGTTTTTCTGCCAAAGATATTGATGAGCTATAGCCAGCAGATCGAGTCGTGAGCTTAGGGAGTATCTTGGTTATGTGTCGCAATACATTTCACTCATGTTTTTCGTACAAGCACTGCCCGTATTCATCCGAAATAGGAAAAGATCTATCATTCTCGATCAACTTCTTTGACTGATTCTTTGACTGAGAAGGGCTTGAAGTTGGTTAATGAAAGTTTTGGCTGCGATCGGTCCGCGAATCCGGGTAAGCTGGTAATCCATAAAATATACTTTTCCGGCTTTGAAGGCTGGAATGGTCTGTAGGATTGGATTAAGTTGCCACTGCTGTTCTGCGTTGTTGATAGTATTATCTCCCGTTGGCATCACTAGAATCATGTCCGTCTCAAGCTGTGGCAGCACTTCTAGCGAGAAAGTTGGTTGAGAGTCTCCCTCTTCAAAGTTGATCACTTGCAACCCTAAATCTTGCAGCAATCCGCAGATAAAATCTTGGCGCTCCAGGATGAATGAGTTAGAGACCACTGTGTCAAAACCCAGCACCAGTATTTTTTGCTGCGATAGGACAGAAGCCAGTGCGGATTTAGTATCAGCAATCTGTTTTTCATGAGCATCAATCACTTGCTGAGCTTGGGTTTCTCGCCCTAGCACTTGCGCGATCGGCAGCATCACCTGTTTCCATCGATCGGCTCCAAAGGTATTAAATAATAACGTGGGGGCAATACTTGAGAAGCGATCGTAGTAAGTGGACTGATAATCTTCCCCCAAAATTAGATCAGGTTTCACGCGCAGTAAGGTTTCTTGAGAAGGGCGATCGCGAGAGCCGATATTGACAGGCTGACTGGTGACGTTATCTCCTAGATAGGGAATTTGTTCGCGGGGATGATCAAATACGCGATCGGTGAGCAGGTCTACGGTGGCATAGGCGGTAGGTTGAACGCCTAATGAGAGCATAATGTCGAGTAGAGGAGGGCTGAGGGCTGCGATCGCCTGTGGTTGACCACACACCTCTGTAGCCCCTGCTTCATGTTGAATTATCTGGCAGTTGGCTTGAGCAGGTAATGACGTTTCAGGGGTGGTCTGAGGGATAGATTTACCACAGGCGAACGTTAAGATTAACATGAGGCTGCTAATCAAAAACAGTTTGAGCAGACGATCGATCGGATAAGTCACAGCTAATGCTTGCTGAACACACGAATTTACCAATTGATTGAATAACCTAGTCGCACGACTCGACCTCGAGCGGCAATGTTGCCAGGTTCAAAAAAACCAGCATTGACTTGATTATTAAAAGGAGCATATTGCCGATTGAGCAAATTCTCAACGCTGAACTCTAATCGCCCGGAGAACAATGGGACACTACTTATGAAGTCTAGTGTAGAGTAACCCTGAACTGGCAACGGATCAACGCCATCATTGAATGCTGCTGTGCGATCGTCTACAAACAGCAATTGCAGCCGATTTTGCCAGCCAAACTCGGTTTCGTGCTGCACATACGCGGTGTACTTGGAAGGGGCAACGGTGAAACCATCAATGTCAAGGTAATCTCCCTCCTGGTTTTCAAACTCCCCTTCTAGCAAACTCACCGTTCCACCTAATTCCCAACCGCCACCGGGCTGCCAATCTACCGTTCCCTCTAAGCCAAAGAAGCGTTGCGGCTGCCTCACTACACGAAAGCGAGTTAGCGACTCCTCAAAGCCAACTCCCAACTCAGAATCATTGTAGAAAAAAGCCAGGGATGCCTGAACACTCGGCCAATTTGCCCGAACGCCAATTTCATAGTTATTCACTTTTTGGGGTTGGGTAATCTCTAAATTATCTTCAACCGAGGTAAACCCTTCTGGAGGATCGCGCAAAATTGTACCGAAGCTAGGAGCCGAAAAGCCTTGAGCAAAACTCACAAATGCGCTAATTTCACTCGTGATATCAACGATCGCCCCAACATTAAACAAAACATCATCAAAACTGATGTTTCCCCCTGTAATTGAACGAGCGGGAATGATGCCAAAACCAAGCGCAGTGTAATCATCAACGCTCAGTCCAAAGCGTTCATAACGCGCTCCACCGCTAAACGTCAGCCAATTTGTTGCTTCCCATTGCAGTTGAGCAAATGCGCCCAAATTCGTAAAAGTATAGGGCGGAATATAGGGCACTTCTCCACTCACTTGAAAGACTCGCCCCCCGCTCTCGTCAAACACTTGGGGATCGAATACGGTCAGATCTTGTGCAATATCTTCGTGCAAATAGTCTACACCCCACAGCAAATCTAGCCTGGAAGCGATTGGGGTTTCAATTTGCAGCCTGCCGCCAAACAATTCTCGATCAATGGTGCCGTTATAAATTGCCGGATCAACAAATCCAAATACCCGAAAATCTTCTGGTTGATCAGTAAGACTGGCGTTGCGATAGAAAGCCTGGGCTTGCACCTGATTGCCAAACAGATTTCCGTGGGTGTAGGTCAAATCTAAAATAGAGGTCGTGTTGCCCAGATCGTTACCCCCTAGCTCAAAGTCATTTTCGATCGCCCGTGCATACTGAATTCCAGGAATTTCAACAATGCTGGGATCGCTAAAGACGAGGAAATTTACATCCGCATCAAAATAGCTTGCCGATAGCTGGAGGCGCTGCTCCTCAGTGATATCAATGCCTAATCTCCCACGTAACCCCAAAGTTTCGGTATCTGAATCCGGACCAAACTGAGGAATGCGATCGCCCTCCGAGTCGAAGAATCCACCCGTGTTGGAGTACGACAAACTGAACAGAAAATCTACCAAACCGGGATTGCCAGATACGGTGTAGGCGAGATCGTTGCCGAAACTGTCGCCCAGTAGGAAAGAATCGCCACCTCCGGCTGCGCCATTCACGCCAAGTGACAAACTGTGAGACAACTCACCTTCCTCAGGTTGGCGCGTAATGATGTTAATTACACCGCCAGTTCCCCCATCACCGTAGATTGCAGATGGCCCGCGAACTACTTCAATTCGTTCGACCGCGCTAGGATCGATACTCCGAAAATCTCGCGGCTGATTGTCCAAATTCGATCGCAGAGGAACACCATCTATCAGAACTTGAACGCCGCGCCCCCGTAGCGTTTGGTTTGAGTTGATGCTGCTTTGTGTAGAAGGAGCCAAGCCTGGAACCAGATTTCCTAAAACATCTTGGAGATTTCGTGACTGACTAACGGTCAGCTGCTGCTCAATTTCCTCCCGTTCAATCACCGTCACCGATCGGGGTACGTCTGTAATTTCTTCTTCCGTCCGAGTTGCAGTTACAATAACTTGGATCGCATCGTCGTCGGTTTCTGCCGCTTCCGTTCCCGGAACCACACTCAAGACTAATTCCTGCGCTTCTGTTCTTACCTCAACCGCAGGAGGCGCATCTAATCCAGTAATTGCCACCCGAACGCCGTTAGTTCTGGGAGTCACGGTGACTAGAGCAATGCCCTCAACCGGGTTCGCCACCTGAAACTCTTCAGCATCCGGCAAAGTGAGCGTCGCATTGGGAATATCAGCAATCAAAGCGTTACCAATGACCTGGGTTGACGGAGGCGGTAACTCCCCCTCTGGAGTTTGCAGAATAACTTCAACGCCTGTCTCTGTCGGGTTAACTTGAACACCTGTAATTTGAATAGTTGCCTGTGCTAATTGAGTTTGTTCAGCGATCGCCTGATCATATTGCTCAAGCTGAACTAACCAATCCTCAACTGTTTTCTGATGATCAGTTGTTTGTTGCTCTGTTTGTTGCTCAACGGATGTTGACTGGGCCCAGACCGGTTGAGCAATCGAGATTAAGATTCCGGTTAATCCTAATTCAAGTAATACCTGCAATCGCATCCTCATCTTTATCCCCACATCAATATCTACCCAGCCAGAGGAGAAACGCTCTGACAAGGTAGTTGAGAACTCATCTCAAGAAGATTATAGGGAAGTGGGACGCATTGGGAGATTGCGATCGCTCCCAGACGGATCTTTTTGCGCCCGAACCGGATTTTTACTAACTCTACAGTATGTTTGAGCGTATATGATTCTGGGGTCGGGGCGATCGCTTAACCTATAGAGTCAAACATCCAGCAGGTTAAACAGATACCCCATCACGAGTTGTGATGCGTGTTGAGTGAGTTTTCATTCGGTAAATTGCAGAAAACGCCTTGGGGTTTACGCCAAACTGTTTACGAAAAGCAACAGCAAACCGACTCTGATTGGCATAGCCGATCGCTTGCGCCACTTCCTTAACGTTCATCCGCTGTTCGATCAGCAGTTGTCGCGCCTTCTCCATACGGTACTGATGCAGATAGCCAAATACTGTAGTGCCAAACACTTGCCGGAAGCCTATCTTCAGCTTGTAGTCGTTTAAGCTCACCCGTCGCGCTAACTCCATCAGAGACGGCGGATTATCAAGACGGGTCGTGAGAATGGTTTTTGCTAAATGAATGCGATCGACATCATCAGACTTTAATGGATACGGCATTCCTGTTTGCTGATCTCGATCCTTAAGCTGTTCTAGTTTTAGGGCAATGAGTTCTAAGCACTTGCCCTCTAAATAAATTTGTTTTGTTTTTCCTTGAAAGGGACAATGCAAAATCTGCTCTAAGATCGATCGCATCGCAGGAGTAATAAGATTAGTCTCACTAAAGTAATTGTCGTTACAATCTTCAATGAGTTGCCGAATGCCTCTTGGCAATTCTTCTAATGTTTCACTAATGAGCCGATGTAATTCGTCAGGCGAATTTAAGCTCAAGTCTATCTTCAAGATTGGATCATTTGCATAGGTTTCCCATATTTCTTCCCCTTCACATTGTCCCCATCCTATGAAGTTTTCTCCGGTTTGCTTACCGCTGCGATTGCCAGAAAGATGAAACCCAATTTCCCACTCGGTTCCAAATATTTGATCTCTAATGAACAAGTCATCGTGTAGCCGATAGTTAAAGATAGAAACTGCCATCCCTCGCAGTTGTATAGATTGAATCCATCCTTGTCCTAACGACTGAGGAATTACTTCAATCTGCTCAGAGAATCCTAAATGGGTCGATGTTTGAGGAGCAGGATTGTGTTCTCTCCACAACTCATCATAATTTGCCCGTGAGATCGTAATAGCCATGACATCGTTTAATACGGATTTAGCAATTTCTAGTTTGAAGTTCAGCGGATCTAAATGCCACTGATTCTCAACTGTTATGGACTAGAAGTCAAGCTATTGTGCTAATTCTTGAAGCCTTGAGTTTTAAAGCAAGGATAAGATCATCGGCGATCGCCACTAAACTCATACTCACTCGGCGATCGCCCTTCAACAGATTTTGCACTGTCCCTTATCACGGTGTAAAGCGACGATTTTGTTTAGACTGTGTTTGGTTATCTTCATAACTCCCTCTTCTTCATGGTGTTATTAACCCGGCATTTTAAGAGAATGCGGAGTGAAAGAGGCAATTAGTACAATGGAAGCATGAATAAACTTGATGCTCGCTTACTCGCCCCCAATACTTAAGATTATCTACGCCAACAAGCGATTTGCTTACGTCAGTATGTTAATTATACGACTCTGGAGCGATGAGCGGCTGTAAACTTCGAGTACAAAAGGCGATCGCCTTTTCTCAATTTAGAAGAGAAGGGGCGATCGCACCCTATTTTTGCTGCACTACACTGAGAAAGAGAATCCCCTTTCAACATTGCTGTGTCGAACTCATCTGGAAACTATCGAGTAGCGGCAACTTCTGCCTCTGAGCCACCAAGCGAACCCGCTTCACCTCAAATTGAGCCATTGCAGGGAGTAGTGGAGCGGTTGACCTATCATTCTCAGGAATCAGGCTATACGGTAGCGCGGCTGAAAGCACCTCGAACCAGTGAGTTGGTGACAATTGTTGGTAACTTTGCCAATATCCAGGCAGGGCAAACTTTACAGCTTCAGGGCACCTGGCGGGAACATCCCAAATATGGGCAGCAGTTCCAGGTGATTCAGTACCGAGAAACTAAACCTGCTACATTAACAGGACTTGAAAAGTATTTAGGCAGTGGTTTGATTAAAGGAGTTGGCCCAGTCACAGCGAAGCGGATTGTGGCGCACTTCGGACTGGAAACTCTGGAGGTAATTGAACACCAGATTGAGCGTCTGGTAGAAGTGCCGGGGATTGCCAAAAAGCGAGTGAAGTTAATTCAAGCGGCTTGGGTGACGCAGAAGGCGATTAAGGAAGTAATGCTGTTTCTGCAAGGACACGGCGTTTCAACCACCTACGCGGTGAAGATATACAAGCAGTATGGCGATGAGTCGATCGCCACTGTAACGCGCAATCCTTATCAGTTGGCGACAGATGTGTATGGTATTGGCTTTGTCACGGCAGATGCGATCGCCCGCAACTTAGGAATTGCCCCCGATTCTGAGTTTCGCTATCGCAGCGGCACGCTCCATGTGTTAACAGAAGCCTCTGAAGAAGGGCACTGTTTTTTGCCCCAAGATGAGTTGGTGAGTCGAGTGGTGAAACGGCTTGAAGTTGCCGATCACCGCCCTGAACCGACACCAGTAGCAACCGTCATGCAACAGATGGTGAGTGATGGAGAACTGGTTGAGGAGGAAATCCCAGACACAGAAACGCGAGTTTACTATGCGCCTGCTTTCTTTGGGGCAGAGAAGAAATTGGCGGAGCGATCGCAACAGTTGCTCAACCAGCCGCTTACTGTAGACCTGCCGCGTGTACAGCGCTGGATCGATCGCTTCACCGAAAAAACAGGTTTGCAGCTCTCAGAGCAGCAGCGTTATGCCGTCGAGATGGCTGCTAGTCAGCGGGTGTTGGTTCTCACGGGTGGGCCGGGCTGCGGTAAAACGTTTACCACTCGCACGATTGTGGCACTGTGGCGAGCAATGGGGAAGGCGATCGCCCTTGTCTCTCCCACGGGACGTGCCGCGCAGCGGTTAAGTGAAATGACTGGGCAACCTGCTAAAACCATTCACCGTTTATTAGAATTTGACCCTAAAACGATGAAGTTTAAGCGCGATCAGGAGTATCCGATTCTAGCGCAGGCGATCGTGGTGGATGAAGCCTCAATGCTAGATTTGTTTCTGGCAAACTCACTTTTCAAAGCCGTTCCTCTAGATGCTCAACTGTTACTCGTGGGAGACATTGACCAGTTGCCCAGCGTCGGGCCAGGAGCGGTTTTGCAAGACCTGATTGCGTCAGAAAAAATTCCAGTAGTGCGGCTCACACAAGTTTTTCGTCAGGCTCAGACTAGCCAAATCGTGAGTAACGCCCACCGGATCAACCAGGGACAGTTTCCCAGGTTGGAACCCGTTTCCGATACCCCTACATCAGACTGTCTGTGGCTGGGCGCACCAGAACCACAGGATGGAATTCAGGCAATCCGCGATTTAATTAATGACTTGATTCCACAACTGGGGTTTGAGGTGGCGCGAGAGGTGCAGGTGCTATGTCCGATGACGCGAGGGGAAGTTGGGACACGCAACTTAAATGGCATACTGCAAGCGTTGATTAATCCACCCAGTGAGACAAAGGCGCAGATTGAGCGAGGTGGAATGGTGTTGCGGGTGGGCGATCGCATCATTCAAAAAGTAAATGACTACGACCGTGAAGTCTTCAACGGCGACTTGGGCGTGATTGTGGCAGTTGACCCTGAAGAACAGGAAGTGAGTGTGCAGTTTGCAGAGAAGTTAGTGAGTTATGACTACGCCGACCTGAATGAAATTACCCTTGCCTGGGCAGTCACCATCCACAAAAGTCAGGGAAGTGAGTATCCGGTGGTGATTTTACCGCTTTATATGCAGCACTATCTAATGCTCAGCCGCAATCTGATCTACACCGGACTGACTCGTGCCAAAAAATTGGCGATTTTGGTGGGGCCACAAAAAGCGATCGGCCTTGCCGTTCGACAGGTTAAAGATCAGCAGCGATACACTCTACTCGAAAAGCGGCTAAATTTGCTTTAGCCGATATCCTAATCCATGCACCGTTTCAATCAGATCTTCAGGGGCACCGGAAACTCTGAGCTTCTGGCGCAAACTTTTGATATGGGCCTTAACCGTGTCTTCTTCAGGTGGCTCCTGCAAAGACCAAATATGTTCGATCACAGCAGCCCGACTGAGAACGCGGCGACCATTGCAAACGAGCAATTCTAGAATGGAAAACTCTTTGGGAGTAAGGCGGAGGGGGCGATCGCCATACTGCACCTCATACGTACTGGAATTAAGTCGCAAACTGCCCCACTGCATTCCTGGAGACGAACCAGAACCGCCGCGCCGCAACAGCGCTCGAACTCGCGCCAACAGTTCCGGCAGGTCAAACGGCTTCACCACATAGTCATCGGCTCCCGCATCCAGCCCAGCAATTTTGTCAGCACTGGTATCGCGAGCCGTCAGCATCATCAGCGGTTGGTGATACCCCTGAATTCGCAGACGTTGACACAAGCTCATGCCGTCTAATTTTGGCAGCGTAACGTCCAGCAGAATCAAGTCATAGGGCAGGGTCGTCACCTGCTGCCACCCTTTCTCGCCATCTCTGGCAACATCAACAACATAGCGTTGGTCAGTCAGCGCCTCCAAAAGCGCCTCGCCCAGCCTCGCATCATCTTCGACGAGTAGAATTCGCATATGCACAACCGAATCCAGGGCTATCTGTAAATTTGTAAACAGTTTGTGGATCTCGTAAGTTTCAGATTCTCTTGAGTTTTAAGTAAGCGTTGTGCTATGGGATACGTTTTGGCAAAAGGGATGCAGATTCTACGGTGTCGTTTTTGAAATAACACTGAAAAACTGTAGCTTATGCTACAAAATTCGTCCCTGAAAACCTGTTCACTAAATCACGTCTACCGGGATTTAAGGAGCTTTCGGGTTCAGAGTTTACACGCTTATACGCAAAATCAGGGTGTTCTGACATCTTTACAGATTTATAGAATTGCCAGGTGACGTGTTAAGACTGCGTAAGTTCTGACTCTGATAGAAGTTCTTGAATGCGGGTGTAGGAGCGAATGAGGAGATAAAGGTGAGAAAAAAGCAAAGATTTCGGCTAGAGCAACCTATAGATCAGATTCACTCAGGCATCAGGCTGGTTATTGAAACCATTAGAGGACGCAGTTTGCGATTTCGCAGATTGAGACTGACGGCATGCATCACCGCAGCGATCGCCCTTTCCCTGTGGGCAACGGTAGGCGGTGTGTTCCCGTCTCCAGCGTCAGCAAGGCAAGCCCATGAAGTGATGTCTGTTCCTGGCAACGTGATTTGGGGAGAATTGTTTAAGCCAGACAGCGAGCCAATTTTGCGGGTGCAGTCGGGCGATCTGATTACCATGCAAACCGTCTCCCATGAAGGCATTTTGGCTGACCAGGGCGACACTGTTGAATTTCTCACGGGCGGCGGCATTGCCGAGTCAGACATCCTGCCTGACCAGTTGCAAATCAAAGCAGAAGTTGAAAAGACTGGTCCTGGCCCCCACGTCATTACTGGCCCGATCTATGTGGAAGGAGCAGAGCCAGGAGATGTGCTGGAAATCAAAACCGTTAGCATTGATTACCGCGTACCCTACGGTGTGATTTCTAACCGTCACGGCAGAGGCTCTCTCCCAGGCGAATATCCTGAAAATGATGCTCCGATTTACACCAAAGTCATTCCCCTCGATCGGGAGAATGATATTGGTATCTTCAGGCCAGCCAATGGACTACCTGACTTAGACATTTCGCTGAAGCCATTTATGGGCGTTATGGGCGTTGTGCCTGCTGATCCGGAGGATGCCGTTAACTCAGTACCTCCCGGCATTTATGGAGGTAACATAGATATCAAGCTGTTGGGCGTTGGCAGCAGTCTCTATCTGCCTGTTCAGGTTCCCGGCGCACTGTTTTACTCAGGCGATCCTCACTGCGCTCAAGGAAATGGTGAGGTCGCGTTGACCGCAATTGAGTGTTCTCTCACTCCCACATTTGAACTCACGGTTCACAAAGACATGGCGTTAGAAGCGCCTATGGGTGAAACTGAGGACGCATGGATTGCAGTAGGTCTGGACGAAGATCTGGACGAAGCCATGAAGAAGTCAGTGCGTGAATATTTGCGAATCGCCAATGAAGAGTATGGCTTGACCAAGCCAGATGCGCTTCTCTTTGGCAGTGCAGCAATCGACTTTGAAGTTTCTCAGGTTGTCGATATCGTCAAGGGGATTCACGGTGTAATTCCTAAAGAGATGTTTGCGCCGCTGATGTCAGGTGACTAGAGATTAGGGACTTGCATAAAAATAAAGTCCCATTTTTTTGAGGCGCGGCTCAGCCGCGCCTCAAAAAAATGGGATCTTCAATTCTCCCATCCCTCGCCTTATGTTGTTAGAAGCTGACTTTACTGCTCAACTCCGAGCTGCGGCCAATCGGCTCTGGCAACTTTTGGAGAATTTTGGGCGATCGCAAGTTTTAGTCGTCGGCGACCTCACCCTAGATGAATTCCTCACGGGGCAAGTAGAGCGAATTTCACGAGAAGCTCCCGTTTTAATCCTGCGGCATGAAACCACACGACAGGTGCCAGGAGGGGGAGCCAACGCAGTTTACAATTTAGCAAAGCTAGGAGCGCAGGTCAAAGCCGTTGGGCTAGTCGGCAAAGATGACCAGGGAAGAGCGCTGAGGCAAATTTTTGAAACCGCCGGAATTGATACGCAAGGGATTTTGGTTGACCGCGATCGCCCCACCGTCACCAAAACCCGCATCTCTGGTCACGCTCGCCAGTCCGTAACCCAGCAGATTGTAAGAATCGATCGCAAATCGGATAGCTTGCCTGCTGACGACTTACAGCTTCAGCTAGCAGAATACATTCAGCAGCAGTCAAAACTAGCTCAGGCGATCGTCTGCTCGGACTACGGCGATGGAGGTTTGACGCAGCCAGTCATTGAGGCGGCCCTGTCTCATGGTCAAACCATTGTGGACGCTCAAACCGAACTGCATCGTTACACAGGAGCCTTTTTGTTTACCCCAAACTTGCCAGAGGCAGAACTCGCAGTAGGATATGCGATCGCCTCTGCTCCAGCACTTGAGCAAGCCGGACGTGACCTTCTAGCGTTAACTCAAGCGCAGCACATCTTGATTACCAGAGGCGAAGAAGGAATGAGCCTGTTTGACCGCGATGGCAATCATTCTGCAATCCCTGCCTTTAATCGCACCGAGGTATTTGACGTAACTGGAGCCGGAGACACCGTAGCAGCCGCGCTAACCATCGCCCTCACCGTCGGCGCATCTTCCTGGGAAGCAGCCGTTCTAGGTAACCTGGCCGCTAGCATTGTCGTGCGGCAGTTTGGCACCGCCACAACCACCGTTGAAGAGATGAAAGTAGCTCTGAGAGCGCTGGTGGATGAGGGATGAGGAGTAAGCAAAAAGTGAGCGCTAAGATCTGCGACTTCTGCGAGAAGTCGCAGATCTTAACCCCGTAAGTCAGTGCTATTCTGCTTAAAACGCTTGCACCTGGGGCCAGGTTGAGACGAGGAAGACTACGACGGCGGCGATCGCCAACAAGCCCTGAATTAAGTTACCAATCAGCGATCCCACAACAATCCCAACTCCGGCTTTGACGGCTAGGTTCAGATCTTTCCGATAGAGATATTCACCGATGATAGCTCCGGCTAGTGGGCCAATCAGAATTCCCAGCAGTGGCCCGCCAAATGGCAGCGCTGGCAGTAGTCCAAAGAAGCCCAACAGCAAGCCCACAATTGCCCCAATCTGACCCCATTTGCTGGCTCCTGCTTTTTTTGCGCCCCAGTAGGTTGCTAGCAGGTCAACGCCCACGCTCAGCAGCAGGACTGTGATAGCGACAGCAATTGGAATCCACAGTCCCGCAAATCCTTGAGCAAAGCCCCAGATGGCGATCGCCACTACAACCAGGCTGGTTCCAGGAATGCCCGGAACAACCGCCCCAATCACACCGACTCCCATTAGCGCGACCAGCGACCAATACAAAACCGCCATTTATAATATCTCCACGTAATTAAGCCTTGTTACACTAGCGAAAATCGATTCAGGGTATCTGCTAGCTTATCGGCAATCCCAGCGATCCAGGTTTCGTCCTGCTGCGTGTAGCTTCTAGGAGCATTAGCAGCAAGAATCAGCGCTCCTTCACTGCTAATGGGCTGACAGATCACCCCTTGAGTATTCTCCGGCAGGTAATCAAATTCGACTCGCCCTGGATAGATTTTGAGGCTGACCAGATACACAGGCTTTTGTTTTTCCAACACTCGCTTCAGAATGTCTCCTGGCTTCACTTCTGCGTTGGGGGCTAAAATGCCGCGTCGCAGCAGCACTTGCCCCTGGTAGTAGACAACAAGCGATCGCGTCACCGTATTGGTCAACAGCAAATGAGAAGCCCAGGCTAGCTCTATTTTCACGGGTTCTGGTAAGTTTGGCGCTAGCTCAAATCCTTCTTCGCCAACTAGCTCAACAGTTTCGGGCGATCGCGGCTGTACCTGCTGCCACAACAGTCCCGTTAGAATTAATAGGGCGCTGACGATGATTCCCAATGCATCCGACCGCGCCTGAAAATCACCTGGGTCTGGATTAAGCAGGCGATTAACCATCAGCAGCGAGCCTGCCAAAACGCCTACCATAATCGGCAAACGCCGCAACACTTGATTTTGGTCAGGTCTGGCCATAGATTGTGTCTGACTGCTGATAAACGCTAAAACTCATTAAGACCGGAACAAGCGCCTCGCAAGTCCATTTCCATTTTATCGGGTTTACTCCAAGTCTCTTAAAGGAAGACGACGTGTGCTAGATCTGTTGCTTTCAAACTTTTTCTCAACCTGGCTGAATGCCTCTGAAATTCAGACACTCAAATCTGCAAATTGGTCAACCTGGCTAGATGCAATTCAAGTGCAGGTTTTGCTCCAGCCTGAGTTTACTCCAGACGCAAAGGCTGAGACTGCCGTGCAGCAGCATCTCACTCAACTGACTCAGCAGGATTTACCCGCTACAGAGCAGGGAGTGTGGATTCAGGAAGGAAACCAAATTCTGGCAGAAAACCAGGGAAACGTTCCCCTACCCGCTGCTTCGCTCACAAAAATTGCCACGACTCTGGCTGCACTTCTCACCTGGGAACCCGACCATCAGTTTGAAACGCTGGTTAGCGCCACCGGACCCGTTGAAGCAGGAACGTTGCAGGGTGATCTGATTGTGCAGGGCAGTGGCGACCCGTTTTTTGTGTGGGAAGAGGCGATCGCCCTCGGTAACGCCCTCAACCAGGCGGGAATCAACCGCATCACCGGAAACCTGGTGATTACGGGCGATTTTGCCATGAACTATGAAACTGACCCCGTTACGGCTGGAAACCTGCTGCGGCAGGGTATTAACTCTATACTCTGGTCGGGTGAGGTCGAAAGCCAATATCGAATGCTTCCATCCAACACGCCTCGTCCCCAGGTTGTGATTGCAGGCTCAGTTCAGCCTGCCCCACTAGAGCAGGTCAACAGTCGCAGCCCCCAACCCCTGATTCGGCATAGCTCATTGCCGCTGTCCCAAATTCTCAAGGCAATGAACATTTACAGCAACAACGTCATGTCTGAAATGCTGGCAGACTCGCTGGGCGGTGCGGAAAAGGTGGCGCAGCTCTGTGCCAACACCGCAAATGTTCCGATTGAAGAAATTCAGCTTATTAATGGCTCTGGGCTGGGCGTTGAAAATCGGATTTCACCCCGTGCAGTCGTTGCGATGCTGACGGCAATTCAGCGCAATTTACAGCCCAAAAGCCTGAATGTAGCTGACCTGTTTCCCGTGATTGGGCGCGATCGCGGCACACTGGCAGGTCGTCGCATTCCTATCTCGGCAGCCGTCAAAACGGGCACGTTGGCAGACGTTAGCTCCCTGGCAGGGGCGATTTCAACGCGCGATCGCGGCTTAGTTTGGTTTGCTATCATCAACCGAGGCTGGAACCTCGACGAACTCCGCAGTCAGCAAGACGTTCTGCTGCAAAACCTGACCAATCAATGGGGCGCACAAACCTCCCTCCCTCCCACGCTCACCCCTGGAGAATTTGGCCGTTTAGAAAGCAACCAGCTAGGAGCCGCTAGCCGCAACGAAATTTTGTAATGGGGATTTGGGTGAGGTCAACACCGTGTCCTGCCTAACTTTAACTCCCTTGATCTCAAGCTTTTAAAGTGAATCCATAGCAATTGTCGAGGCGATTGCTATAAAACTCCACCTTCAGGCACCGTGTAGAGAGGTTGAGTCATGTTTAAGCTGAGTCGAGTAGGCGCAAACACTACTCAGCTAGTTTTTTAGCTGACTCGACTAGTCCTAGATGCTGCTCGACTAGTCCCAAACACTACCAATTGGTCTTTATAACCTGCTCAACTAGTCTCAGAAACTACTCAGCTAGTTTTTTGGACTGCTTGACTCGTCCTGAAATCTACTGAACGAAGTTCTAGACCTCAACCAGTTTGCTTAGAGTCTACTTAACTTGGCTCAAACACAACTCAACTAGTTATTGAATCTACTCAGCTTGGTACTGAGTGTAGTTAGATGGGAAAGTCATAGTTAGATGTTCCAAATGCATATAACCATGCGCCTGTTTAGACTGAAGCTATAGATAGTAATCACGCTAAATATGTGACCTTGATCACTTTACTTAAAAGACTGATATTAACCTGCATTCCAACATGAAAAGCGTATGAGGCGTGTGTAATTATTCGGATAAATAAGCAGTGGTCAGAGTAGATAATTGTCCCCAATCGGGCACACTGAAGTTAGATACCGTTGGAAGATGTTCACAACATGACTATGGCAGCTATTAGTCTTCGCTCTGCTCTGCAAAGCCTTCCCGAAAATGCACAAGAGCCTATAGTTGATCAACTTTTTGCAACTCAATTATTGCAGGCACTAGGATTTCAATTTGGTGAAATTCATCCTGAGTACAATACTGGTGATGGAAAGAGTGTTGATAAGGCAGCCAGGAAAACTATAGAAGATGACATTTTCCTATATACAAAATCTAATCCTCATCTTCTATTAGAGTTGAAGGGCAGAGATATTAACCTTTCTGAAGATGCCGCTCAGTATCAAAGAACAGTCGATCAACTAAAGGGCTATTTGCTTGGGACTAATTGTAAGACAGCACAGTGGGGTATTATTACCAATTCTTGTCATATTCAGTTGTTTCGGAAACATGGCAAAGTAATTTATCCTGCAACACGGTGTCTTTCAATCGACGCTGATAATGTTGATCAAGTAATTGCTTTAATTCGTAAGAAAATTGAAAGCCCAACTAAAGCCTTGACTGTTGCAATTTATAATAACAAGGGAGGTGTAGGTAAAACTACTACTACAGTCAACTTGGCAGCCATCCTAACTTTTTTAGGAAAAAAGGTTTTGGCGCAGGGTAAGCGCATCTCAAAAGCTATTGACAGCTAAGGTTCGCGTTCTCGCTGGGGTCAGGCAACGCTGCTGCTAATACTCGTAACATGAAGTCATCATCCATTGCGGCTCGCTTAGAT
>Ga0224723_1000679_pt1 | contig 22508 bp, 16 predicted proteins | sample Balambano_FR2_Me_FD_161647 | JGI IMG/M metagenome (GOLD analysis project Ga0224723, IMG submission 161647) | Freshwater sediment microbial communities from Lake Towuti, South Sulawesi, Indonesia - Balambano_FR2_MetaG | ecosystem: Environmental > Aquatic > Freshwater > Lake > Sediment | place... | reverse complement strand
TCCAGGGAGGGCGGCAGGGGCTCCCTGGAAGACCTGGCCCCAGAGGTCAAAGACCAGCTCGACCGAGTCCAGCAGGTGGAAACAGCCTTGCTCCAACATCCCGCCCGCCAGTGGGAGAAACCCACCGCCCTACTGAAGTACCAAAAGCGCTTGCAGGGTCTAAGGGAAGACTGGCAAGATCGCACCACCAAGCTAGCCGACTATACCGGGCGCTACTGGCAAGAATTTCTCCATATCATGGATATCCTCAAGCACTTTGGGGCGCTGGAGCAAAACCGCCCCACCGACCTGGGAGAAATGGCCGCTGCCATCCGCGGCGACAATGAACTCTGGCTGGCTCTGGCCCTCAACTCTAGGGAATTTGAACACCTGGATGCGCCCCAACTGGCCGCTGCCTTTGCCGCCCTGGTGACTGAAAATTCTCGCCCCGATACCTGGTGCCGCTATAAGCTTTCGGGTGTTGTAGAAGAAGCCCTGGGCGGTTTGCATGGCCTGCGCCGTCAACTGTTTCAGCAGCAGCATCGCCGCCGTGTCGAAGCTCCCATCTGGCTGGAGTATGAGTTGGTTGCTCTGGTCGAGCAGTGGGCACTCCAGGTGGATTGGGTTACGCTTTGCGACCACACCAGCCTGGATGAAGGTGATATTGTCCGCATTTTGCGCCGCACGCTGGATATACTGTCGCAAATTCCTCATGTGCCCTACATCAGCGAGACCCTACGCACCACCGCCCGCGACGCCCGCGACCTGCTCAATCGCTTCCCGGTGAATGAGGAAATTGGTTAACGATAGGCTAACGGTGATGCTATTTCGCGATTGAATTAGCCAGATGTGGCCTCTGGCCACAGCAACCGCACCGCCAGTAGCGCAAAACCGATGGCCGCCATCGCTTTAACTGCCCGTTCAGGCAGAATTTGCGCCGTGCCCTCGCCTACTAACACTCCCAAAAAACTCGCCAGTAGCAGCGCTGCCGCCGTACCCAAGAACACAGCCTTAGGAGATTTAGAACGGCCGCCCAGGGCGATCGCGGCAAGCTGGCTCTTGTCGCCAAGTTCGGAGATAAAAACAGCCGTAAAACTAAGGGCAAGGAGATTCCAGTTCATTGAGATTTGGGATTTAGGTTTGGGATTGTCGAGGGGAAAGGGTGGATTAAAGGTGGGTGATGTCCCACAGGAGCCAGAGGGTGATGGCAAGCAGGAGAGTTCCGGCGGCGGTGTCTATTGTTTGGGGCGAAAGGCGGCGAGCTAGCCATTGCCCCAATAGAACACCAATCAAACTGGTGGATACTAAGGCAGTACCCGCCCCCAGAAAAACAATCCACGGCGCTTCGGATTGGGCACTCATCAGCAACGTCGTGACCTGGGTTTTGTCGCCCAGTTCGGCCAAAAAAATGGTGATAAAGGTAGAAATAAAAACCCGCCGAAAGGTGCTTTTGCTGGAGCTTTGAGCCGCCTCAGAAGCCGTACCAACCGGCTGAGAGGATGCAATAGAGTCAGGGCTGGAGATAGACACAGTAAGGCATATCCGCTAGGTAGAACAGGGCATCAGCACCCTATTCACTTTTCATAATGTTTTCATTATCTTTAAGACCCTTCACAATCGCAACCCAAGCGAAAAATCGAGAATCCACCCTTCCCCTATTCCACCACCCCAACAGCCCGCTCAAACCGCTCCATCTCTGGGCTGTCCTCCCCATAGAGATCCCCAATGTGTTGCTGGCAGCAGTCGATTGCAAACTCATTGAAGTCTTCAGGGGCAATGCCAAACATGGCTTCAAAGGTGGCTGGGGTAACGCGGCAAAAGTCGGGGCGATGGTCGTAGATGGTGCAGGCGCGATCGCTGGCGTTGTAGTGGATGCACCAACCATCCTCCCCAACCAGACTGAGGTAGAGCGAAAGTTGCTCAGGGGTCAAGTACTCCTCCAGATCGGGGCGTTCGTCAGGGGTCAAGCAGCAGCAGGCCCCGCAAGACTTAACACATTGCCAGGTTGCCATAGGTTCTCCTCAAGGGGCCGCGCCTCACACTGCCTTAGAATTTTGTTAAGTTATCTAAAACAGGCGCGACGTAAGCAGGTAAAATAGGCCACGAATGAAACATTCATCCTATCGTACTGGCCTGTGTTGGGAGGTTCCATGAGCTTTTTGAGTAGCTTTTTCGGCAGCATCAACTTCGAGCTAATTGCCCAGTTGCTAATGCTGGCCATGATTGTGATTGCTGGCCCTACCATTGTTTTTCTGCTATTCCTGCGCGGCGGCGACCTCTAAGTTGCCAGCCTAGATAGCCAGTCGCTGGCGTTGGTTACGCTAAGTTACATCGGTTAGGTTGTGGGGGATGCCATCCAGAGCGTCCCCTTTTTGCTGGCATTTGTAGACGGCGTTCCTTTGCCCTCAAGATTCCACGTCCACGCCAGGTCTATCACAATCGATTCCTTGGGCGGTCTTCACATTACCTAACAGGTTAGCGATGATTACGCACTGCCTAGAACTCGATTCATCACTGGCTCCATCTGGCTTAATGCTAATAACAATAGGAAGAGATTCTGTAATCGGACGATCGGATGCTGTAATCGGAAACCCTTGATAGTCAAAGCTGATTTCTTCTAGCTCCGTCTTAGCCCATGTTTCAGTATTTACTGAGTAGACTGAAAGACCGATATTGCTCGAATTGTTATTGTCACTGCCCAGTACCTGAGGTAAATCATTAACCGAAATAGTTGGCACTTCAGTGTCTTCAGGAAACATTAGCGTCACAGCCTGTCGTTTTTGGATAGCGTCTTGCTGGGCGCTTTTAATTGCACTTGAAAGGTCGCTTCGTACAGCCCCAACCCGCTGGCGGCTCAAGTAACTCAACCAACTGGGTGCCGCAATGCCTGCCAAAATTGCGGCGATAATGACAACCACTAACACCTCAACTAAGGTGAAGCCAGCCTGAGATTGACGGGTAGAAGCATTGAAGCGTTTCATGGTTGACTAGAGATTGTAAAGAGTATCATGGCACGGTCATTCAGTTTCAGGCGGTTGTTTATCCAAAATACCTCGAACTAACACTTCAGCTTCTAGCGCTGGTAAGCGGCCAGCTTCGCTATTGGTACTAATTAAACCAGGCCGACCCTCGGTAGCATTGCCCTGTAAAGTAATGCGCACTGTTTGATTATCTGAACCATCGCTAACGGTAGCAGAAAAGCCGTCAGGCGAAGCGTTTACATAATCAGTCAATACGGCAATGTTTGGGTCAGTTTCGCCAACATTGTCTGCGTCGCAATCGGCATCAGGGCGAGTCCAGCCTGCAAAGCTACTACAGCCAGTAGGATCTGAATAGCCTATGCGCTGTGTCAGCGTTTCAATATCGTTAGCGCTATATTTTGGCAGCTCATAACGGATGATTCTAGAAGGGCCACCCCAGAGATCATCATCTTCATTCTCTTCTTGCAGGTAAATAACCAACGTGTAGTAACTCTGACGAAGCTTTAGAGTATTGCATTCATTTTCCTTATCTTCGTCTCCAAAAGTGTCCTCACAATCTTCAATATCCCAGAAATCGTTATCTGGATCCACTGGATCTAGCCGCCAAAAGGCAAGGATTGGAGTGGCCTCGGTGGGAATGCCATCGAGTTGCTCTAACAAAGTGGCGCTCTCAGCTACTGCAGCATCAGGAGTCGAATAGACAAACACTGCTTCTCGAACATCGCGGGTCATATAATCAATGGCTCGTCGCATATCTTGCTGAGTTTGGCCGAGCACTTCTTCGCGGCGATTAACCTGCATTAATTCCACTACCAAATACAGCAGGCTGCCCAGAATCAACGACCCTACCACCAAGGCCACCAGCAACTCAATCAGGGTAAAGCCCCGGCGTGTCACTCTACTGGACTTAAGCAACAGGCGGACTAGGCTAAATTGGGAAGGTTTTGCAGCCATAGGGTAGATGCTCAGAAACAGTTACATCAGCGACAAACAAGCGATTATCCTCAGCGATTTATACAAGCCATTGGGATGAACCAGAATTAAGGCCCACAGCCCAGGGGGGTGGAGGCTGTAGTCCCGGTTGTAGACTCTGTAAACCGGATTAAATCACACAGGGAGTCGCCTTCTTCATTGAGGCTTACGGCCACAGTGGTATAGAGAACAGCCAACGGACGACTCAAGCGCTGGCCCTCGCCACCGGTTATCCCCAAAGCCAGCGGTTCTGTAGACAAATTGCCACTGCCGCCCGACGTAACCGCATTTTGGTCATATACCCGCACTCCCATGGCAAAGGCCACAGGTTCATCATCGCGCTCAAGCCCTTGAGTGCGGTAAAGCTGAATGGCAAAGTCGTGACCGCTTAAGCTCTCAGAAAAGGTTTCATCTGGGCTGCTCAGGCTCTCTCGTGCTACGGGTGAGCCATAGGTTGGCCCGTCCTGGTCTTGCACCTGGTTATCTGCAATGCCGCTATCAGCTTCAGGTACAAAGAAGGCTGTGGCGGTAGAGGTAACGTTGTTAAGCTGGTTTCGCTCGGCCAGCAGGCGCACCTGGTCAATTTGGCTCTGAGCCAGTTGCAGGGCTTGTTCAGCCTTTTGGCTCTGTACCCGCGTCGCTACTGAAATCACCAGAGCAGGGGTAATGGCGCTGGCCACCAGAGCCACCATAATGATGGCCACCAAGCACTCAATCAGGGTCAGTCCTTGATTGTTTGGGGCCATAGCCCGCAAGCTAGCCAATCTATTCCGTGTCATTGGCCCATGTTCTCCATAAGTGTAGATGCGGTTTAGTCATGGCCTAGGCAGGGCAAATATCATCACCAAGAACGAAGTTGCCGTCTGCATCGCGGGCGCAGCGCAGGTTGACGATGTAGGGATCATCGGAGGGAATTTCCCGATAGTACTCACTACGAGGTGCACCAATATTGACAAACCGTCGGGCGGCTGGGCCAGGGGGCACATAGAGCAACCCTACATCGTAACCCCAGCGTCGGTTGGGGGCTTCGTAATAGCCGATAGGTTCAGAGGATTGCGGATCAGCACCATCTTCCCAGGCATCTTGCTCGTAGGGGCCAGTTGCTGTAGTAGAGAAGTTGAGCTGGATAAATGAGCCAGCGATATGGAGGTCTTGCCCTTCCCAATACTCAATAAAGCGGGGATAGTTGTGTAAACCACCGTAGCCTTGCTGGGGTCGCTTAGGTACAATGCCGCTGACAAAGACCGCATTCACAAAGGTAGGCTCTGCGGTTTGCACGTTCTGACGTCTTGGAGCATCTCCGCTGGTGAAATTGATCCAACTCGTAGTGCTGTTGTAGGCACTGTAAAAGGGGGTGTTGCCAGTGGTCAGGTAGTAGGTACCGTTGCGGTCAATGAAAACTGGTGAATTAGAAGTAACTGAGCCAGTTTCATCTAGCTGATGGCGTATCACACTGTCAGGAGTCAGCGTGGTAGTCAATCTCGGGCGGTTCTGGTTCATGTAGGAAGTTGTTGTAGCATCACCACCTTGAGAAGCCGGTAGCGCTCTCAAGAAGCCGTCTTCAACTGCCCCATCCAGGAACCCAACCGATAGCACATAAATGGCATCCGACAGCACTTCCACAGGGCGCCAGTGATCTTGATCGAGGTTGGCAAAGTTTTCGGTGTTGAGGGTTTCGCGATCGTTGTAGAAGTTTCTGCCAAAGGCTGTGCCAACCGGCTGGTCGTAAAGGGTTTCCACAAATTCTTCGACAATGCTGCTGGTGGTGCCATCGGTAGAGTGCGGGTTAAAGTCACCCATGATGTAGACCGGGTTGTCCGTTACCATTGTCATCCCGACTTTACGGGCCAGGTCAGGGCCACTGAAGTCGGCAGGTTCGCCGCTGGCTGTACGCAACCTGAAGCCGTGGACACGACGCTCTGGGTCGGCAATAAAGTCTACTGGCTTGAGGCTAATGAGTTGAGCGGTCAGGGGTGGGTCTTGTCCATTACTACCAGCCCGCGCCTGCATACGACAGGCGGCCTGAGTTTCAATTCTGTAGCGGCGGGTAATCCCCGATGAAATGCCAGTGCAGTTTGTTGCAGTGGAATTGAGGGGTCGAACAATTTCATCTTCCCGCACCGCATCTTCTCGAAAGGCGAAAAACACACCCTCAGCCTGATTTTCGAGATTGGCAGGTAGCCAAAAATCACCGTTGGTGACGTTGACTGTCTCGGTGGTGAGGACATCGAGATCAATATCCAGGACGCGGTTATTGAGTTGCTCGCGCCCGTCAAAGATGCCTTTATCCAGGAAAGGTACCCGGACGACGGAAGCATCTACGTTAATAACAAATGCGTGCTCTAGGTCATCAACATTACTTTCGTCAACCCCAGTCGTCAATGGGTCGTCGGCCCTTAATAGGTCGATACCTGTGAGCGTTGAAGCCGGTAAAACCCAGTTGCTCAGAGTCGTCGAGCTAGGCTCTGCTTCAATGGCTTTTATCCCCTCTATAGGGTCAGTTCCAACCACTTCAAATTGAACTGCGGTTGGATTAACGTCATTGACGTAAGCATCGGCAATATATTCTTCGAGATCAGGTTGGGCATTAGCTCCAGAGCCTCTCAGGTCATGCGGTACAACAGGAAAGAGGTAGAACAGTGAGGGATATTTCACCTCGGTAGCGCCCTTGTCATTTTGGCTACAGGCTACCAGGGCTAGAGCTACCTGGTCATCCTTAAAGGGCGTTGACGGAGAAATGACATCAGCAAATAAATCAGGATCGCACTGCGACTTAAGAACAAAGCTCTCAGTTGTCAATATTGTGCCTGTATCTGGATTTTCTTTGTAGGTTTCGATAAGTTCAGTAAGTTGGGTGGAAGCATCCCAAGTTACTACATCCTTGCCTGAAAGAGCACTAAATTTAACGGTAGCTCCACCAGGGCTGAAACCTAATTCTCGATCTCGCACAGTCGCTAAACCATTGGCAATTTTCCCAACAAAGTCTTCAATAGCATCCATCTGAGATTCCGTAGCATCGGTGGTTTCGTCAAGCACGATGCGCCAATCAGCTAGGGTGAAGTCGGCAAAATATTCACCCACGTCACAAGCTTTTTGAAAACCTGCCGGGTCAATGGTACACCCTGGGACTAATGGTATTGTGCCATCAGGAGCAGCTTGAGACCCATCAACCAGGTCATTCCAGGTAGCTAGCTGAAGTTCTGGGCGCAGTCTGCTGAACAGAGCCGCTATTTTACCGTCAGGCGTACCGTCACCATTTTCGTCATCATTGCCGGTTTCTAAATAGTCCACAATTCTGAACATGCCCTCACGCAGCTCGTTTGAAATATCTCGAAATTGAGCATTTTCTGAGCTAAGCTCCGAGCGCACTTGATCATACTCAGACTGAAGGTTGTAAGCCAGCATACTAAGGTTGCAGGCGGCACTGTGCAGCGTAGCTTTGTCGGCAAAGCTAAGAGCATTGTATCGATCCAAAGAACTGCCAGAGGCTGCATCAAAGTCTGCAAAAATTCGGCGCAGGGGTGAGAAATCTCCCCACATGCTCAGGTAAGGCGCCGGATGAATCTGCGGAGATGGGTCGCTTGAACTATCTTGAACTGGCTTAAAGGAGGGCGCTCCACCTGCTGGATCGCCCGCGAAGTAGGCCAGATTTCTAAGCGCATTGCCAAGCGGTTGCCCAGTAGCTAATTCTTGGCCGAACTTACCTTCAGTGTTGAAGTCAGCAGGAAATTGAAACTCCCAACCGTTGGTGCCTTGCCCGTTTAAGAAATCAACTTTAAGGCTGCCGTCTGCATCATAGGTACCAAAGGTACGGCTATTAACAATGGTCTGGCGAGTGCCGGGATGAGCCGTGAGCGCTACGCAGGCGGCAGGAAATTCACCACTGTTGGTAATGCCGTTACCGCCCTGGTAGTGGTACACCACCATGCCTTGCACAGCCGCCAAGTTGTCTCGCAATGAGCGGCGTTGCAGATACTCATGGTTACCGCCAAACCGGATTTGGGTGGTGTTATTGGTAGGCTTAGTTTTAGCTGGATAAAGCGGATCCCCATCTAGGGGTAAACCAGTAGGAACAGTGTTCCAACCCTGATTATTACCTAGCTCTAGTCGCTGCCCTACAATTACGCGCAGGCCACTTCTAATCGCCTGGCGTTCCCAGTATCCATCCAGGCCATCTGGCCCAATCAGCTTGCCTAAGCTTGGAGAAATTTCATCTCCTATGGTCAGGCCAGCCGCTACATTCTCGTCACTGAGCAAGTCAAAGGCTGAGGTTTTATCGTCGTAGCGAGGCTTTGGCCCCCAGCGGTCATCCGCCCTGTAGAAGTCGTCTACAAAGGGGCGAGCGGTTGGGTCATTGATGGTACGTCCATTATCGTCATCAGCAAAGATAGTTGTGTCCCAGCCATCTCGACGAGTCCAGTTATCATCTCTAACGTGTTTAGTCTTGTCTTGAGTAAAGAGGGTGAGCGCATCAACTGAAATGTCAGAAGGCTTTCCGTTGGTAACTGAGTGATTGCTATTGGTTAGCCTGACATCAGCAGCCTCAAGCCTGGGTGCCCTATCTATGCCGTCGAATACATGAACGAGAGGATTATTACCGGCTGGATAGTTATTGTCCTTCATCGTGCCTTTAACTACCTGGCCTTGAAAGCCTTCCGTAGTACCCAGAGTAATTTCGGAAGACTCTCTACTGTAAACACAGGAGTTATGGGAGCTAACCATATGAAGCTGCACCGTGTCACGGTTAATCAGCAGGTTGCTGTCGGTGTGCATAGCCCCGTTCCAGTTAAACGCCCTACCTGGGAAAATCTCCAGGTCGTAGCGGAACCAGGCACCCCATTTATTGCCCCGTGTGGCTTCACGAGATTGTTGAAACTCCAGGGTTTCAAAGGTTTGGCCAACGTCATCTCCGCTGGCTACAAAAGCATTGACCTGAAAGTTCTTTTGCAGCGCGCCACTACTAGCATCCACGATTTGCCAGCCCCCCTCTGCCAGGGCACCCTTACACTTGGGTGTGGCTTCAGTAGTGGCCAGAGGGCCAGTACGGGTAACTAACGCTTTAGCTTTTTCTGAGCTAACTGGCTCGGCCACATCCACGCTGCCACTGTCGGTAGCGTAGGGACGTGGCAAAAAGTTTTCACCTTCGCCTGGCTCGCTAGCTTCAGTTTCATCCACGGAATCGTCTACCAGAATGGAGTAGACAATGGTTTGACCTTCTGAGGGAAATGACCAGGCATTGTCTAACAAACCATCATCATTTATGTCTACGCGAGTTTCGTCAGCCAGAGTGTAGGGGTCTTCGGTGTCAGTATCAAACCCCCCTTGCAGAATGGATACCCGCCCGGTGTAGCCTGCAAAATTCTTGGCGGAATCATTGGTCAGGCGAGTTGACATCAAATCGTAGAGGATGTCGCTGGCTGGCAGGCCGCTGGGAAATCGGGGGTCTTGGCGGAAAAGGAACTCAATTTTGGCCTTGGCCCGGTCGATGGCGGGGGTGGCGGCGTTGACAATCACCTGCTGTTCGCGCTGGGCAATGTTTTGCTCGCTGCGGCTAAAGGCTCGGTAGGTCAGGGCTGTGGCGGTCAGCACCACCATCAGCGTTAACAGTACTGTGGTGGGCAGCACAAAGCCTGCCCTGGCCATGCGCCGAGGCTGACGGCTCAACAACAGCAGCCGTAACAGGTCACTAACGAAGCGCTTTAGTGCGGATTGAGGAAGACGCCAGATTTTCTTAAAAAAGTGAAGATGCATGTTGCCAAAACCGATTTGCCAAACAACAGAACCAGAAACCCAGCTAAACCAGGGGGACTCTGGAAGAGCCTGACTTTACAGAAGATGCAATACCCTGGAAGTGTTGTAAACAACTGACTCCAGAGGGCCACAGGAGTGCGACTTTAACTTGGTCGAACCTGTGACTGTGGGTTTACGTGTGCTTGCTTGTGTGTACTTGTCTGCGTGTGCTATCGGGTGAGGGGGCATACCTAACCCATGTCAACCGGGGCATCACCCATCAGAGCCCTAGTTTACAAATAAAATACCCAGATATTGTAGCTGAGTGATCAGAACTTGCGGATACCCACCGCTCTGATCGTTGCCTAAGCTACATGAAAGGGCCTATTTTTAGCACAGCTTTAACCCTAGTCGCTGACCTGAAAGGTATGATTAAACACGCCTTTCACCGCAGGCCAGCATCATATCTACCCAGCAATGTTAAGGACTGCATTAATCTGTGACATAGGACAAAGCTACTCCCACCAGACGGTGTGCTTTTACGCTCTAATAGCGTGATACAGTGCATAGCTGTTGCTTGCGCTTGATGTGGTTGGCTTTATGCAGCAGTTCAGTCTATCTCCACGGGAGCTAGTAACCAGCTTTTGGCGTAATCGCGAGCTAATTGCAGCATTGACCCATCGGGATGTGGTCGGGCGGTATAAAGGGTCTAGCTTGGGGCTGCTGTGGTCGTTTTTCAACCCACTGTTTATGTTGGCGGTGTACACCTTTGTGTTTAGCGTCGTCTTTCAAGCCCGATGGGGCCAGGGCAGCGACTCAAAGGGAGAATTTGCCCTGGTGCTGTTTGCCGGGCTGATTGTGTTTAATTTTTTTGCAGAATGTGTGAACCGTGCACCAGAGCTGATTTTGAACAACGTCAACTACGTTAAGAAGGTGGTTTTTCCACTGGAGGTTTTGCCCTGGGTGCTGATTGGCTCCTCGTTGTTTCATGGACTGGTAAGCGTTGGGGTTTGGTTGTTGTTCTACATGCTGCTGTTTGGGCTACCGCCAGTGACAGCGTTCCTATTACCTGTGGTTACGCTGCCGTTGATTTTGCTGACTGTCGGGTTGAGTTGGTTCTTGACGGCCCTGGGCGTTTACCTGCGAGACGTGACCCAGGCCGTTACGCTGCTGACTACGGTACTGATGTTCCTATCGCCCATTTTCTATCCGGCTTCGGCTCTGCCTGAAAACCTGCAACCGCTGTTGCTGCTAAACCCGCTAACTCCAGCCTTGGGGCAAGTGCGAGATGTGCTGATGTGGGGCAAGGTGCCCAGTGTGCAGGGATGGTTGCTGTATTTGGGAGCCTGTGCGGTAGTGGCCTGGTTGGGGTTTGCCTGGTTTCAAAAAACCCGGAAGGGCTTTGCGGATGTATTGTGAGCTAGCGACTGGCAGTCGCGCTTACATGGGCAAAACCCGCCTACGCGGGCTTATGGAGCAGTAATTCCCTGGAAGGATGAAGGCGTTTGTTCACATCACCACTACAACGCATCCTTACCTGTTTAGCACTACCCCGAATCAATGGATGGTAGTGATGGATAAGATCCTGCTGCTGAAGTAACGGCGGAAGTTTCACTGGCAAGAGATCTACTCAAACACGCTCTAATGCAGAGGTTTCTACAAAAAGCCAATCGGCCCTAGGAAAGGGCTGCGAATTCGTCGGTGGCCTCAATTAGGGCGCTGGTGATGCCAGGTTCCGTGGCAGAGTGCCCTGCCTCTTGCACCAAAATAAATTGAGCTTCGGGCCAGGCTCGGTGTAGTTCCCAAGCTGTAGTAACGGGGCAGACCACATCATAGCGACCTTGAACGATGACGCCGGGAATGTGGCGAATCCGGTTTACATTCCTCAAAATTTGGTCATCCTGGCTGAAAAAGCCCCGATTTGTAAAGTAATGGCACTCAATGCGGGCAAAAGCTACAGCAAAGTCATCTTCGCCAAAGTGGGCTATCAGGTCAGCGTCTTGGGTGAGTTTGCTGGTGCTGGCTTCCCAAATCGACCAAGCGCGGGCTGCTGCGAGACGGGTTTGGCGATTGGCACTGGTCAGCTGTCGGTAATAGGCGGCTATCAAATCCTCTCGCTCGGTTTCGGGGATGGGAGCCAAGTAATGTTCCCAGGCATCAGGGTAGAGGTAGCTGGCGCCTTCTTGATAAAACCAGCGAATTTCCTTTTGGCGAAGGGTAAAAATGCCGCGCAGAATTAGCCCAGCGCAGCGTTGGGGGTGGGTTTGGGCATAGGCTAGAGCCAGAGTGCTGCCCCAACTGCCACCAAAGACCGTCCACCGTTCAATTCCCAAATGGGCGCGGATGGCCTCAATATCGTTGACTAAATCCCAGGTTGTGTTGCCCTCCAGTTCGGCATAGGGGAGACTTCTACCGCAGCCTCGCTGGTCGAATAAAACGACTCGCCAGCGCTGGGGGTCAAAAAATTGCCGATAGGCCGGAGAAATGCCTCCTCCGGGGCCGCCATGCAAAAAAACAACCGGCTTGCCCTGAGGATTACCCACCTCCTCGATATAAAGTTGATGGGGCGGTGCTACCTCTAGCTGATGGGTATAGTAAGGCTCAATGGGAGGATAGAGGGTACGCATAGAGCCTACTAGTGTTTTCGTTCAATATGTAGGTTGAGTTGGGTCTAACTCAGAAGCGGATGACCTGACTACTAAGGCGTGTCTCCAGGGGAATATTACCAGCTTATCTTTAGGAGTACTCCTCGGCAGCCAGGTGTGACTGATTTTTTTCCCCAGGAATTATAGACGGTTCCTGGGGCGGCTCTTTACCACCCGCCATTCCCCCGTTTTAGGATCTCGAAGAGCTGTAAACGGGTTAGTTTTTAGGGGTTTGCTACAGGGGTTGGCCATAGCCGATGCTCTTATAGACTTTTACCCAGGGTAAGAAATGTCACAGTCAGTTCACGTGATGCACCATAACTTAACCTGTGATGCTCTAAACCCTGAACCCATGATCTAGATCACCCCTATCCGCCTATACCGCCTCTGGCTCTTTGCCGGAGGCCACTGGCGCAATGGCACTGAGTTGGAGCGCGGGATGATCGGCGGCAATTTGCTGACAATTCCACTCGTTGCGGAAGAGCAGCACCGGGCGCTCCCAACTGTCTTTGACGACAACCGTATTAAACAGGCGACCAGCTTTTTCTAAGGCTTCCCAGCCGCCTTCTACCCAACGGGCAACGGAGTAGGGCAGCAATTCCAGAGTAGTCTCGACATTGTATTCATTTTGCAACCGAAACTGCACTACCTCAAACTGAAGCTGGCCCACTGCGGCCAAAATCGGATCGCGTTTGGACTCGTCTGCCGAGAACATAATTTGCACGGCTCCTTCTTCACGCAGTTCTAAAACGCCCTTCTGAAACTGCTTGTATTTGGAAGGATTGGGATTTTTGAGGTAAGCAAAAATTTCTGGCGAAAAGCAGGGGATGCCCTCGTACTCTAGCCGTTGCCCCTGGTAGATGGTGTCACCGATGGCAAAAACACCAGGGTTATTGAGGCCGATGACATCACCAGGGTAGGCCTCTTCTAGAGATTCGCGACCCTGGGCAAACAGCTTTTGGGGATGAGAAAGGCGCACGGCTTTACCAGAGCGGGCGTGGTTGACGACCATATCTTTCTCAAATTTACCGGAACACACCCGCACAAAGGCCACGCGGTCACGATGTTTTGGATCCATATTGGCCTGGAGTTTGAACACAAAACCAGAGAAGTCTTCATGGGTGGGTGAGATCTCGCCAATGGTGCTACTGCGCGAAGATGGCATGAGGGCGTAGTCCAAAAAGGCATCCAAAAAGAGCTGAACACCAAAGTTGGTCATGGCGCTGCCAAAAAATACGGGCGTCATCTGGCCAGCATGAACAGCCTCCAGGTCTAGCTCTGGGCCAAGCTCTTCAATCACTTCTAGTTCTTCCTTGAACTGGTAGTAGAGGTCCTGTTCTAGAAAATCTTCGATACGCGGATCGCCCAAATCAATAACGGTGTCGCGGGCGGCGCGACTGCCGTGGGCAGTACGTTCAAACAGATGAATTTGCCGATGGCGACGGTCAAAAACACCTTTGAAGCGATCGCCCATGCCAATCGGCCAGTTCACAGCATAGGTTTGTAAACCAAGGCGTTGCTCGATTTCATCCAGCAGTTCCAGAGGGTCGCGAGCGGGTCGATCCATCTTGTTGAAGAAGGTAAAGATGGGCAGCGATCTCATCCGGCACACTTCAAACAGTTTCAGGGTTTGGGGCTCCAGACCCTTGGCCGCGTCCTCCAGCATCACGGCATTATCGGCAGCAGCCAGGGTGCGATAGGTATCTTCACTAAAGTCCTGGTGGCCAGGAGTATCTAGCAGGTTAATGGTATAACCGCCATAGCCAAATTGCAGCACTGTAGAGGTAATCGAAATGCCTCGCTGCTGCTCTAGCTCCATCCAGTCGGAAGTAGCACTGCGCTGCGCCCGCTTGGCCTTGACGGCTCCAGCCTCTTGAATAGCACCTCCATAGAGCAAGAGCTTTTCAGTTAGAGTGGTTTTACCAGCGTCAGGGTGAGAGATGATAGCGAAATTGCGGCGTTGCTCAACGGCCTCAGCAATTTCGGCTGACAATGGGGCAGCGGCGTTAGTCATGCGTTAGCGAAACCTGTGGAAGAAATCTACTGAGCTAGGAGCCCTAAAGCAGGCTTGGTTTAATCAATAATTTCTAAATTGTAAGAGGTAAACCGGGTTGACTGACAAAACACTGGCTAACGGCGGTTACAGCCGTGCGATAGCTTCTCTTTGAGGCAACCACGGCTATACGGACGAGGTTGGCCCTTGCCAACTGACTAACGGCAGGTTGTGCTGGATCAGGAGGTAGACTCTAGCTTTGAAGGGTTATGGTCTAATCAATCAATTGCTTCAATCCATAGCTTAAACAGTTTTCTAACCAACTCAAACTGAATCTGAGAGGCCAAGTCCCTGCTCCGGTAGAAAATGAGTAAGCCTTAACATAGAATCGACCATTTCTTCAAATCCGTCCGTCAATAGATTAGACCGATTAATGCAGGTAGAGAGCAGTTTGGTAATTCGATAGTAGGTGTGCAAGCGTTTGACTTGCTCCTGATTCAGGCCATGAATGTAGGGTAGTCCCAGGGTATTAAGCAGTTGCGCCAGACTATCTTGCCAGCGCAGTCGTTTGGCTTCCCACCAATCATCATAACTGTCAAACTTGGCTTGTTGCTCTTTAATCAGATGTAACCAACCATCAACTATCTCTCGTTTTTGGATATCTCCTTTGAACTGAAAAAACTCTTGTAATCGATAAATTGATCTTTCAAACTTTGTGGCCTGGTCAGGCATAACGCAATAGTGATAGGCTCGATAAAGCTCTTTGTGGCCACGCAAAACATCATTCTCAACCAGACTTGGAGCCAAGCTTAAGTCTGGTAAATCGAATCGCTGAGAGGGCGCATTAATGGTGGTCATTGTTTCAGCATGTTCCAGGGCTAAAGCAAAATACCAGGCCCGAACAAGAACTTGAATATGAGGTTTTTCGCTCTGGCTTGTGTAGGCAACAAACGTGGCGGCTCGGTCAATTTTTTTGAGAAAGCCAACTAGCTTTATGTCACCATTTACGTAGCTATCTATGGTTTTCTTAAAGTCTAGAAAAAATTCCCATGAGAGTTGTTGGGGAATTAACTCAGATACCAACTCGATAACAAAGCTCCAGCGTCTATCCGACAAGTACTGATAGACATCCATAAAGCAGTTGCTTTTAACTAAGTATTCAGCAGTAAAATATTCCTGGTAGGTGAGATGGGAAAAAGAGCAATACATTTCCCCCCATCTCACTAACAGGCCGTTGAATTGTTCGATATCTCTCAAAATAACGTTGCCGTCTACGGCATCAGGATTAATGCTATGCACTTCCTTGTAATAATCTTGAATGATTCGCTCTACATCACGCACCGCAAACAAAATTTGTTCTTTGAGATGAATAAAAAAATAGCTGGCAATGCGGGCCAGAATATTTTTAATGTCTCGTTCTCTAAAGTACGGTAGGTTGGCGATGGTGGCGCTAGTGTCGGTTTGTGACTGTCGTGCTAGGGCCGATAAGCCGCTGGCGAACACGCCGACTCGCTGGGTTGGGAAATCTCCGTTATGTTCATAAGTCAGGCAGAGCAAATTGAGCAAAACGGGCCTTCTAGCCAGTTCTCGAATGCCCTTATATTGAGCAGAATAGAGCTTTTCTAACATAGCTGCGCCACTGGCTGAATTGCTACCGTAGTAGGCAAACCAGCGATGCACAAATTCAGGAATCTGTCGATTTGAGTAGAACGGCGAAATCACGGCCTTTTGAACTCCTCTGAGAGGAAACAGAGTTCCCAGACGAGATGTACAGATAAATCGGCATTCTGGATAGTCAGATAAAATTTCTTGAATCATGAATTGGATGGTTTGGCGTTGCGTGTCGGGAACCTCATCCAAACCATCGAATAAAAAGAGTGCCCGACCTGCATTAAAAACATCTTCCATGTCTTGGGTATTGACATCCCAATCATTAAAAATTTCTTCGATAAACGTTCGCAGGGTGGCTACACCCACTGAAGCTGAATAATGTCGAATTTCTACAAAAACAGGCACATATTCCCTTAGAATTTCACCATAGCGGCACCTTAAAGCAACAGATTGAACGTAGCTACTTTTGCCAGAACCTGGCTCTCCATAAATGGAGACTCTATGATATTTTTTGAGGATTTCTGTGCCGTTTGTCCTAAAGCCACCCAGAAGTCTTAGCCCAATTCGATCAAACTCATCTTCGATAGATTGTTGAGAATTTTGCAGCACTTCTCGATTCAATGCGGGATATTCTAGAGGCAGCTTTTCAACTTCCACCATATCCAGTTCAACAAAATTATTACGCACCCAAGAGCTTTGGTCGCGATCGCTAGCTGGGTCAACATTCTCGAAAGAGAATCTAACCCGACACCTGACTTCCTCTACAAGTTGGTCAATGCTAGGGGCCTGCATGAAAGAACCACCTTCGTAAGGCTCACAGGCATCTAACCAAAGGTCAGCATCAATCAAGCTTTCGTAGTACTCACAGATGGCTCGAACCTTGTCAAATTCGCCCCGGTTACCCGCTAGAATCCGAGCTATGGTCGCTTTGCTGATTGAGACTTCTAAGGTGCGCATGATGGCACTACTTAGACCAGCATGGTGCCCCTCTGGAAATTCTCTCCTGGCTGCGTCCAAAAAAACATTACAATAGCTTGGTTTTAGCTGTAGATATCTAGGATTTCCGTTAGATGCCATGTGCCCCTGATTGATTCCAAACTCTTAAGCCCTGTTGGTAGAGATTTTACTACCCTGTCCAAAGATTCCAGCAATTTTCATAATGATTTATTATTCATTGACGCTGTTTACAGAAGCCGTCTAAGGCTTTTATTAAAAGAGGTTCATTGCAGGTGGAGGCAATCTAAACTTATCTTACTTAGACTAGAAATAATAGTTTGAGGCCGTTAGAATATAGGTCTGCTTTGGCCACGCTTTGTATTAAGTGATACTTTTCAGGAGTGCACAACGCTTAGTTTGCTACTTTACAGGATGTTAAGTTCCCTATTGTAGTAGTGCTCAGTAATGATTATTGATTGGTGTGAGGTGCGTCGGCTCATGCTGACATCGAGCGACTATAATCTTTCCCCTTTGCAAGAGACTAGTTCAAATAAATTGAACATTACGCTCAAATCTGAACAGATCGTTACAGCAGAACGCTGCCTTAGATTTGCTTATCAAGGTTTGCAGTGGGCATTTCAATACACTTTTAAAGGTTCGCTTAACCAAGAGCGTCTTTTGAATCGTAGACTTCAGCATCACTTAAACAGCCTTTTTTGGATAGAGGATGACTACATTATTGGGATATTTAAGGATTGCTATGGCCCTCAGTTAGAGGTAAGCGCTGACTGGTTTTATCCCAAAACATTACAGGAGTATCTCGATCTTCAGGCTACAGGGAAAAGCTTTATAGTTTCAGAGATTGTTCTAGAAAAAGAAACTCTGAGGCTGGCTAGCCGGAGAGCCTCTACTCAGGCATCAAAGTTTATCAAAACGCTGGTTCATCCAGCGTTGATGGGTGTGATAGCGCACTATTCCAATTACTTTAGTCAACTCAATGCTAGTGAAGAGAGACCTGCTGGCATTTTTAACGAAGCTAAGCGTTCTACAGGGATGAGTGACGACTATGCAGGAAACCTTAAACTATCTCTGAATACAGAATTTCTGACCCACATCTTACTGGCCAACGAAAATTCAAACCAGTTCTGGCTTGAGCATTCGCCATTGTCGTTATTCTACGATATTGCTTCACCATTCAACATTAAGTGTCCAGAAACCAGGCGTTGGCGTGAAACCTTTAATGCATCTGCTGACGGCTGGTCAGCGAGTGAACTGGTGTGTGATGCGGTGTAAAGTCATTTTGTGCCTACAACTGCTATGCGTCAATGGGTTGTCGGTCAATCAGCGACCTTAGAAGCTGTTGCAGCCAGGGATCCACCATCTCTCTCGGCAATATGAACTTTTGTAAAGATTTCCGTTCACGCGATCATGACTGCGGGCGTGCTGTCGTGGTGGCTTTATCTATAGGACACGGTCGCCTGCCGTTGGTCACGATAGCAAAGGCTCGGTCATCTGTCTACCTTTTGCTGGGTTGAAGTACTGATGCCAAATCAGCCGGTCAGGACGCCGATGTGTCCCTAATCGAAGGTGAAAACAATGGAAGCACCCTCCGAAAGCATTGAGGCCTTGTGGAGCTGGCTTAAGCATGAAGCGCAACTTCACCCCAACCTCCAACCAACTACGGCGATTGTCAACGTCGAGATTAATCCACGGCAACCTGGACGCATCAAGTATATGGCCACCTATTGGTTTGGCCGTTGCGAGAAGAACGTGGTGTTACCCCCCGGAACCCCTGTGCGCGTGCTCAGGCGAGAAGGTAACACCTGGTTCGTGGAACCACTGTCTAGCTAGGTAGACGGTTTCAAGTATCCACAGGATGCATGGCTATTTAACTGTCCGAGTTGCCTTAGCTTTTCAATCAACTTTTGGCGTTGCATATGGAGGGATGAATTAGGGTCAATTTTGATGCAATGCCCAGACTGTCAGTCCAGTCATATCCGTAAGAATGGCAAGAGAAGAGGTAAGCAAAATGGTAGTCCTAAAGATGTAAGGATAGGAGAGACGAAGTTACCTCAATGCATCTATGTCGATAGCTCTACCCACCTGTCCCGCCTGTAACTCAACTCATGTCGTCAAGAACGGCAAAATCCATACCGGGAAACAGAACGTTAAGTGCCGTGGTTGTGGAAGGCAGTTTGTGCAAGACCCGCAGAACAAAATCATTGATCAAGCGACCAAAACCCTGATCGATAAACTGCTATTGGAGAAGATTCCGTTAGCTGGAATTGCCAGAGTCGTTGATGTTTCAGAACCGTGGCTTCAGAGCTACGTCAATGAGAAATATCAGAACATACCGCGGCAAGTGAATGTCCGGGCTAAAAAAGGGGCGCTTAATCATCCCGTGTGATGAGCTGTGGTCATTTGTGGGGAACAAGGGGAATAAGCAGTGGATTTGGTTAGCATTAGATGTTGAAACCCGAGAAATTGTTGGAGTGTACAATTGTGTGAGCGGTGATAGCTCCTGCAACCAATCCTGCCAGTGGTTTGCTCAAGGCACTAAGGCTTCACTGCAAATATCGACAACTAAGGCATCGCGGGCGGTAGCTAACGCCTCTGAGGGGGAGTTGACGGCAAATAGGGTTTGCAAGGCATCGGCAGGGAGATTGTTGGCCAAAAAGTAGTCGGCCTGGGCCTGAGCGATGGCCTCGGCATCCGCTCCGTTGGTTGCCAGGTTGGTGGTGAGTTGGTTAAGTTCGGCGGTGACGCGATCGCGCTCCTCGCCCTCTGGCATTATTCGAAACGGAATTCTCAGGGTCAGCGCCTGGGTTTGACCGGGTTGTTCTTGATAGATCAGCAACCTATAGGACACCCCTGGCGTGAGGGGTGTGCCACTGTAGTTGGCTTTTAGCAAACCGGATTCTGTCTGGGTTGGGGCTGTAGTCCAGGGGGCGGTTGCGGAGTCTCCTAACGCTTGCACGCCTATTTCCAGCACGTCTCCTTGCAGCAATACAAGAGGCTGCTGATGCCAGAGGGTTTCGCTGTCGCCAGGGCTAATCAGACAGAGAGCTTCACCGTCATCTACCGGTCTGGAACCACTAATGACTCCCCGGCGGCGGTCTTGGGCATCGCTGCGAAAAAAGTCAACAATCCGCTGAACCAGGGTAGGGGCTGGCGGCTGCGACTGAACAGAGGTAGCGGAAAACCCCGCCTCCCCTGCTAAGGCTACCACCAGCAAACCGGCATACATCCAGCTAATGTTGTGCATGGTTGTTCTCCTTAAGATGTGGTAAGGCATAGCTCCAAACCACCAGGGACGGCAGCAGCCAGGGCAGCAGGATGGCCCCACTGATGTAAAGCTGTAGGCTCAGCCCGCCGTATCCTACAGTGGAGGCAGCCAGATAGGTACCCAGCCTGACCCGGCTTAGTTTAGGATGCGCCTTTAGGTACAGGGCCAGGGCTTTACCTCCCAATGCCGCCGTCAAAATTAGCCACAGGTCTGGCACTGGCACAACCAGACGCTGCGTCAAAAGGTGGTGGGTCATGTAAGCGTGGGCTTCGCCGCCGGTCAAGTCGGTGCGGGGTTGGCCTAAGCGCCCAAACCAATAGTGCAGGGCTGGCGGCAGGGGCAGGTTATCATCCCCATCAGAAACTACGCCAGCAGCATAGTAGCCGCCTGCTGCTACTATGACTACCGCCTGGTCAAGGGCCAAGGCATCTAGCTCGGCAGTTGCCGTTGCTGGGGAAGCCAGCAGTGTGGCGGCCGAAATCGGTTTATAGACCTGATGGGGCGGAATTGAAAAATCCAGCAGGGGTTGCAGCCAACGCTGCCTGAAGTGATAGGAAGCATTGGTAATAGGATGCAGCTTTACCCAGGGTGAGGCAATCAGGTCGTCATGCTCTCTCAAATAGCCCTGTACCTGGGCTTCTAGAGAGGGATCGCTAAGACTGGGCTGCGGACTGTTGGGGTAGCCTGCCTGTGAGGGCTGACTCAGCCGGCGAGCCAGCGCCAGTTGGTAGCTAAAGGGGGCACGATAGTTTAGCGATGAGCGCAGCGGCAGACTATGCCACAACGGCACCCAAGCATCGCCCTGCAAGACCCGGTCTGGATCGATAACCAAAGGATAAAGCTCTGCCCAATCGCCATTGGGGTTTTTAGCGGTAATGAAGACCGGCCAAACCTGGTTGGCGATCGCTTGCTCTAGCGCCTGGTTGATAACCGCATCGTTTTCTGGTTGAGCCAAGTCAAGCAAATAGTCCACTCCAATGACCTGGGCCTCTAGCTCTGTCAAACGGGTGATGATTTTGGCCAGCAGCGCCCGATTAATTGGCTTAAAATCGCTCAGACCCTGCTGCACAAAGGTATCCTGATCCACCTGCACCAGCACCACCGGAGGATTAGTAACTGGGGCCACCTGACCACTAATGTCGCGATACACCGCCTGGGCCGCCACCCGCTGATCGAGCAGCCACTGCTGGCTGACGGGCAGCAGGCTGAGGAGAGCCAGCCCGCCGACGGTAATGGCCTCTAGCCGGTTAGGTTGCCACTGCCGCCGCACTCGACGCCAGCCAGCGGGCTGAAGCTGGTAGGGCACCGACTCTGGATGACGAAACAGCGAGGGCACCAGGTAAGCCGAAGGATAGGTGAGATTTTGCTCTAGCTTGAGGAACTGACAGGCCCCCAGCAGCGCCTGCTGAGTAGTGTCGTAGCGGGCCAGCCGCTGCAAAAACTGCACTAAGAATGTTTGAGCAACGTCATTGTGGATAGGCTCGCGCATGATGGCCACCTGGCTCAGCCCCAGATTAATCAATCCCTGAGCAATATCCAGACCACTGCACGAATTAAACAGGGCGAATTGCAGGCCCCGTTGTTGCGCCTGTTGCAGGTAGGGAGCGAGTTCTTTGATGGAAATAGCGGTGTTGGGAGCAATAGAAACCTGCCCATCGAGTAGTTCTGTTTCGTTGCTATGGCCTGCAAAAAACAAGACATCCCAGCCTTCGGGGGCGGCGATTGCCTGACAGATGCGCGTGGCTAAGGAAGCGCCATGCTCTCCTGGTTGCCAGCCCAGGTAGCAAATATCCAAAAGGTTTTTTTGAGCGTTGAGAGCGCCGCGCTCTGTGGCGAAGTTTAGCCCAGTTTCATCCCCCAAAATGGCCAGTACTCTGGCTTTTCCCCGGCGGAAGGGCTGTCGCTCAACTGTGGCAGAGCGAATGGTGGCGGGCGATCGCACAATTTGCATCTGAGGGCCAAACTCCCAGGTTTCCCAGGGCAGCCGGGCCAGTTCCAGAGAGGTGCAAGTTAAGAAAAGCGACTGATTCACCGTTGCGGTCTGGGCAGCTTGCTGCAACTCTTCTCGCAGGTCAAACAAGTCGCCATGCTTCAGCCATTTATGAAACTCCGACAGCAGCCGCGCCTCAGCCTGCACCAGATGACTATGCCAATCTATCTCCAGAGCCGCACCCTGTCCGGCTGCCCCCACTCGTCCCCGCAGTGCCTGCTTGTAATAACCCAGGTAGGCCCGCCGCCAGGCTTCATACAGCCCTAATAGCTGGGCCGGAAAGGTCAGGCTGGCGGTTAGACGCTGTCCTTTTCCCCAGGCCAGCTCAAACAGGCAGCTCTGGTCGATTTTGTGGATAGTGAGGCGGTAGGGCATGGGGGTGGGA
>Ga0224723_1000678_pt1 | contig 22717 bp, 20 predicted proteins | sample Balambano_FR2_Me_FD_161647 | JGI IMG/M metagenome (GOLD analysis project Ga0224723, IMG submission 161647) | Freshwater sediment microbial communities from Lake Towuti, South Sulawesi, Indonesia - Balambano_FR2_MetaG | ecosystem: Environmental > Aquatic > Freshwater > Lake > Sediment | place... | reverse complement strand
CCAGATAAATTAACCTTGACTGTTTACAGACTTAATCAACAACCAGTTATTTTACGAGATGATGACAAATTAACTTTACCAGAATTATTACCTGGCTGGGAGCTAACAGTCTCAGAATTGTGGCCCCCAGAATTTGAATAGTACTATTTGTAATATTATGTTTACTGTTTCCGATTTAGAGCAATTCCAAACACAGCATCCAGATTGGCAAATGGAACTGGTGAATGGAAGTATGGTAGTTATGGGTCCTTCAGATTATTTATCAGAAGAAATTGGTGCTGAGTTCATTAGATTACTTGGTAACTGGGTACGTCCCCGCAAACTAGGAAGAGTTACAGGTTCAAGTGCAGGCTTTATCTTGCCGATCTCAACAGAAAATGGTAAAAAAGCTGATACAGAAAAGCGAAATCTTCGCGCTCCTGATGTTTCATTTGTCCGCGCAGATAGACTCAAAAAATCTCAACGAGATTTTGTAGAATTAGTACCAGATTTAACGGTAGAAATTAAATCAAAAACAGACCGCATCAAGCCACTAGAAGAAAAAATTCAATTATTTTTAGAACTCGGCTCTACAATCGGGATTTTAATTGATCCAGATGAATTAACCTTGACTGTTTACAGACTTAATCAACAACCAGTTATTTTACGAGATGACGAAAAATTAACCTTACCAGAATTATTACCTGGCTGGGAGCTAACAGTCTCAGAATTGTGGCCACCAGAGTTTGAGTAAAGAAATGTAAATACTATAACCAAGGACGACTAACTCTTTCTAATTCCACAACTTCATCATTGCTCAATTTCCAACCCAAAGCACCAGCGTTTTGCTGCACTTGCTGCGGAGTTTTCACACCTGCGATCGCGACAACATTACCTTGGCTAATTACCCAATTAAGTGCGACTTGTGCTGGGGTGCGATCGTACTTTTCGGCTATCTGTCGCAGTAAAGAAACCACTGGTTCAATTTTGACCAAACCATCTTTACTAAATCGCGGATCTATGCTCCTAGCTCCTGTGGGAGCATAGTTATTTGTATATTTACCTGTGAGTAATCCTTGAGCTAAAGGACTATACGCTAAAATAGTCACACCTAAATTACGAGCTGTATCAGCAATACCGTTACTTTCAATTTGGCGGTTAAGTAAAGAGTAACGTACTTGATTCACTGCTAAAGGTACTCCCCTACCAGCTAAGATACGGTGTACTTCTTGCATTTGCTTAGCTGAGTAGTTACTTACCCCTACAGCTTTAATTCTCCCACGCTGTACTTCATCAGCTAAAGCATTCATTAAAGTTTCTTGACTCATCAAAAAAGCAAACGGCCAATGCACTTGATAGAGCGCTATGCTTTCTACCTGTAAGCGTTTCAAGCTATCTGTTAGTGCATTAGCAACTGAGTTACCGAAAATCCGCCAAGGTACAGGCCCATACTTCGTAGCAATTTGTACCTGCTTGTCAGTTTGTTGCATAAACCGTCCAAGAAATTGCTCAGAAAGTCCAAATCCATATATTTCAGCGGTATCAAAGAATGTAATACCAGCTTCTAAGGCTGCGGTAAAGGCTTGTTGCAGCTGTTCTTCACCGTATTCTTTACCATAATTCCAGAATAGTTTGTCACCCCAAGCCCAAGTACCAATACATAGGGGTGTTACTGTTTGACCGTTTGCTAATGTAATGTTCAATGTTTTAGTGTGCGATCGCTTTAGGAAGAATAGGTAATATAATCAGTTTCTTACCCATTATTAATTATGCTGGAAAATAGATAGCATTAACCAGCACAAATAACATGACAAGGCTAAACACATCTGATATCCCTAAAGTTAACCTCATAACTATGTTCCGTCTGGGATTATTTCAGATGGGATTAGGTATTATGTCAGTTTTAACGGTGGGGGTGCTGAATCGGATCATGATTAAAGAGTTAGCAATTCCAGCCACACTGGTAGCGCTAACTATAGCAATGCAGCAATTTGTCGCTCCAGCACGGTTGTGGTTTGGACAAATGTCTGATGCTAAATCATTACTAGGCTACCACCGTACTGGTTATGTTTGGGTAGGTACAGTTTTATTTGCGATCGCCTCTTTTTTAGCAGTACAAGTAACTTGGCGAGTAGGTGCTAGTTTTTATACTAGTGGATGGACGACTCAAACTTATGGTTGGGTAGCATTATTAGCTGGGATTTTTGCTGTTTACGGATTGGCATTATCTTCTAGTTCTACTCCTTTTGCAGCCTTACTAGTTGACGTTTCCGATGAAGATAACCGTTCTAAACTTATTGGTGTAGTTTGGTCTATGCTCATGGTAGGCATTGTGATTGGAGCAATTATCAGCGCCAAGTTATTACCAGCAGCCACTACTTGCCAAGAATCAGAGCTGGGAAATATATCCCTTTACAGCCAACCAGCACAACTAGCTGCATTACAAAACTCAATTAATCGCTTATTCATGATTTTACCAGGAGTAGTAATTGCACTTTCAGTAATTTCCACATTTGGTATTGAAAAAAAATATTCTCGCTACCGCTTCCGTTCCATAATAGTAGAACGAGAAGACCAAATCACACTCAAAAAAGCACTGAAAGTTTTAACTGCTAGTCCCCAAACAGGCTTATTTTTCATATTTCTACTGATGATGACGATTAGCTTGTTTATGCAAGATGCAGTTATGGAACCTTATGGTGGTGAAGTGTTTAGGATGTGCGTTTCTGAAACCACCAGATTAAATGCATTTTGGGGAAGTGGTACTTTATTCGGCATCAGTTTAGCAGGGTTTTTAATTGTACCCCGTATAGGTAAGCAGAAAACCGCTCAGTTAGGATGTATCGCAGTTGCCTTTACTATTTCACTAATTATTTTCGCAGGGTTCACCGCTAACGCCAAAGTTCTCCAAGGTGGGTTATTAATATTTGGGTTGGCTTCTGGTGTAACTACAACAGGTGCTATTAGCTTAATGCTAGACTTAACAGCAGCTGAAACCGCAGGTACATTCATTGGTGCTTGGGGTTTAGCACAAGCGATCGCCCGCGCCTTGGCAACGGTAAGTGGTGGTATTGTACTAGATGTAGGTAAGCAGTTATTTTCTGAGAAAGTATTAGCTTACAGTTTAGTATTTGCTTGCCAAGCTTTAGCAATGATTGTAGCAGTATTACTCCTTAGCCGAGTCAACGTTAAAGAATTTCAGATAAACACCAAAAACGCGATCACATCTATTTTAGAAGGTGAATTAGATTGATAGTTGTTAGTTGGTAGTACCACTAACCACTACCCACCACCCATTACCTACTCCCTACTACCCAATACCCACATGATTAATTGGACAAAAATTCTAGAGTTTACCGAAAGTACTAGTCAAAGGGTAGGAAAGCAGTTACTGCAAGACTTTGGAACTGTACAAGCTTATGATAAAAGTGATGGTTCTTTGGTAACGCAATCAGATAAATGGGCTGATAAAGAAATTAGAGAGGCGATCGCCCAAGCTTTTCCCGACCATGGTATTTTGTCTGAAGAGAATAATAATGTATTTCCTGATAAAGAATGGTGTTGGATAGTTGACCCCATAGACGGTACTACAAACTTTACGCGAGGGGTTCCTATTTGGTCAATTTCCATAGGTTTGTTATATAAAAATACGCCAGTATTTGGATATATTTACGTACCGACACTTAATGAAGCTTATCATGGCTTTTGGAAAGGTTCTTGCGACATAGAATTACCTACTGGAGCATTCCGTAATCATCATCCTATTCACACTAGTAATGACGAAGCTAGCAAAAATCACTTCTTTAACCTTTGTGTACGTAGCATTTCTGTGATCCAAAAAGGTTTTCCCTGTAAAATTCGGATGCTTGGTTCTGCTACCTATAATTTACTAATGGTAGCTGCTGGTGCAGCAGTTGGTGGTGTGGAAGCAACACCAAAGGTTTGGGATTTGGCAGCAGTTTGGGTGATTGTACAAGCAGCTGGTGGTACTTGGGTATCACTGAAGTCACAACCATTTCCTTTGATACCAGGAGATGATTATAGCGGTCGTTCTTTTCCAACTCTAGTTGTGAGTCGTTCTGAGCTAATTGATACGTTCACACCATTTTTGCAAGAGTTATAGGGGCGTTCTTAAGATAAAATGGGGCACGGCACGATCTATGTTTCCGTTACTAATTCATTTTACGGATGCCGTGCCCCTAATTTAATATCTGTGTTCACGACCTAAATATTTTTGCAATACACCTCTACATTTCCAAAATGAAATCAGCTATTTGCTTATCTTTAGGTACTATTACATCTTCCGGTGGACTAAGCAAAACTGAACGTTGATTTATTTTTTTACCCTGTAAACGTCGCTTAACACGACTAGGAATACCATAATTATAAATGATATGTCCCTGCCCAGCTAAAACTACTACTTGATAATCTGGGTTAGCTTGGATGAATTTAGCAATGCTTTCTGCCATAGTTTCATCCCACAACACTTGTGCCAAAAAGAACTTTTCAATATCTGTACTATTACCATGACCTGTGGCTCGGTGTTGTTCAAAGGCTGCTAACACCATTTGACGATAATCTTGATTATCAGTACGAATTTCTGAGAAGGGAGGTATCCATTGACGTTCTGATGCAGTCAGAGTTTCTAAACCTTGACGAGAGACTTTACGAGTGATTTCACTAGGTGTATTTAAAGCCAAAATAGACAGTTTGTTTTCTTTAGCAAAGCGGAGAATTGGTGCATATAATTCCCAAGGAAAACCCCAGCGTTTTTCATACTCACTTTTTTTTACCAGTTCTGTTTCTGTAATTTGGCCTACGAGATACTGATTGAGAACATTTTGGTAAGGACGTTGGAACATTTCCATAGCGATCGCTATTTTGGGATTACGCTTATGTAGTTCCTGAATAATTTTTAGCTGATTTTGATGATCTTCAGCGCTGTCGTGGGTTTCTCCCAAGTAAATTATATTTGCCTGTGTTAGGTCTGGTAATAACTGTGACACGCTACTAACACATTTGCTGGCAGTAAACTTAATATTACAAGAATTGTCTGTTGGTTGAGCGTAAGCTGGCGCGGATATAAAAAGGTAAAAAGTAAAAGGTAGAAGGTATAAAAACAGTTTTTTCTTATAGGTAGTCCAAGCTAACTTAGATTTAATATACTGTTTCATCTTCTTTACGCCATGCTGGATCAACAATACAAATAAAAATTAATGGTTCATCACCACAATTATGAATAAATTGTTGTGCATTGGGAGGAATATACACTGCATCACCTGGTTCAACTATCTGAGTTTCTTGATTTATATGCATTTCTCCCTTGCCAGTAAGAATATAGTAAACTTCAGAGGTTTTTAAAGAATGAAGTTGAGAAGTTTCTCCTACTGGCAAAGTCGCATGAGCTAAACTATAACGCAGTTCTAGTTGTTGCTTGTCAGGGTGGAGTAACTCGCGCAACAGTGTACTGTCTCCAGCGATGAATTCTGGACAATCGTTAAGTTTTTGAATAAACATTGAGTTGATGGTTGGTAGTTGGTAGTTAGCGGTTGTTAGCTATTTTACTACCCACCCTGCACTCTGCACTAATAATACATAGGATTAGTCTTAGGTTGGTAATCAAGGCAATTTATAGCTTCTTCTGTATTAGCTATAGAGGGATAAATAGTACATTTAAGACGATAATCGTCGGTAAAATACTGACAGTTAGCGCAGGGTATTTGATGCATTTGTTTGGCTGTACTTACACTATCTCGTGCTGCTGTCCAAAGGCTCCATATAAATAGAACTACTATTACCCAAGCGCTGACGAAGTAAACAGGAACTAAAAATGGTTGAATATTTTTGATTAAAGAATAAAGCACTGTTAAAAAGGTAGAAGGTAGAAGGTAAAAGAAAGAATCAGTATTTCTATATCACAACAAATGTTGTTGGATAATGTCGAAATGATACAGAAATAAATTTGAGTAGAGATTTGATACATCAAGTCTCTACTATTAATGATAATTCAGTATTAAATTCCTGCATGACCAATTGCTATACCGGCTACAAGCATTCCTAAAACTAAGAATGGTTGAGCGCTAGCTTGATATTTAACATCATTTTTCAGGGGATCGCGGAGGAAATACATATCTTGGAAGGTGATTTGGGGAATTATTAACAGCAATAGTATTGCTGCGTACAAATTCTCATGGATGTAAATTAGGTAGGCTGCGATCGCTCCTTGAAATGCATCAATCATAATTACGCAAATCCAAGCAGCGGTATTTACGCCGAACACTACAGGCAATGACTTTAAACCAAATTGGCGATCGCCTTCAATACTTTTGAAGTCATTAACAATTGCAATCCCTAAACCAGCCAAACTGTACACTACGGTCAGAACTACAATTTTCCAATTCAGTTCACCAAACAAAGCATGACCAGCGCACCAAGGAAAAGCGATGTAACTAGCTCCCAGTGCATAACCACCAAGCCAACCGTTTTGTTTAAGTTTGAAGGGTGGTGCAGAATAGATATAAGCAATCAAACAGCCTAGTATAGCAATAGTTGTGATGGTAGGAAAATCATTACCAGCCCAAATATCAAGGATAAAACCAATTAGGTTGCCTGTAATTAACAACACCCAAATTTGCGTAATTACCTGGGGTAAAGAGATTGCTCCTGAAGGAATTGGACGATAGGGTTCATTAATAGCGTCAATTTCCCGGTCGTAGTATTCGTTTAAAGTTTGGGTATAACCTGCAAGCAATGGGCCTGACAACAACATACAAGTTGCTGATTTTAAAACATTTTCTAAAGTCCAAGTAAATTCACCAGAAGAAGCTGCACCACATATGACACCCCAAATTAAAGGAATCCAGGTAATAGGCTTCATCAGCTGCAAACGGATTTTCCATGATTGAGTTTCTCCTGGTGCAGCATCTTTCATACCCAGCAGTTGCCTAGTTTTGGCACTACGTGTGATACTGTTTACTTCTGTGTTTGGTGTTGCTTCAGAATCTGGGGTAATCGGTGTTAAGTCGGACATAGAGCTTCAAAGAGCGAGTGTAACTTTATCTTGGCATTCAAACATTAATAATAATTGTGAAAGCGAACAACCATTATCAAAGTAATGTATCGTAGGGGGCTGATTTAGCACGTGTATGTTGGGTAGACAAAAAATATTAATACAAAACCTGCCCCACGCAAGGATTAATTAATAATAAATATTTACATAAAGGCATTCCCGTTAGGATCCCTTCGGAAACGCCCATACCACAATTAAAACGAGATAATCAAATAATTATTCTGAAACTTTGCTCCTGTAACTTGTCTACCAGTAAGTGCAGGAGGTAAAAATATGTTACGCCGTTGGTCTCCTGCTTCTATAGTAACTTCTGGCCCGTACTGAGTTAGTTTCACTTGCTTTTTGTCAAATCCTGGCAAAAATAAGCGTACTTGACGAGTATTGGTGTCTATTTCAATTGGTTTAGGAGCTTGTACAGCTTGTTGTGCAAAATCTGGTAAGGCTTGAAGTGGATATAACTCAGTATTTTTTGTCTCAGGGACAATGCTAACTGATAGAGGTGTGAATTCTTCTGATAAACTAGTGTCACTACTTCCTGATATTACAATCACGCCACCAATTGTTAAACCAACTTGTTGAGCGCTACCCCACAAATAACGAGCCGTAGCAACTTCTATCGGGTCTTCGCTAGTTACTAAAAAAGCTGCGATACGTTTGGGGTCAGCTAGGGCTGCTTTACCTTTATCTAGTAAATTATTAGCTACGTTAGCAGGTTGGGCAAAGTTATCCGTAGTCCAGTTGACGTTAAAGAACGTACTAACCAAAGGTTGGATAAAAGGAGATTCAGAAATTGCTTTTCCTAAGTCAGAATTAGCGAACAATTGCCGAAATCTTCGTACATACCAACTGAGAGATTCTGGCATTCCTAACATTCGTAATGTGGAGGAATCTCCTGTACCGTCGTAGATGATCGCATCATATTTACCACTTTCGTCGTATTGACGAATGGCGTTGAGCGCTAAAGCAGTGTCCATTCCTGGGACTATTGCTAATTCTTGACCGTATACATCTTTAATGATTGGTGTTTTCAGGTATTGCGCTTCTAATTCCTTCACATCTTCCCAACTGCGCTCTAAAAGTACACCTGTTTGAAACTGTACAGCTTGTAGATTGGGCGCGATTTCTTGGGGGTCAGAAGTCAAAGAGACACCCAGCAATAATGGTAATGCTGGTTCTGCGTGTCCTGCTAAAAGTACCCGCTTTCCTTGATTTGCTAAAGATTTTGCCGCTGCGATCGCTATTTTCGTGCGAGTTACAGCATTTTTACCTAAAAATGTCAATAATAGAGACATTACTTTATTCCTACTCTATAAATCAGCACATCATTTTAACGCCAGTTATTCCAGGTGGACAGCTTTGAATTCCCATTTAACTTAACACTTGTTAACTAATGGTAACTTCTGTCTCAAGTAGGGGGGTGATTATGCCATAAGCATACAGCGTCGGCTTTACTAGCACACCCCTACGAGGATATATAGACAGTCTACTGTGCTGGTTTGAGTTCGTCTTCAAAAAACCAGGTAGAATAATTGTCGTCAAACATTACCACCATACCAAACCCTCCCCCATCGGTCATTTTATAACCTTGGATGGTACCAACTTGCCCCAGCCTTTTCACTACAGGAGGAGACACGCGATCGCGTAAACGAACTACCTTAACTTTTTGTCCGACTTCCATGCCAACTCTCAATGCAATAAACCAAGTTTCAGTGTAGCTGAATCTGGTACTGAGAAGGTAAAAGGTAGAAGAGGGAATAAAATTAAATAAAGTAGTCTGATAATTAGTAGTGGTTTTATGTATCAAACTAACCCACCTCGACCTCCTTGGGAAACTCTTCCTACAATGTATGATTTACCAAGTGAGGAAATAGGAGAACCTGTATCCAGGCTGATTTACTTTCACAGACTTGTCAAATTAAAAGCGTCCCCACAGATGAAGTATTTACAGCTAGTGATTTAAATCTTTATTATGACCCGCGTCATCCTTTATGGTATGAGCGTCCTGATTGGTATCTCGTTTTAGGAGTATCTCGTTTCGCTCAGCAACAAGTACAACAAACTGAAGCTAGAGCTTTTGATTCAGAGTCACGCTTGGAGGAAGAAAGACGGCGATCGCAATATCTGGAAGAACAGCTACGGTTAAGGGGAATTGATCCGGATATCTTGACTTAAGTAACGAACAATGTCATGTAGGAGAAATTACACTTTTGTGAACTATTCGTTGTATAATCACACGATGATTCCGCTGTTATCTGAGGAGTCAAATTTTCTTTAGATAAGGAATTTATATAGCTACTCAGTGTATGTGGTGAGCAAGCAGGAGTGATTGTAAATGCGAGGAGTTATTCGGAAAGCAGGAAGCTTGAGACGATGGCTACCAATTAAACAACAGTGGTGGGCAAAGTTTGATTTACTGAGAACTCTTGTCCGACGTGATTTAGAAGCTCGTTATAAAGGTTCTATTTTAGGAAATCTCTGGCCCCTATTAAATCAATTATCACAATTATTGATTTATGTTTACGTATTTTCAATCGTTTTAAAGGTGAAGTCACCTGTTAAAAATTTACCTGAAAATAACTTTACCTTTGGGTTGTGGTTATTTGCGGGATTGCTTCCCTGGATTGCTTTTAGTGGTGGTTTAATCCAATCTGCTAGTTCAGTAATTGCTCAACCAAATTTGGTAAAAAAAGTAGTTTTTCCTCTAGGATTATTACCGCTCATACCAATTCTATCAAGCTTTATTGAGAGTTCTTTTGGTTTAATGGCACTGATTTTTTTTGTGGCATTTACTTCTGGTTCTTTACATTCTACCCTGGCACTGTTACCTTTAGTGTGGATACCTCAGTTGCTTTTAACAGCTGGACTGGGCTATTTAGCTTCTGGACTCACAGTGTTTTTGCGAGATATTCCTCAAACATTGGGAGTAATTTTAAATATTTGGTTGTATTTAACACCAATTATTTATCCTGCTAGTGCGATTCCTCAACCATGGCAAGATTGGATATTTTGGGTAAATCCGATGACGGCGATCGCAGAAGTTTACCGTGATTTAGTTTTACGTGGAGAAATGACTCATTGGGCTGAATGGGGAGTATCTTCATTGATTGCAGCTATGATATTTTGTCTTGGTTTGTGGTGTTATCGTCGTCTGCGTCCAGCATTTGCAGACGTATTATAAACTTAAATTAATAGGGATGATAATATTAAGTATTTTTTGTTATTTAATATTTTTATAGTAACAAAATAGGCGTATATTATTAGTTTAAATCTATGCTGATATCAAAAAATTGAGAGTTAAATTGCTGACAAATCATCTTGACAATAATTTATCACATGGTAGTTTGCATTTGGAGTAAAGGCTTTGAATATTTAATAAGTAACAAAGATGCATAAGGTCGATTGAAAGGGACAGAATAGTTCGGATTTCAGTGTGATTTAGAGGATTAATAGTGGAAAGATGGGAGAAGAGATTGCAATTTCTCTACGAAATGTTTCTAAATGCTTTAAACGATATGCTCGTCCAGTAGACAGACTGAAAGAAATTTTATTACCAGGAAAAAGTAGAAGTGATAAATTTTGGGCATTACAAGGTATTGATTTAGAAGTTACTAGGGGAGAAACTGTAGGGATTATCGGAAAAAACGGTTCTGGAAAAAGCACGCTGCTACAAATTATTGCTGGTACATTAACACCAACATCAGGACAAGTAGTAGTTAAAGGTAGAGTATCAGCATTGCTAGAGTTGGGTAGTGGATTTAATCCAGAATTTACTGGGCAACAAAATGTATTTTTTTATGGACGATTATTAGGTTTAAGTAAGAAAGAGATCGAGGATAAATTTGATGAAATTGCAAGGTTTGCAGATATTGGTGATTTTATCGATGAACCAGTTAAAACATATTCCAGTGGTATGTTTGTCCGCTTGGCTTTTGCAGTAGCAATAAATGTAGATCCAGAAATTTTGATAGTGGATGAAGCTTTATCTGTTGGTGATGGTATATTTGTTCATCGTTGTATGGCAAAAATCAAAGATTTTCAAGATTCAAACGGAACTATTTTATTTGTTTCTCATGATTTAGGTTCTATAAGTAGGCTTTGCTCTAGATGTATTTGGATAAATAGTGGTCACGTAAAAGAGCAAGGAAATCCAGCAGGTGTTAGTAAGTCATATCAAGCATGGGTATATGAAAAAATTAATGATGACATTAGAAAGAAATCAGAAGATTCTAGTAATTTGAAGATAGAAATAGAAACAAAGAGTCATATGACAAGTGTAGAAATTCAATCTAAAGAGACCACCGAAAATTTAGTAAAAAATCCTTTTATATCTAAAGAATACTTAGGTTTTCCAAACGCTAGAAGATTTGGGACTGGACGTTGCGAAATCCTCAGTTTAAATATTTTTAATCTTAGGGGAGAGAAAACAGGTTTTGTCATGCCTGATGAAACTTTAATAATAAGCGCTCACATAATTAGCCATGATCAAGTCAAAAATCCAATTATTGGGTTTATGATGTTTGATAGATTAAGGACTGATATTGCAGGATGTAATACAACACAATGTAAACATCAATTACCTGAATTTGAAAAAGGACAAATAATTTGTGTAAATTTTCAGATAAAGTGGCCTCACATTAAAAGTGATACTTACTCACTGGAACCCGCAGTTGCAGATGGTAGTCAAGAAAATCACGAAATGATGGACTGGGTTCAATCTCCTATTACACTAAATTCGGGAGTAACAGATTTGACTTTTGGTTTTATTAGGTTTACTGACGTTAGTGTTTCTCATACCTTTGATAAGGTTACTCTTGATAACTTGTCGAGTCATACGTTAGTAAAATAAGTAATATGTTCATTTAAGCTTTTTTGGCTAAATTTTTCAGTAGATTCATTAGTAACGGTAAAATAATTATATTAAGGTTCATCTTAAAAATATGGAATTTACAGGTGAAAGATACGTTCCTTCAGTAGACGGTCAAATTAAATATGAACATCTACATCGCTATGCTTTATGTCTTGAGTTCGTAGTAGGTAAGTCAGTATTAGATATAGCTTCTGGTGAAGGATATGGGTCTGCATTGTTAGCAAAAGTTGCAGAATCAGTTGTAGGGGTTGATATTGATAATGAATCTGTTGAATATGCTAAAGTAGAGTATATTGAGTGTAAAAACTTAAAGTTTTTGGTTGGTTCTTGTGAAGCAATTCCTATACTTGACGATTCAATAGATGTGGTAATCTCTTTTGAGACTATTGAGCATCACGATAAGCATGAAGAAATGATGCAAGAAATTAAAAGAGTTTTGAAGCCAGGTGGGCTTTTGATTATTTCTTCTCCCAATCGTTTGAAATACTCGGATGAGCCAAATTATTCTAATCCATTTCATGTTAAGGAATTATATTATGATGAATTAGCTGATTTACTAAGTCAGTATTTTAGTTATTTTAGAATTTATGGTCAAAGGCTAGCCACAAGTTCATTTGTATTTTCCTTGGAGGATACTTGTGAGACTAGTATGAAAAGTTATACAGGTGATGTAAATAATTTAAATCAGCAGGTTTGCAGTTTAAATTCACCAATTTATTTTGTAGCCATATGTTCAGACGACGCTGACAAAGTACAGATAGATATCGATTCTATATATGTTGATAAATATGATGATTTGCTAAAAGCTCTTCAGCTTAGTTGGCAGCAGAAGACAGAAACTTTATTACAATCATCACAAACACAACTGCAACAGCCAATAACGGCATTAGAAGACGCTCAATTTCAACTGCAACAGAAACAAATTGAACTAGAACGATTAGAATCTCAACTAGAGCAAACGCAAACTTTATTAGAACACTCGCAATCTCAGATACAAGAAATACAGCTAGAGTTACAAAGTTTTCAATCCCAGCAACAACAGGTATATACAGAATTGAGCCAATTACAATTACAACAAAAACAAATACAGATAAAATTTGAGAATGCTGTAGATACTATTAAAGCTATGGAAACCAGTAAGTTCTGGAAGCTAAGAACTGTTTGGTTTGAAGTTAAAAGATTATGTTATCTCTCTTGGATGACTTTAACAAAAGAAGGTTTTTATTCTTTCATACTGAAGACTAATCAAAAATTTAGAAAAAAAGCTCAATTAAGCCCTAAAGCAAATATTCCTGATCAAAATTTAATATCAAAATTAGAAAATGTAGAGACGATATCTCTAAATACTAGCTCTCATCCATTAGTATCTATAATTATACCAGTATTTAATCAATCAATTTATACTTTTAATTGTTTGAAATCACTTAAATCAATTAGTGGAATTGAATATGAGGTTATAGTAGTTGATGATGCATCTACTGATGATACTCAAGAAGTATTAGCAAAAATATCTGGAGTCAAGGTTGTTAAAAACTTAGAAAACTTAGGATTTATCCGCTCATGTAATCGAGGTGCTGCTGAAAGCAAAGCAGAATTTATATGTTTTTTAAATAATGATACTAAAGTTCTGCCAAATTGGATGGACAGTCTGCTAGAAGTAATAAGGTTTGATAAAACTGTAGGTGTAGTAGGTTCAAAACTTATATATCCCGATGGAAGACTACAAGAAGCAGGAGGAATTATTTGGAAAGATGCATCTGGTTGGAACTATGGTCGTTTTGATAGTCCTGATAAACCAGAGTATAATTATGTAAGGGAAGTGGATTATTGTTCTGGTGCTAGTTTATTAGTTAAGGCTGAGTTATTCAAAAAGATAGGTGGATTTTCTGAAGAGTTCTTGCCAGCTTATTATGAAGATACTGATCTTTGCTTTTCTATTCGTCAATTAGGTTATAAAGTCTTATATCAACCTAAATCGCAACTAATTCACTTTGAAGGAATATCTTCTGGAACTGACATTACAAGTGGTGTTAAAAAACATCAGGAGAGCAACCGTAAAAAATTTCAGTTAAAGAGGCAGGAAGAGCTTACAAAGCATTTTACTGCTGATACTAACAATGTTAACAATGGAGCTAGACGTCATTCTCACAGTCCAACTATATTAGTGATAGATTCTTATGTGCCACTCTACGATCAAGAGTCTGGATCTTGCAGACTTTACAATATTGTAAAGATTTTTAAGAGTTTAGGGTATTCTGTAATTTTTTTACCAGACAATGGTTGCATACAAGAACCTTATGGATCACAATTGCAAGCTCTTGGTATAGAGGTATTATACTCGACATATGAACTACCTGATCTGAAATCTCAATTAGTAGATAGACTTCCAATTATTGATATTGCATGGATATGCAGACCGGATCTTTGTGAAAAGTATATCAATTTAATCAAGCAAAATCAAAAAATTAAATTGATATATGATACTGTTGATCTACATTTTCTTCGTTTGAAGAGGGAAGAAGAATTATTAGGCAAAAAAAATAACCAAACATTTTGGGAGAATATACAGAACAAGGAAATAAAACTAGCAAAACTAGTTGAAACAACAATTGTGGTTAGCGATGTTGAAAAAGAAATTCTGGCAAGTTATGACGTAAATAATGTTAATGTAATACCTAATATTCATAACATTTATACAGATTTATTAACTCCATTTGAACAAAGAAGTAATTTGTTATTTATTGGTGGTTATAATCATCCGCCTAATGTAGATGCAGTTGTTTGGTTATGTCAAGAAATTATGCCACTTGTGTGGAAATATTACCCGGAGATACAAGTAACACTTTTAGGTAGTAACCCTCCTAGTAAAGTGAAAGACTTACAAAATCATCGTGTAAAAGTTACTGGATATATACAAAATGTAGAACCTTACTTCCTAAATCATAGAGTTTTTGTTGCACCTTTAAGATATGGCGCAGGTATGAAGGGTAAAATTGGTCAAAGTCTATCTTATGGTTTACCAGTTGTAACCACATCTATTGGCGCAGAAGGTATTGGTTTAACTCATGCATTAGATGTTATGATCGCTAATGAATCAGAAAATATTGCTCAACATATCATAACTTTGTATAATGATATGTATATTTGGAACAATATTTCCCATGGAGCGCTTGAAATTGTTAAGCAATATAGTTCACAAGTAGTTGCAGGTAGATTAAGTGATGTAATTAAGAATTTATAGATTAGTAATACTTCCCATGCTGATAGTTAACTTAAATTGCTTTTAGTTACATTAAAAAGAGCTAAAAAATTTTTACTAGCCTTTTTTCAAGTCAACAAGTACTTTTGCGTAAATTGCCATGAAATCCTTATTAAGTAAATTATTTATTTTCTCAAATAGTAAAGTCTATGATTCAGTCTCTCAAATCAATATTTCTAAAATATCCGACACAACTTCTAAATCTGAAAGCTTAGTAGCCACTGATGAATATACAGCAAGGGTTCAACAAGAACTGCTAAATTATAATAACGTAGACAATATACACGAACTACCTAAGTGTTTTCATTATATCACTAATAAGTATTTGTGCCCAATCATTAAAGAAATAACAGGTTTTTCTGACTTTAAAGAATTCTTTGCATCAGAAATTGATGTTTATGCAAATCAATCTGAAGATATCGTGAGAATTGCCTCTATTGGTTCAGGAAACAGTGAGGAAGAAATCGATTTATATCGAAGATTAAAAACAAATAAAAAAGTTGTATTTGACTGTTATGAGTTAAATCCAACTTTGATTGCTAAAGGTCGAGAAAAAGCTGAATTTCTAGGTATAGAGATGAGGTTTTTTCAGCAAGATTTTAATGAAATTGAGTTTCAAGCTGATTATGATATATTCTTTGCTTCTCATTCTCTTCATCATGTTGTAAATCTAGAAGGGTTGTTTGATGCTGTTCACAATGCGGGTAAGACTGGATACTTCTTTTTGATTAATGATATGATAGGCCGCAACGGTCATATGTCTTGGCCAAAAGCTCAATCTTTTTTAGAGTCACTTTGGTTAACATTACCAGAAAGACTTAAGTGGAATGCGTACTTTAAAAGATTTGATATAAATATTCCCAACTTTGATTGTAGCCAAGAAGGATTCGAGGGAATTCGTGCCCAGGATATTTTACCTCTCCTGATTGAAAAATTTGAGTTTGAGTTTTTTATTCCCTTCTTTTCTTATATTGGTCGTATAATTGATCGTGCGTATGGACACAACTATATTGTAGACCTTAATAAAGTTGATAATGATTGTCTTTTACTTGATCATATGTGGTACATGGATGAACTTTTGCTTAACAAAAAATATTTAGCACCAACACAGATGTTTGCAAAAGTTGTAGATCCTCGTCTAAATTCAATATCATTTAGGTCGAGGATCTATAAACATCCAGCAGAAGCTGTAGAAATAGAAATGCGTAATTAATTTTAAAAATTATTTGAGAAGCTAATTTGATTAACTACAGTTCAAACGCTTTCAGAGGAATCTAATGAATATAATACCCTCTAAAATCCCGAATGTGCTTATCATCCAACCTAAAGTTTTCCAAGATAAGCGCGGCTTTTTTTTTGAATCCTACAACCAGCAGAAATTTAACGAATTAACTGGGGAAACTATTCATTTTGTTCAAGATAATCATTCTTATTCAAGACAAAACGTTCTACGGGGTTTGCATTACCAACTTATTAAACCTCAAGGGAAGTTAGTTCGTGCAGTCGTTGGTAGTATATATGATGTCGCTGTCGATATTAGAAAAAGTTCTCCTACTTTTGGTCAGTGGGTCGGTTACGAACTCAGTAGCCAGAATAAACTCCAACTTTGGATACCTCCAGGTTTTGCTCATGGGTTTTTAGTACTTTCAGAAGTCGCTGAAGTTCTTTACAAAACTACAGACTTTTATTTTCCTCAAGGCGATCGCACAATTTTGTGGAATGACCCAGACTTAGCAATAGATTGGAATATTAATACACTGCCTATCCTCTCAGCGAAAGACCAAGCGGGTAAACTCTCCAAAGAGGCTGAAGTATTTGCTTAACAAATCTATTTTGTATTGTGCGTCCAACACTTTTTAATTCAAAAGTCCTTTGCTCTTTATAAACATTTATATATTCCTCCGATAGAAAAAAATTGACAATCTAATAAAATGAGGCTATGTATAAAAGGTTGTCTTTTATACATTTCCGAATGAACACTGCGCTTACCAGTATTGATAAAGAGCTTTCTTTCTTCCCTACTACTATTCAAGATAAGGGGCTAACTATTACTTCCGACGCTTCTTTTAAGTTAGGTAGCTCGTCTTCACCAATACCTCAATCACCAACACAAAACCCTAATCCTAGTCCCTTCTTCAAAGACCCTTCGATTTTTTGTGATTTTAATGGTGATGGTAAGACAGACATCTTCTGGCGCAACGAAAATACTGGTCAAACTGGTCTGTGGCTAATGAATGGTAAGACCTACAGTGATGCTACTTTACTAGATGTAGTTGATAAAGCATGGAATTTTAAATTTGGTGATTTCAACGGTGATGGCAAAACGGACATATTCTGGCGAAATGAAAATACTGGTCAGAACGGTATTTGGTTGATGAACGGCAAGACTTATAGTGATGCTGTTTTATTAGAAACAGTTGATAAAGCATGGGATAACACTATTGGTGACTTTAATGGCGACGGTAAAAGCGACATCTTCTGGCGCAATAGAGATACTGGTGAGAATGGTGTTTGGTTAATGAACGGCAAGACATACAGTGATGCTGGTATTTTAGATACAGTTGGTAAAACTTGGGAACTAGCAATTGCTGATTTTAATGGCGATGGAAAGACAGACATATTCTGGCGCAATTATTCCGCCTCAGGCCCAGATAGTGGTAAAAATGGCTTATGGCTAATGAATGGTAAGACTTATAGCGATGCTGCTCTTTTAGAGACAGTTGGTAAAGATTGGTATCCTAGCATCGTTGATTTTAATGGCGATGGAAAGACAGACATCTTCTGGCGCAATTATTCAACAGGATCAGATGGTGGTAAAAATGGTACTTGGTTAATGAATGGTAAGACCATCAGTGATGCTGGTCTTTTAGATACAGTTGATATCGGCTGGTATCCCAGTATTGGTGATTTTAATGGCGATGGTAAGACTGACATTTTCTGGCGTAATGATAACCCGAATAGTATAGATAACGGTAAAAATGGTATATGGTTGATGAATGGTAAAGCATACAGTAATGCTGCTCTTCTTGAATCACTTTCTAGCACACAAGGATGGCTACTCGATATTGGTGATTTCAACGGTGATGGTAAGACAGATGTCTTTTGGCGTAATACCAACTCTGACAATCAACAAGACAAGGGCAAAAATGGTACTTGGTTGATGAATGGCACTAAGTATAATGATGCAGGTCTTTTAGAACCAATTACTGACACTAATTGGTATGCCACTCTTAACTCTTTTTCTTACATAGGCTAAATAGAGTGATGGTTATATTGACAAAGTTAGCCACAAGAGGCTAAACCTCTATTCGTTTTGAGTTCGCTCGGAGTCCGAGCGAACTTAGTTAAGTCGTTAAAGTAGAACCGAAATTCTGCGTCCAGTAATGGTTGAAATTATTATTTCCTGTATCACTGTACATATCCAAATAGTAGTAACCGATACCGATTTCTTGGAAATAGGGATTCATAATATTTGCTTTGTGTCCTGGACTGTTCATCCATGCTTCAACCACTTCTTGGGGTGTAACTTGACCAGCAGCGATATTCTCACCAACGTAAGAATACTTATACCCTGCACCCAAAGCGCGATCGCTCACTAAAGAACCATTGGAACCAGTGTGGCTGAAATAGTCTCCTAGAGCCATATCTTGGCTATGGGATTGTGCAGCGTTATTCAATTGTGCATTGAACTGTAATGGATTCAAACCTGCTTTCGCTCGTTCAGCATTTGTTAATTGCAATACTTGGTCGATATATGAATTACCACTACTAGAAGCAGCTTGTGGTAGAGGTGATTGAGGTACAGGTGATTCAGTTGCTACAGGTGTAGGAGACGGAGACACTACAGTTACTGGTGTAGCAGACAAACTCAAATTGTAATTAGTACTACCACTACCAACTCCCGGGTAAACATGAATATAGTAAGTACCTGTTTGTAAATCGATATTCAACGTCTCAGTTGTCGCTCCAGTATTAACTCCACTAACAATCGCTTCCCCGTTACCATTAAGTAATTTCACATCCGCGTCTGCCACCAAACCATTCAACGTCAGACTGAAGTTGGTAGTCCCAGCTCCCAGGTTGAAACTGTAAAAATCACTGGTGTCAAAACTACCTATCGAATCTCTAAATACAACTGTTTGCGAATCTAAAGCAATGTTGCGAGCAGTACCCATCACATTGCCAGCATAATCACTATTAATGTAATTACTAGCTACTCTACCTTCATACAAACCTGAACTAATAAAGTGTTCATAGGCTTGATAGTAACTGTCGAATACATCTAAGTCAGGATTGCTACCCAAATAATATTGAACATTGAAAGACTCTACTGATGAGCGCCCTTCTTTAACACCATAAGTCTCGAAATGCTCTAACAACTGCTTATTACTTGTAATTGCAGCTACTGCTAAATCAGGATTGGCATTTCGATAGTAATTAACGTTGAATGCATTGGAAAACCTGCGTCCCTCAGCCAAACCAGAAAGCTGAAAGTGGTTTAACGCTGCTAACTTATTACCCCCAACAGCAGCAGCAACATCAGGGTTATCAGCTAGATAATAGTTAACATCAAAAAACTGGGAAAATCGCCTTCCTTGAGCTACACCATCAGTTTGTAGATGGTTGAATAATTCCTCATTACCTAGCGCTGCGACATCATTGTTGCTAGCACGGTAAAAATTTAAATCAAAAAACTGCGAGAATCGGCGTCCTTCGGCTACGCCATTATTCACTAAATGGTCGTAAGCTTGTCTATTACCGTAACCAGCCAAATCGCTATTGCTAGCACGGTAGAAATTCAAATCTACAAACGGCGAAAAACTTAAACCTTGATCTAAACCGGAGCTTTGAAAATGCGACCATGCGTCAGCATCACTCAGATTTCCTAAGCTAGAATTAGCTGAGCGATAGAAATTTGGATCAAATAGATTTACGGGCATAGGTATTGTTTGAGAATTTACTTGATAAGTTGCCTTATCTTTGGTATTCCCTATGCCATGTTATTACTAACCGCAAAAACACCTGTTTTCACGGCTTTGTAACAAAAAATATTCTGGGAACACACGTAAGCATCGTATCACAATCAATACCTAAAATCTAACCTTAGTAATAGTTAAGTTTTGTTAAGCAAGTTAGATTTAATACTACGGTTAGAGAAAGATATAAGTTAAAAATTCTATTGTTTTGAATGGGGATCAGTTTTTTCAAGCAAAATGAGAGAAGTTTAACACTACATAATAGTGCTGAATTGTAAAGTCTTCTTTAATCTACGTGTGAATTTAGGAATAGTCAAGTCAGTAATTTCCTGTTAACTTGGGTTTGTAGCACCGCATAAGTAAGCGAGCCTAGGTACAATAAGCATTATGAGTAAATCAATTCTGTTAATTGGCAGCAACGGTCAAGTAGGTAAAGAATTGCAACAAGTACTTACACCCCTCCATAACGTTATTGCTCTTGCTCGTCCTACAGTAGATTTAGTAGAATCTGAAGTTCTCCGCAACCTCATCAGAAAACACCAACCTCAAATCATCATCAACGCTGCTGCTTACACAGCCGTTGATAAAGCCGAAAGCGAGGAGGATTTAGCGTATACCATTAATAGAGATTCTCCTTTGGTTATTGCCCAAGAAGCTGAGAAACTGGGAGCTTTTTTAATTCATATTTCTACCGATTACGTTTTTGATGGCAAAAGAAATCTTCCCTATCCAGAAACTGATGCGACTAATCCTCTAAGTGTGTATGGTCATAGTAAACTTGGAGGAGAAATAGCGATCGCCCAAAATTGCAGCAACCACCTAATTCTGCGTACCGCTTGGGTGTATGGGAATTTCGGTAAAAGTAACTTTGTGAAAACTATGCTGCGTCTGGGTGCTGAACGTCCAGAAATCAGGGTTGTAGCCGATCAAATAGGTAGTCCCACATGGGCGAAAGATATTGCCGCAGTTATAGCCCAGGTAATTCCTCAGTTAAACTTAGTTACAGGGATTTACCATTACACTAATAGTGGCATTGCTAGTTGGTATGACTTTGCTGTTGCCATTTTTGAAGAAGCTCGTGCTTTAAACTTGCCCTTAAAAGTAGAGCAAGTTGTGCCAATCACCACCCCTGAATATCCTACACCTGCTTCTCGTCCTGCTTTTTCTGTCCTTGATTGTAGTAAAATCTCCCAGATTCTTGGAACTTATCCACCCCACTGGCGACAAAGACTTAGAGAAATGCTTAAAGATTGGGCAATAATTAATAATTGTGCCACTCTAGATTTGCAAAAGCCCACCGTACGGGCAGGTTTCTAAACCCACCTCCAACAACAATCAACATGAAAGCACTAATTCTTTCTGGTGGTAAAGGTACACGCTTGCGTCCCCTGACTTATACTGGAGCCAAGCAACTTGTACCTGTTGCCAATAAACCAATTTTATGGTATGGCATTGAAGAAATGGTAGCTGCTGGGATTACTGATATTGGAATTATTATCAGTCCAGAAACAGGGGGAGAAGTCAAAGCAAAAACCGGAGAAGGCGATCGCTTTGGCGCGAAAATAACTTACATTCTACAAGAGAAGCCCGCAGGACTTGCTCACGCTGTACAAGTTGCTCGTCCTTTTTTAGAAGATTCTCCTTTTTTGATGTATTTAGGCGATAATTTAATTCAACAAGGGGATTTAAGTTATTTTCTCGATAAATTTAAGCAAAAATATCAAGACGCATTGATTTTACTGCGTTCAGTATCTAACCCTAGTGCTTTTGGTGTCGCTAAGGTAGATGAAACAGGAAAAGTATTGCAGTTAATAGAAAAACCAAAAAACCCTCCTTCTAATTTGGCATTAGTAGGAGTTTATTTTTTCTCTAGCATAATTCACGATGCGATCGCTTGTATTCAACCCTCAGCTAGAGGTGAATTAGAAATAACTGATGCAATTCAATGTTTGATCGATAAACAATCATCAGTTGTAGCTTGTAAACTTGATGGATGGTGGTTAGATACAGGGAAAAAAGACGACTTACTAGAAGCTAATCGTTTAATACTTGATACTTATTTGCAAACATCTGTACTAGGAGAAATCGACAAGCAAAGTCAAATTATTGGACGAGTGCAAATTGGTACTGGAACTAAAGTGATTAATTCTGCTATTCGTGGTCCGGTAGTGATTGGAAACAACTGCCATTTAGAAAATTGTTTTATTGGCCCTTATAGTAGTATTGCTGATAACTCTACGTTAATTGATACTGACTTAGAACACAGCGTGGTATTAGAAGGAGCTAAAATTGCGGGTATTCATCAGCGTATCATTGATAGTTTAATTGGTCAACGTGCCCAACTAGTTCTTGCACCGCGTCGCCCTAAAGCATTACGATTTATGATTGGAGATGATTGTCATATCGAATTAATTTAATCAAGAACAAGGGGGGGGAGGAGAATAAATTAGATTTTACTTAAAATTCCACCTTTTACTCTAAAGTCACATTAATTTATTTTTCAATAAGTAATTATTATCAGGAAAAAGAGGAGGAAGAATGAAAAAGAAATAAGTAGGACTGGATTC
>Ga0224723_1000677_pt1 | contig 22726 bp, 18 predicted proteins | sample Balambano_FR2_Me_FD_161647 | JGI IMG/M metagenome (GOLD analysis project Ga0224723, IMG submission 161647) | Freshwater sediment microbial communities from Lake Towuti, South Sulawesi, Indonesia - Balambano_FR2_MetaG | ecosystem: Environmental > Aquatic > Freshwater > Lake > Sediment | place... | reverse complement strand
AGCCCCTCTTAAGCAATGGCCTGTAGCTATGGAACTGCGGCGACGGCTGAAAAAAACCTTTGATTACCACGGCATTAAAATTGGCACACCTCAGCAAATCTGGCTACCCGGTCAGGCTGAAAAGCTTTTGGAACTTGAACCTTTACTAACGGCTGAACCAGGAAATTCAGAGCTTCAAGAATCAGAATCGTCGCGGCTTCAGTAATAACAATGAGACTTAGAATTACCAATTACTAGCGGTAGGGTTTTGCCCCTAAAGATAATTTAAAGGGCTGTTATCAAAACCCCAACAGCCCATAAATAACCATAGTAATCAGGGCATTCATCCATAAGACGAGCTGCCGAGTCACTTCGCAAGCTTTACTCCAAAAAGCCAATTACGACGTGGTTTTCTGTGGCAGAGCACCATTTCGGCAGCAAAATCCAGCAATAAAAATTTAATGGTATTTTGAAGATTTAATGGTATTCTGAGGACACTTTACATCCTTTGGTGCAAATAATTCACAGTTCTGGCCAGACTAGCTGAGTCGTCCTTATTATTCGCTTAATGTAACTATGTTACCAAGTTTGAGGCGTTTTATTGTCATCTATAAGGGCTACGAAAGGCCATTCTGGGTGTCTCAAATTCTCCAAGCTATCGCCTCTATCTTTACCCTGCTTGTTCCCCTCATGTCGCAAAAACTTTTGGATGAGGGGTTGATGGTTGGTGATCGCGATGTCACCATCCGCAGTGTACTTTGGATGATTCTGTTCTCCCTTATTGCTGCGATTTTCTCGATTGCCAATTCCTGGTATGCGGTGCAGTTTGGAGAGCGCACGGCCCATGCGGTACGCATGTATCTTTATCGCAAAATTCAGACCTTTTCCTTTGGTAATTTAGATCAGTTTCCTACTAGCGATCTGCTAGTAAATATGACCAGCGACGTGAATTTAATTAAAACCGCCGTTCAACAGGTGATTCTGATTCTGGCCCAAAGTCCCGTTTTGTTTCTGGGTTCACTGTACCTGATTTACACCAACAGCCCCCAACTGACCTGGATTATGTGGGTGGTGGTGATTGTGATTATATTCATCATGTTTATAGCCTTGAGGCGGATTGGGGTGCTTTTTGAAAACCGCCAGGCCAAGCTGGACGGGTCAACAGTGTTTTGCAGGAAGACTTGTCAGGCATTCGTGTAGTCAAAGCTTTTGTACAAGAAGATTACGAAATTCGCCGCTACAACCGAGCCAACGACGCTTTCCGCAACGCCTCTCTAAAGCCCATGCAGATTGCCGCCTACCTACAACCCACGCTGTTCGCTATTATCAACCTGGCTACGGCGGCGGCCCTCTGGTTTGGGGGAAATCCGGCTAGAGATGACGCGACTACCGTGGGCCAAATTCTAGCCTTTACCCAATACCTGGCCACAGTGCTGGCTCCGCTAGTCATGCTGGCTATCGTGATGCCCCAAATTAGTGCCGCAGAAGCATCTGCCACTCGCATGTTTGCGGTAATGGATACAGTGCCAACTATTCCCAAGCCCGACCGCCCTGCTCCGCTGACCGCAGCCACGGCCAGAGGCCGCATTGTGTTTGAGGATGTGTGCTTTGAGTATCCAGCCCACGACGGTCAGCCGCCGACGCCGGTACTCAGAAACATCAACCTCACCATAGAACCAGGGCAAACCGTCGCTTTTTTGGGCGCTACCGGGTCAGGCAAATCTACTCTGGTTAACCTGATTCCCCGGTTTTACGATGTCACCCGTGGTCGCATCACCATCGACGGAGTGGACGTGCGTGATATTGACCCCACAGAACTGCGTCAAATTGTCACTGTGGCCCTACAAGCCTCAGTTCTCTTTAGCGGTCAGGTGCGTGACAACATTTGCTACGGCAAACCCGATGCCACCGAAGACGAGATGATCGCCGCAGCTATGGCGGCGGATGCCCACAGCTTTGTCAGCGTCATTCCCGAAGGCTACGATGCCCCAGTAGCGCGGCGGGGACAGAACTTTTCTGGTGGGCAGCGTCAGCGGCTTTCCATTGCCCGCACTCTAGCGCCGCAGCCCAAAATCCTGATTTTTGACGACAGCACCAGCGCGCTGGATATGGACACTGAGGCACGAGTGCAGGATGCCATTTCTGATTTGATGACCGAGGCTACGGTCATGTTTGTAGCCCAGCGCATTAGTACGGCCATCAGCGCGGATCAAATTTTCTTGTTGGAAGCCGGAGAAATTATAGCCTCTGGTACCCACGAAGCACTGATACGCACCAGTCCTCTGTACCAAACTATTTGTGAGTCGCAACTGGGAGGAGTTCTGGCATGAAGCCCTTTCTGCATCGTAAAGAGCCGTCTAAAACCCAGATTCCGGAGGGCGAACCGACCAAACGACAAACTTTTAGTCGGCTCAGTCGCTACATGACTCGCTACGCCGGACAACTGCTGCTGGTGTTGGTGCTGTTGCTATTTGGAACGATTTTGAATCTGGCGGTGCCCTACCTGCTAGGGATTGGCATCAACAACCTGAGCGGCCCTCGCGATGCCGACGCCCTACAGCGCACCGTACTGAGCATGGTGATCGCAGCCCTATTTTCCTGGATACTGATGCTCTGGCAGGGGCAGGTGCTGGCCAAACTGGTGATGAAAGGACTGTATGACCTGCGGCGAGACATCTTTAACCACATGATGCCGCTCTCCTTGAGCTTTTTCGACCGCCGCCCGATTGGCGAGCTGATCAGCAGCATCACCAACGATACCGAGGTAATTGCCCTGTTCTTTCGCAGCAACCTGGGCGAGTTGTTGAGTCAAGGACTGCGGTTTATTTTCATCATCATCGTCATGTTCTGGCTCGATTGGCGGCTGGCGATCGCGGCCCTGGTGATCACTCCATTATTTGCAGCCTTTATGAGCTTCTTGGGCGGTGCTTCAGGGCCGGCCTTCGAGGATTTACAGCAGCAAGTTGGCGAACTCACTGGTCTGATGGAAGAAACAATCAGCGGTCAGCGGGTGGTGATTGCCTACGACCGCCAGGATGAAGCCATTGAAAACTTCAAAGAGATGAGTGTGGCGGCTATGGAGGCTGGCAAGAAAGCCCTCTTTATCTCGCTGCTTAGCCGCCCCGGTACCCTGGTGCTGACCAATTTGGATATTGCCCTAGTGGCGCTGGTGGGAGGTTCCCTTACCCTACGAGGGTTGACTGATATCGGGACGGTAGCTACTTTCCTACAATATACCCGGCAGTTAGCCATTCCCCTATCCAGCTTTGCCGGAGCTGTGGATAATCTGTTTGCGGCGATCGCCTCTGGCGAGCGAGTGTTCCGCATCCTGGATGAAAAGCCAGCGATTGTGGACAAACCCGATGCCATCCCCATGCCACCTATCCAGGGCCACGTTGAATTTCGGAATGTGGACTTTAGCTACGTGCCAGGCCGAAAAATCTTGAAAAACAATACCTTTGAAGCATTGCCTGGCCAAAAAATTGGACTCTGCGGCCCCACTGGTGCTGGCAAAAGCACCATGATTAACCTGATCACCCGCTACTACGATGTAGACAGCGGCGACATCCTCATCGATGGCCTTAGCATCTACGATGTCAGGCAAGAAGACCTGCGCCAGCAAATCGGCATTGTGCTGCAAGAACCGTTCTTATTTTCTGACACAGTGCTGAACAACCTCCGCTACGCCCGCCTGGAGGCCACCGAAGCTGACTGCATTGAAGCCGCCAAACGAGCCAATGCTCACGACTTTATCCTACGCCTGCCGGAGGGGTACGACACGGTACTGGCTGAGCGAGGCAGCAACCTCAGCCAGGGACAGCAGCAGTTGCTTACCATTGCCCGCATGATGGTGCAAAACCCCCGCCTAGTGATTCTCGATGAAGCCACCAGCAACGTCGATACTCAGACCGAGCAAAAAATTCAGCAGGCCCTCAACCGCTTGATGGAAGGCCGCACCAGCTTCGTCATTGCTCACCGGCTCAGCACCATTCGCGATTCCGACATGATTTTGGTACTCAAGGCTGGGGAAATCATTGAGCGTGGCACCCACAACGAGATGATGGCCAACCAGAGCTTCTACTACAACCTGTTTATGAGCCAGTTCAAGGGCAAGCTTGAGGGCGTAGCGCAGGTGGCCTAGTTCTGCTACCCATCTGTCCAGGCATACACTACCCATTTGTCCGGGGTTGAGTTGGCGGGACATTTTGCACGCTAAAGAGGAACAATCTCTTACCCGTTTCAGGAGGGTAGAATGACCTCTTTCGATGCAACCTTGCATGCTCTCGATGACTTGTCTAAGAGCCTGGCTGATGCAGTAGCGACAGTAGCGCCCAGCCTGGTAGCCGTTAAGGGCCAGCGGCGCTTTGCCTACAGCGGCATCCACTGGCAGCCAGGGGTAGTCGTTACGGCTGACTATGGATTGAGTCGTTCCAGCCAGCTTACTCTAACCCTGCCCGATGGCAATGTGGTGCAGGCCGATGTATCCGGTCGCGATAGCGCATTGGATCTGGCCATCATCCAGCTAGAACGCACCGACTTGCCCGTACCCCAAACCAGTGAAGGACAGGATCTCAGGGTAGGGCATTTGGTGCTGGCCGTGGGGCAGTCCTGGGACTATGGCACCAGCGCCAGTCTGGGACTGGTGGGCAACCTGGGTGGCCCCTGGCAAACTTCCCAGGGCCGGTCGATTGATCGATTCATTCGCCCGGACGTGAATCTCTACCCCAACCTGCTAGGTGGGCCATTAATCAACACAGCGGGGCAAGTTTTGGGAATCAACCTGAATGGCCCGCGCAATCGCGTAATCACCCTGCCAGCCTTTAACCTAAACCGCATCATTAGCACCCTGCTCAACCAGGGCAGCCTGAGCCGGGGCTACCTGGGGCTTGGGCTGCAGCCTGTGGAGTTGCCCCAGACACTCCAGCAAACTCTGGCCCTATCCACTGAGGTTGGTCTTTTAGTGGTCAGTGTAGACGCAGAGGGGCCAGCCGAGCGAGATGGGGTGCTGCTTGGTGATATTGTGCTGGCCGTTAATGGCCAGGTGGTTGACAATTTGCGGGCCGTCTATGCCCATCTAGAAAGCGACCAAATTGGTCAACCCGTCAGCTTGCATCTGGCGCGGGGCGGGCAACCGATGGACATTACCGTGACGCTGGGGGAAAAGACCCACGGAGGTCGCCGATGACTCTGCAAGCCCTTGCCTTAAGCCAGGAGTTAGCGGCGACCTCCCACGGGTTGCGTCAGTCTACCGTGTTAATTCAAGGTCCTATGGGTTCCCTGGGTTCTGGTGTGCTCTGGCGTGAAACAGGGCTGATTGTCACCAATGCTCACGTTACGCCCCAACACCGCGCCTGGATCACTCTGGCCAACGGCCAACAGCTAGCAGCCCATCGGGTGGGCTACAGCCAGGGACTCGATCTGGCTGCGTTGCAGATTCAGTCGGCCTCAGCACTGGATTTAACCGGGCTGCAGGTAGCCTCGGTGGGCGATGCTGACGCGCTGCGGGTCGGGCAACTGGTGATAGCCGTGGGCAATCCCCAGGGAAATCCGGGGGCGGTGGCGCTGGGCATTGTGCATACCAAGCCTTCTATTCCTCGCTGGGTGCAGGCTGATATTCAACTGGCTCCGGGCTACTCAGGCGGCCCCCTGGCTACTCTGTCAGGCGAGGTGGTGGGCCTTAATACACTGATTGCAGGCGGTCGGGGCTATGCCGTGCCCAGTGCTCTGGTCAAACGCTTTTTAGGCGCTCAGGCCGAGCAACCCTACCTGGGCCTGACTCTGCAACCCGTAAAAGCCGCCTATCCAGGAATAGCCGCTGCATGGGTTGTGACTCAAATAGTGCCCGGTGGCCCGGCGGCTCAGGCTGGGCTGGTGGTGGGCGATCGCATCCTGGGTATTAATGGGCGGCTATTTCACCAACCCAGCGACCTGACCGATTGGCTAGATTGTTTGATACCTGGCCAAACCCTGACTCTACAAGTGAGTCAGAGTGAGCAATTAGTGATTTGTACATTGACCGTAGGGCAGCTATCGGTGCAGGAGCAAGCGGCATGAAGCGGGTGCTCATCCTTAGCCCATCAGCCATTACTCAGGCCGGGTTAGCCGTGCTGATTGCCGACGCGAGCAACCAGTGGGAGCCAATCAAAACCAGTCTGCCGGGTGCTCATTGGCCAGCGTTGCCTCCGGCTGACTGCGCCCTAATGAGCTGGCCCCTGGCAGAGGATGGCTTGGCTGACCTGGATTTTTCCGCCGAAACTGCCCTACCCGTAGTGGCGCTGCTGGCTCCAGAAAGCGACCCATCTCCCCTGGAACTGTGGCAAGCAGGTCTGGTTGGTCTGCTACCAGAACAAGCCAGCGGCAAAGAAATTGTGGCGGCTCTAAACGCAGCTATGGCTGGCCTAATGACCATTCATCCGGTGCTGCTGCGCAATCTACTGCCGCTAGAGGTTGCCCTGCAGCCCGTCATCCCGCCAAGACAGACTGAAGCCCTGACCCCACGCGAAGTTGAAGTACTCACCCTGCTGGCGAATGGACTTAGTAATAAAGCCATTGCCCAACGATTACACCTCTCGGAACATACTGTGAAGTACCACACCAGCGCTATCTTTGCCAAGCTGGATGTGTCTACTCGCACAGAAGCGGCGATCGCTGGTGCTAAAGCCGGACTGATTTTGCTGTAATCCTTCTAACTACTTGGTGACAACAGATGCGATGATTACCGTAAGAGTAGCGCTGGCAATCAGGGTAAAGGCCAACTGCACCACCCATTGAGTGGCTTTTTGGTAGTTGTCGAATCTATCGTTGAATTTTTCGTTATCCGTAGCAAGTCTGTCAAATTCGGTGGCGAGCTTGTCGAGCTTTTGCTCAATGCGGTCGAGCCTGTCGTTGTCGCTGGCAGGGATGTCATGGCTAGCTTTCTCCGTTGTTCTTAGTCCACCCATCTAGCCCCCGACCCTGATTGATAGATTCCTTCTAACTATGGCGTTGCATGTCCAAAGCTGCCAAAATCTGGCGGTGGAGATCGCGGCTAATTGGATACCGATAGGCAAACCACAGGCTGCTCAACAACAGCAGGGCTGGCAGTGGCCCTATCAACAGACGAATAGCCCAAAGAGCTTGATCTGGCTGAGTCACAGCCTGAGAGTTGTAGCCTGTCCAGCTCAGCAGTTGCCCAGATAAAAACAGCGCCGCCGCCAATCCCAGTTTTTGCAAAAACACCAGAGAACTAAAATATAAGCCCTCTCGCCGTTGCCCAGACTGTAGCTCGTCTAAATCGATAACATCGGGCAGCATGGCAAAGGGCATAGTGTAAAGCGTAGCCACACCTAAGCCTGCCAGGATACCCAGGCTATACATCCAGCCGATTTGGCCAGGGCGAACGGTAATCAGACCAAACAGGGCGATCATCGCTACCGGAGCGCCCAGCAAAAAAACAATGCGTTTATCGCTCCAGCGGGCCACCCGGTTCCAGCCCAGCAGCATGACAATGGCCGTACCCTGAACTGCCAGAGCCATCTGGGCAGAGTGGGTTTCAGAAAGGCCCATCCAGGCATCCACAAAATAGGGCAGCATGGCCGCCGTAACCTGGACGCTCATCCAGCTACAGAGGTAAAGCCCCAGTACCTGGCGAAAGGCGACGTTACCAAAAACGCTGCGAATATCCCCCAACAGCGAAGCTGCGGCCACAGCAGGAGGATGGGCACGGGCGAGAACTTTTTGGGCCTGCCAGTAGCGCCGGTAGGTACCGGCCACACAAAGTCCAACCATCACCACCGCTAGCGAGGCTGAAATTGCTCCCAAAATAAAGTACTGTCGCTTGGGATCCGCAACCTCAGCAAAGACAATCTGAGCCATCAGCACGGCAAGAATGCCAGCACCAATGCTAAAGGCGGCCTTGGTGCCAATTAGCGTCGTGCGCTCGTCATAGTCATCAGACAGTTCGGCGGCCAGAGCAGTGTAGGGTAACTGCACCGCCGTGAACGCGGCAAAAGCCACGAACGAAAGCACCACATAATAAGCAAAAATACTGCCCTGACTGGCAAAGGGTGGCACTGTCCACAGCAGCAGGGCGCAAAGGGCCATCGGCACTACGCCGCCGAGCATCCAGGGAAAGCGGCGACCCAGGGGAGATACGGTGCGATCGCTAAGCCAGCCAATCAACGGGTCGTTAATTGCATCCCACAGCCGCCCAATCAAAATCACGCTACCTGCCAAAGCCGGATTAAGCCCCGCCACGGTGGTAAAAAAGTAAAGCACAAAAAAAGCCGACAGGCTGGCAGGCACTGCGGCGGCAAGCTCCCCAACACCGTAGGCCAGCTTGACCGACCAGGGCAGGGGCGGCAGTTTAGGCAAAAGACAGGCTCCTAATTCGCAGTGGGATGATTTTAAACCATTGGGTGTGGCCGAGGCTGACGCGGTAAGCCGCTTTTGCGACAGAATGGCTGTGGTGTGTTTTTGAAGTCGGCATGGGGTACTGGATCAGTCAGTCAAGGCGCTTGGGGTTATTGGTCATAACCCTGGTAGCGAGTGTGGGAATGGCCTGCGATCGCCCCCGCTCTACGGCCCAAGCGCCTACCGAACCCCTCAACCCAAATCCTAACGTCAGCCCAGAGCCACCAGCCCCACCCCCGCCCCCAGAGGGCGCTTTTTTGGGCCAGCTCTCCCCTGAACAGGTCAGCCAGCTTAACAGTTTAAGCATTGAGGTGGTCGTACCTGGAATGGTGCCCGCTTATTTTACGGTGGTCGAAATGCGAATCGACCAGGGTGAGACTGGCCCCGGCTATCTAATCGTCTATCGCGATGCGGCTAACCAGTGCTTTGCCGTGGAATTTGCCGCTCAGGGCATTGCCGACCCACCGGCCACACAAAACCGTCTACCGATTCGGCCACCACTGTTTGGCAGCCAGAGCTACAACCTCAACTATGGGGATTTCTCTGATGGCGCGATGCAAGCTCAATTTCCAGGTTCTAACCTCTATACGGATTGGCTGAGGGGTAGATCGGGAGCCTACCGTCTGATTGGGTCTACCTACATTAGAGATTTATTCCCAAACTTGCAAAGCTGTACAGACATTGCTCCAGAGATGGCCGTTGGCCTGGTCGAATCCTTTACCCTGTTGACTTCTGAGCCAATGGGCAACGATGAAAGCTTGGGTTTACCCTAGTACTGCCGGATGGCATCAAATTGGTATAGGTTCTAAACGCCATAACTATCTTGGTTTAAGTAGCCACTTTAATGCAGCACAGTTTGGATTTTTCAAGACTTTGCGCTAAGACTTGATAGGCTTTGCAGGAAGTTGTTAGTGATCGCCGTGCCCAGCAAAATTAACCCACACCCCACAACCATCGCCAGAGTTATAGGCTCCTGCAACATCAATGCGCCCCAAAGCATGGCAAATAAGGGAACTAGATAGGTTACGGTGAGGGCTTTGGTGGAGCCAATCGATTGAATCAGCCGAAAATAGAGGATGTAGGCGAAAGCGGTAGACAGCAACGCTAGAGTAATGACAGATCCAATTACAGTCAGGGTGAGGGGCTGTTGAGGAACCGTGAAGGGTAATGCTGGGAGCAACAACAGCGCGGCCCCAAGTTGACTACCTGTAGTAACCGCTAGAGATGAAACGCCAGCCATATTTTGCTTGATGTAGGGAGCCGCGATGGCATAGGAGAGCGCCCCCAGTAAACCCGCAGCCACTGCCAGCCCAAAATCGGGGGTCAGGGTAACAGGTCTACGTCCTACCAGAACCACCACTCCAGCAAAGCCCAACAAAAATCCTAGCCGCTGTGTAATTGTTAGTTTTTCCTTTAGCCAAATGGCCGCTACGACCGTGCCAAACAGTGGAGCCGTGGCATTCAAAATAGAGGTAAAACCAGCCGGTAAGACTACCGAGGCAAAGGCCAGTAACGAAAACGGCAGGGCGGAATTAATTCCCCCAACCACCAACAATGGCCACCAGTTTTGTCGAATTTGGGGCCAAAAATTAAGGCGAATCAGCATCGGCAGTAGAGCCAAACCAGCCAGCAAAACCCGAAACTCAATTAGCCAGATTGGGCCGATTACCGGTGCCGCAATCCGCATAAATAGAAACGACCCACCCCAAAGGGCCGCGAGTAGTAGGAGTTCAGCAACGTCTGAGCTTTTCAAAAGTCTTCCTCTGATGTGATTTGACTGGCTTCCCAACCCAACAGGGTTGCCTTACGAGCGGCCCCCCAACGATAGCCCCCCAGCGCTCCCGATTCACGGATAACTCGATGGCAGGGAATTAGATATCCAATCGGGTTTTGGCCCACTGCATTGCCGACGGCTCTTGATGCTCCAGGTCGGTCAATAGCTGAGGCTAAATCACCGTAGGTAGTGATGCCGCCCAGGGGAATATGAAGCAAGGCGCGCCACACCTGAATCTGGAAATTCGTGCCTTTCACCCAAAGCACTAATGGTGTGGTTTGATTTTTAGGGGGTTGAAAGATGCGATCGCAAATCGACTGAGTATTTTTTTGATCAGCTTGAAGCGTAGCATTAGGCCATGCTAAATTCAGCATTTTTACAGCATTGTCTTCATCATCAGAGTCTAGAAAATGGAGATTGCAAATGCCCCGTTTTATGGTAGCAATCAAGCTTCTCCCAAACGGAGTTGGATGAATTCCATAGCAAATGGTCAGCCCCCTTCCTCCCGCTTTGAATTCGCCTGGAGACATAGCCTCTAGCTTGACAAAAAGATCGTGCAAGCGACCAGGACTGGATAACCCTGCATCGGTCGTTAGCTCCAGCAAGTTTTTGGTTTCGGAGATTTTGGTCTTTGCATACTCCAGAGTGAGATATTGTAAAAAGCGCTTGGGACTAACCCCAGCCCATTGAGTGAATAATCGCTGAAAATGGTATTCACTTAAATGCACCTGCTGGGCAATTGTGGCCAAGTCGGGCTGCTGGTGGTAGTTCTGGCGCATGAATAGGATAGCCTGGGCCATGCGATTATAGGTTTCGTTGTTGTGAATTGGGCTATCAATTAAAGTTTTCATAGAGAATAAGTCAATGATTGGGGCGAGCTCCAAAGTTGATTGCCAGCTTTGTCAAAGTCTCGTTAGGGAAATGGGCACAAACCGTAATAATTTCCTCACTTTAATGACAGCTTGACCATAAAGCCACCCATTTCTTGCTGGATTATGGCTGCTCCTCGCGTATTCATTCGCTGCCCAGTGGAAACTGACAATCGGTCTGGTGCAAACCCTTGGCCTTTGCAAAGAGGGCTATTCGCCCCGTTACCTTAACATTGGGGAAACCTGGAGCGACCATGAGCGCTGGGCCATTACTGTAGAAGATTGGCTGTTATAAAGAGTACAGCTGGCTACAACTTCTGTTGCTCAGTCTGTGTAAGTGTCCTGGTTCCCAAAAATCTCTTTACTTAACTAATGCCAAACCCTTGCCAGATTCGTCCCTACCAAGCCACCGATTGGCCTGTTGTTTGGGCCATGCTGGAGCCAGTTTTTCGGGCTGGAGAAACCTATGCCTTTGCCCCCGATATCTCAGAGGCCGACGCCCACCAGGTTTGGATTGCTACCCCAGCGATGGTCTTTGTGGCAGAAAATGACCAGCAGCAGGTCGTGGGCACCTATTACCTGAAGCCGAATCAGCCCGGTTTAGGAAGCCATGTCTGCAACTGCGGCTATGTGGTAGCAGAGGCGGCCCGCGGACAGGGTATTGCCGCCATCATGTGCCAGCATTCTCAGGTAACCGCGCTGGCTCAGGGGTTTCGCGCCATGCAGTTTAATCTGGTGGTAGCCACCAATGAGGGGGCTGTTTATCTGTGGAAAAAACTGGGGTTTCACATTGTCGGAACGCTGCCCGGCGCTTTCCACCATCAGCGGTTGGGTTATGTGGATGCCTTTGTCATGTTCAAATCGCTTTGTCGTTATCTACTATAAGAGTATTGCCTTATCTGGGTTTATCACGCTAGAATGATGGCTTTGGAATTCTTCCAAGTCTAACTTTTCGGAGAGTAACCGTTTATGGCGCGATATCGAGGTGCCCGCCTACGGGTGGTTCGCCGGTTGGGAGAGTTGCCGGGTCTATCCCGCAAATCCCCCCGCAAGGCTTATCCCCCTGGGCAACATGGCCAGGACCGCAAGAAAAAGTCTGAATACGCGGTTCGTCTAGAAGAAAAGCAAAAGCTACGGTTTAACTACGGGTTAACCGAGCGGCAACTGCTACGCTACGTGAAAAAGGCTCGCCGGGCCGGTGGTTCTACCGGGTTGGTGATTCTGCAACTGCTGGAAATGCGGCTGGACAACACGGTCTTTCGGTTGGGGTTTGGGCCTACCATTCCTTCGGCGCGGCAGATTGTTAACCACGGTCATATCTGTGTGAATGGCCGGGTGGTTAGCATTCCTAGCTATCAATGTCGGCCTGGGGATGTGATTACCGTGCGAGATCGCGATGCGTCTAAGAAGCTGGTAGAAGCTAATCTGGAATTTCCCGGTTTAGCTAACGTTCCCAGCCACCTGGAATTGGATAAGGCTAAACTCACCGCCAAGGTCAACGGTGTGATTGAGCGCGAATGGGTCGCCCTCAACATCAACGAACTGTTGGTGGTGGAATACTACTCTCGCAAAGCCTAATGGCTGCTGGCTTACGCGATGGTTTAGGCTGCTGGCTGATAGTTCCTATCACTTACCGCCCATAACGCATTACTCTTAGCTACGCTTCGCCTTCTGGTCCGTCAGCCAGAGGGCATTTTTATTCCAGCATAGGATTAAGTTAGTCATGGAATGGATGAACTCTGTTCCACTGAGAAAGGAAGGGCTGTAGGCGATTTTAAGGATGCTTTTTAAGTAGCATTTTTAAGTCGCGTAAATAGTTGTTGCGAAATTCGTGATTTAGTTGACAGCTAAACGAGTAGTTATTTCAGGTTTTATAAGGTTATGTAAAGTCCTGCCCCGCTAACTTAGAACAAAGAGGCACAATGCTTGCAGAGCCTACCCCATCGTCTTGCCATAAGCAGGTACTTCCCTATGGTGCTGTTCTCGAAAGCCGCTGCCGAAACTGATACGGAGACCAAAATTTTGCAGGCGGCCCTTAAGCTGTTTGCCCAGCGGGGCTATAGCGGCACCACCACTCGCGACTTAGCCCAGGCGGCTGGGGTGGCTGAAGGTACACTGTTTCGGCACTTTGAGAACAAAAAAGCCATTTTGGTAGCCGTGGCCAGCCAAGGCTGGGTAGAAATTTTGACTGATCTGCTAACTGAGCTTAGTGAAATGGCCAGCTACAAAGCCATTGGCCAGGTTATGCAACGGCGTATGCTGAACCTGCAACGTAACTCGGCTCTAATGCGAGTGTGCTTTATGGAAGCGCAATTCCATCCAGAACTGCGTGAGCAAATTCAAACTGACGTAATTGGCAAGATGATTGACGTGGCCGAAGCTTTCTTTCAAACGGCGATGGATCGGGGGGTCTATCGCCCTATGAACCCGCGCATGGTAGCGCGGGTGTTTTTGGGGATGTTTACCGTAGCCGGATTTAGCCAAGATACTCTGGGTGACACCGCCGGTTCTGCTCAGTCTATGAAAGAACTGGCCGAGTGCTTGACGGATATTTTTCTAAACGGCGTTTTGGCGTAATTGGGGCAGAAACCCGTACAAGGCGTTCTACCAACCAGGGAGCCAGGCGTTGCATCCACAGCACAGCATGGCTTTGCCAGCCAACTAGAATTTCTGAGCGGCCCTGGGCAAGTCCTGTCATTAAGGCCAGGGCCACCTGCTCTGGGCGGGCAGGTTGTACCCAACGAAACCAGTCGAAGTCTCGTACCATGTCGGTACCTGTGAGGGAGGGTAGCAAAGCCACCACGCGCACATTATAGGGAGCCAGTTCGCAACGGAGCGCCTGGGTAAAGCCTAAGATGGCGAACTTGGTAGCTGAATAGGTGGCCATTGTTGGGGCAGCGATTTTACCCATAAGGCTGGAGACATTGACAATGCATCCCTCCTGACGCACGGCCATACGGCGAGCTACCAGACGGGTGATGGTGTAAAGCCCCAGCAGGTTAGTCGAAATTTCAGACTGCACCTGGGGTGGCTTGGTTTGCAGAAAGGGCGCTTGATGGGCCACCCCAGCACAATTAACCAGCAAATGCACTGGCCCATACTGCTGCCAGGCTTGAGCAATCACAACATTGACGCGGACGGAATCGGTCAAATCTATCGGTAGCACGATGGCCTCAGTGCCAAGCTGCTTAAGCTCGGCGGCGACAACCTCTAAACGGTGTCGCTGGCGGGCCACCAGTAAAATTCGAGTAGCGCCCTGAAGGGCTAGAGCATGGGCGATTGCCCGCCCAATACCGCGAGAAGCCCCTGTCACCAGGGCTGTTTTACCGTCAATTTTCATACTTAAATCTCCTGCTGAAACAGAGTGTGGTTCAGTCAGCGCAAAGGATGGAGTACAACAGGCGAGGCCGCCCTGGGTTTGGGAACTGGGCCGTTGATAGCATGGCCTGCCGCTGCACAAGGTTAATTCAAGGATCTACGTGAGTTCAGAAACAACCTGGTTCGCTTGAAACGGATTCTTTAAGGTCACACACATTCGCTTACTCAGTCCTAATCTGGCTTTTAATCTAGATCGCGGGAAAGTTTACCTAGCGTAGCTACGCACTAACCTGATCAGGTTGAGTTGTCACCCTATGCAATTAACGAGCTAAGGGAGTTGAGAAACACAGTGGCATTATGGCGTCAGTTCTCCTAAGCGAAAGACTATCCGAACCATTGACACCGACATTAGCATCGGGATCACAGAGCGACAATGATCCTGAACAAAGTCGCTAAATTGTAACAATCCTTATCAAACCTTTCAGGAATTCTGACTTAATTGGCCCTAGGTTTCCAGTTGTCAGTTTTTATAGCTCGCAAAGAATTTTCTCAAAATCCCCATTTGAAGGGTTTACAGAATCTGATGAGAATGGTGTGAGCCAACAGTCCTAAATCTGAGAAAACTTTGCTTGTATCTTGAGTTACGTATTGTTGTATTACGAAATTTGGGCTTTAGAACGCGGTGACTTGCTCTTCAGGTTCCCTCATTGTGAGGTTTATGGCTAGATATGCTGTTGCTCTCTGGCCAAGCAACGCCATCCTATAAAGGCCTGCGTGGACTAGACTAGCGGCGGCATCGACCATAGGAGGCTTTCCTGGCGGCTCTCAAGCCGATTACAGGAAAACTAAAAGGTAACTTGCTCTAAAACATGACCAAAAATCATAGAAGGGTCACGATATTGTCAGATAATTTGATAGAATCTTATCTATAGAAAGTTCGCCCACCAGGGAGGCAGAACGTTGATTCACGCCACACTACACCAACTTAAGGTTTTTGAAGCCACTGCTCGCCACGGCAGCTTTACCCGGGCCGCCGAAGAGCTCTACCTGACCCAGCCTACGGTGTCAATTCAGGTTAAACAACTAACCAAGGCCGTGGGGCTACCCTTGTTTGAGCAAATTGGTAAACGGCTCTATCTGACTCAGGCCGGGCAAAAGCTGCTAGAAACCTGTCAAGAAATTTTCAGCGGCCTCGACCAGTTTGAAATGGCCATTTCTGACCTCAAAGGGCTTAAACAGGGGCAACTGAGGCTGGCTGTCATCACTACTGCAAAATACTTTGTACCTCGCCTGCTGGGGCCTTTCTGTCAGCGCTTTCCTGGAATTGACATTTCTCTTAAGGTCACGAACCACCAACATATTCAAGAGCGCATGGCCAATAACGATGATGACCTTTACATCATCAGCTCTCCCCCTGAGCAGCCCGACCTGAAAATTTATCCCTTCTTAGAGAACCCGTTGGTGGTCATTGGCCCCAAGGATCATCCCCTGGCGGGTAAGGCCAAGGTGCCGATTCAGGCCCTTAACGGTGAGCAGTTCATCATGCGGGAACCAGGGTCAGGTACACGCCAAGCTGTGCAAAAGCTGTTTGGCGAACACAATGTTGATGTCAAGGTGAGGCTAGAACTGGGCAGCAACGAGGCGATTAAGCAAGCGATCGCAGGCGGGTTAGGCATTTCAGTCCTTTCTCTGCACACGATTATTTCCGAAGGCACCGACGGTGAGTTCACGATTCTAGATGTTGAACACTTTCCCATTGAGCGCCACTGGTACGTGGCCAGTCTGGCTGGTAAACAGCTTTCGGTAGTGTCTCAAGCCTTTCTTTCCTACCTGTTAGAAGAGAGCCACGCAATGGTCGAAAAATGTTTGCCGGGCATTAACTTACACAGCGTAGACAAAGCGCCCTCACCTGCTACTGATAAAACTTTATCTAAGACGGTTTAAGAGTAGCTAGTAAAGTCATTTCTGTTTACGCCTATGATTCGACTTATTGGCTATCAAAACTTTTTCATAGAGAAGGATTGGTTCAATCCTTTTCTGATTGAGTGCTGCGTAGTACTAAATCAGTTTATTGTTGGGGCTGGATTTTTAAGAGGATCTTGGACAGTCTCACTATCTAGAGTTTTTGGCTTATCTTCTGATGGTTCAGAAACGGGTGGTTTAGCAGCATCGGCATCTGATTTTGACCGCTCATTTGCCTTTTCATAAAGGTTTGCCAGTCGATCCTGCATATCCTGAAGCCAACTATTATGCTCACTACGAATGGTTTCCTCAGTGTTAATTACCAGTTTCTCGAAATTTTTAGGATCGGTCTGTTCTTGATCTGACAAAGAGTACCACCAAGCTCGAATGTCATACAGTGCGTCGGCGGCCTGGTTGTAGCCGACCAGAGTAGCTTCAATGCGGCGGTACTCCAAATAAGTCACAAAAGCTCCAGCAAGAGCGGCTGTGACGGCAACCCAGTTTTGCAGTCCAGTAGCCGCCAAAAACGTGCCTAGTCCTCCAAAGACGTACACACTGGTTTGAAAGATTTGGTAACGGCGATTGTAAAGTTTGGCTTTGCTGCGATACCAATCAAACTGATCCTCCAGGCGACCGTGGAGATATTCCTGCACATTCAAGTCGGTGTATCGCTCCTGCGAGGCATCTTTTGCTGGGTTGAGCGGTATTTCTTCAACCTTAAATAAAAACTGCCAAACACGCTCAGCTTGGCGGTTTAGCCATATCAGCGGCCAAGTTAGCAACAGCAGCACTAGGCCAAGTTCCATCCGCTTAGGAGGTTCTCCCTCGTAAGGGCTAAGGGCAGACTGATGGACAGAGCTGCCTTTGACTCGTTCGCTGATAAGCTGAAGTTTTTCGGCTAACACCTGGTTGCGATTTTGGTTGTAGGGTTTGACCCGAGTGCGATAATAAAAAATCTCCATCTTCAAAGATTCAGCACTGCCCCGCAGCAGCACCCAGCTACTGCCCCGGTCAAATTTCACCGAAAAGGCTCTCAGCCCAGTCATCAAAATAGGGAAAAGAATTAACAATAAATTCGTTACAGCCAGAGCTTGGTATTTTCGCTCGCCGGACCATAGCTCAGCGAGTGACCGGCGATTTATTTCACTCTGGAGAGCCGCCAGTTGCTCTGCTTTGATTTCACCATTGCTATTGCTAGTTTCTAACGCCTCTAGCTCTTTCACAATGACATGGTTCAAAATCACTGGTTGCGCTACAGCCAGTACAACTACCAAAATACTGAGGTAAGTTAACAGCCGCCGCAAAAAAAAGAAGCGCTGCTGAGCTTGTTTAGCATTTTGGTCGAAAACATCATGTTTTTTCCAGGCGCTTTCTAATAACTGAGGGTTAGACGCTTGCTCCGGAGTTAACTTGGCTGCCTCTGTATCGGTAGGTGGTAACGGCTCCGAAGTCTGAGCAGAAGCAGTCATAATGCACCCCTTTAGGTATCGACAAAATACCGCTGAATGCGATCGCGCATCTCATCCATCGGCATATCAAAGCTGATTAGCTCTAGCTTACCGTTAGCTTGATACTCCTGAACAAGCTCTACCAGTTGCGGTTTAGCTTCTGTGGCCCTTGTCATAGCCGTTGCCACTTCGTCGGCGAGTCGCCCACTGCCGGCCATCACCAGGGTAGACCGACCAGCAGACAAGTTGGCATTTAGGTCAGTCAAGGCAACCTTGCCACCGTTGATTAAAATCGTTAGCGCCCGTTGACCGGCAGAAATGTGGGTCGCTAAATCAACCAGCCAGGGCGACTCGCTGCCCCAGTCTTGGCCAGGAATCAGGAAAAAATTGGTGTGATGAGGCTCTAGCTCGTGGCGAGAGTCGTCGTTGGTAGTCAAGCCGTCACCATTGGGCAACTTGGCTTTGCCTTGGGGCACTACGCCAATCAACGGGAAGCTACCGCCCACCTGCGAACGTGCCTGGCCCATCATGCGAATTACCCCAGCGTCGGTGCCACCATCCAAGACAGTCAGGTGCAGTTCTTCGGCCAGCGGCGCTAAGACTTGGTCAAACACGGTTTGCAGTTGTTGCAGGCTCTCTAGGCTCATAGAGCTGGCACCACCAATCACCACCAGCGTCGGTTGAGAGATGCTCAACCCCATCGTGTCTATAGCCTGGAGCGTGGTTTGCTGAGCCGACAAAGACAAGGCTTGAGCGCTGCGCCCGTTCAGAAATTTCAGGTCTATGAGTCCAGTCGCAAAGGTGTCTAACATGCTGCGGGGAACTGAGATGGGGAAACTAATACCAGATTTTGGATGGATGCCCTGAACTAAAGCGTGCACTAAACCCTGCTGTCATCAGTGTGCTGAAACTTGATGATATCCTGAAGCCACAAATTCATACAGGAATTATAGTCGTTGGCCTAGGCGCAGCAGAATTAATCTATGGTCGGTGATACTGCCCCATACTACAGAGACTTAGAGGCTCTTCCGCTGGAGGTTGAGTTTAGAAATGTAATATTTTTGTTGTAAATAACCAGAATTCCATCAAGAGATAGTGTAGAAACCTCTGTAGATTCCTCTAGTCCTGATAGCATCTTTAATCTATCCCTTAACCCTCCATCGCCATAGCAGACCATTAAAACGACCCATCAGGTGCGATGACTCCGACTGAACTACCATCCATCATCAAAAGTGAGCGTGGCTTTTGCATGGCCTATCAACTGCCAGAGGTTGATAGCGCAAGGCTTGGCTATCTATCGGTGCCCAACCGCCACGACATTTTTGTGGCCTACACCCCAGAGAACACCGAAATGGTGAGAAGCCTTGACGGTGCTATTCACGATATTGGCCTTAAACCCTGGATTGGCCTCCTCCAAGACCTATTAAACCCAAACCCAGATAGAATTTTTCACATTGGCATTCAAGAAAGTGATGCGTTGATCCTGTTGCTAGAGAATGACGGCACTATCCCTACTGATTTAGAAGATGAGCTAGAACAAGCCCTAGACCTTAACCGACTGATTATTCTGATTTCACAAACACCTATCCAGATTCAGAAAATCAAAACAGATCATCTCTCTCATCTGGCAGAGCTTTCGTGCCATCAGCTTTCAATCTCTCAACTCGCTGAAGCTATCTTTCATATATTGGTCTATGCTCGGTTAGTGGCAAGAGCAACTGAGTGGCAAGAGCAAGAAAAAACTACCACCAAGCTACTCTCATCTGATGATCTCAAAGCGGCTGAAGAACAGGTTTCCTGGATAAAAAAACATCCTGAGTTTGGCCTAACAATTGAGCCCTTGCAAGCAGATTTTCTTCAAGCAAGCCAACAGGAAAATACTCACGGAGCACCACCATCAATTTTCATTTCCTACTCTCGTCGAGACATAGCCTTTGTTAATCACCTCGTTCAGTCACTCAAAGAAGAAGGGTTTATTGTTTGGCTAGATCGAGAAAACATCCCCGTTGCAACCAATTGGCAAGATGAGGTAAAAAAGGGAATCGCATCAGCTCATACTTTTATCTTTGTAATTAGCCCTAACTCCGTCAAGTCAGAGCACTGTGCCTGGGAGCTTAAGTTGGCTGAGCAACTTGGCACTCGCATTATTCCTATTTGTTGTGATAATAGTTATGGCCAAGACAGCCTTAACAATTTGAACTTAGGCTCAATTAACTATGTCGATTTCCAGAAGATTGGATTTATTCAAGCCTTAGATCAGCTTGTTGAGGCTATTAAGACTGATCTTAAAGATGCCGAAACTTACAACGAGCTATCCCGCCGAGCCTATGACTGGAATTATGGCAATCAAAGAAAAGAGTATCTGCTCTCCAGAGCAGATTGTAAAAGGCTTGAAAAATGGCTGCATAATCGCAATGTTGTTCCATCAAAGTTCTCTTGCTTGAGCGAGGTTAAAGAACTATCAAAACAGTATTTAATTGAAAGCCGTAACCATTTAAACCGCCAGCGAAAAAATTTATTCTTAGCTTCTACAATGCTAGGAACATTAATATTTTTCTTGTCAGGAGTAGCCGTAAAAAGTGATTTAGGTGAAATTGATGCTCTGGTTGGCTCACTTGAGCAAAAACAAGGGCTAGAAGGCTTAGTCACAGCGCTGCGGGCGAGTGAAAAGTTGGAAGGTAACCTGCTTTCTCCTGAGAAATTGCGCCTTGAGGCAATCACAGCTTTGCACAAAGAATTACTTGGTGTACATGAACTCAATAGTTTTAGGGGCCATGAGCGGGGTGTCTTTGATGTTGCGTTCAGCCCAAAAGGTCAGTATTTAGTTTCAGGAGGTGAAGATAAAACGGTTCGAGTCTGGGATTTTCTAGGTAATGAATTGGCGGTTTCTCAACATCACGATGATAGAGTAGTAGCCATAGAATTTAGTCCTGAAGGTGATTTTTTTCTTTCCGCTAGCTATGATGGCAAAGTTAATCTATGGAGTTGCCAGCCCGATTTTTTAATTAAGCATCTTAAAGACTATGTACCGCCGGAACAGTATAAGAGCGATACCTCAGCCTTAGACTGTCAATTTGTTAGGACACTAACGGTAGAGAACAGCAACGCAGGTATTGTTCGCCTTAGTATGAGCCAGGACGGACAGCATATCGCCGCGGCTAGTTTAGACAAAACGGTATACTTGTGGACTCGAGGCGATGATTTATACCAACAACAACAGGGTTTTTCGCACACAGTGGTGCCGTGGGGACTTGATTTTAGCGCTGATAGCTCAATGCTTGTTTCAGCGGATCAATCAGGTGAGGTTTTGGTACGGGCCATTGGTCGTGATCAAGTTATAGCTAAACAAAATATTGGTCGTTTTGTTACCGATGTCCGTTTTAGCCCAGATGGTCGCTGGATTGCCATTGGCGGAGAAAATGGCCTACTCAAGCTTTGGGACTTTCAGAAAAACAAGTTAGTAGACTTACCAGGCCATAATGCAGGCTTTGTCCGAGTGATGTTTAGCCCTAGCGATAATACGTTGGCCTCCGCCGATACGCTGGGAAATATGTATCTCTGGAAGTCTAATATATTAGAAGCGGCATTGCAGCCTGACTCAAAGAAGAAACTTGTGCCACTTACCTTAAAAGGCCATCAAGATGGGATTAGCCGCATTCGCTTTAGTCCAGATGGGCGCTATTTAGCCTCTACTAGCTTAGATGATACTATTCGTCTCTGGTTGACGACGGAAGACCATGCAGAAAATGATAGCCAATCACCGGCTGCGCCAGAGAGTTACGCAGTCCTTGAAGGCCATAGGGATGAGGTCTTAAATGTTTCCTTCTCACCGCTTAACGGTGGTGATCAGTCGAGTACCTATCTAGCCAGCACTAGCAAAGATGGTACGATTCGACTATGGCGCACGCAAACGGGTATTCAGCCCCTCGATCACGAAAATCGCCTTTTTGATATCGACTTTCATCCCCAGCAAGACGTGTTAGCAACAGGGGGAGTCAATTCCATTAGTCTCTGGGATCTTTCCGATTATACACGCAGGCAAATTCAATATCAAAAACCAGGCATAGGCAAACCTGATGATTTAAATATTGTAACTGTAGACTATTCCCCCAATGGGGAGTTTTTGCTGGCGGGTGATTCCAAGGGCGAAATTAGATTGTGGCAACCCGATATTTCTGTTGATCGGGGGTATTACGCTAGGAAACGAAAAAGTCATAAAAATTTGGTTGAAAAAGTTTTTGTTGATGGCGTTTTTGTGGCTCGGTTCAGCTCAGATGGAACATTTATTGCCTCCGGTGGTGCAGATGGCAAGGTGAAATTCTGGGATGTTTCTAAGGATATGCGGTTGCTGGGTGCAGAAGCTTTTATTAACAGCAATGATGCCAGTTGCGCGGTTGTCAGTTTAGACTTTAGCGCTGACGGTCACCAACTTGTTGTAGCGTCTGCAGTGAATCAATTACAGGCCTCACAAGATCCTGATAAAGCTAGTAATTGCTCAATTAAAGTATATCGAATAAAAATTGATCCTCGTTCCAAGAGGATAGAGCTTGACGAGTCTGTAGTTGTAGGTGAATCAGGAATTTTAAGTCAGCTACAAACGATTTCAGAGAGATTTGCTCCTAATAACCACTTACTTCCTGCCAGTAAAACGTCGAGCAGTGGTGCATTAACCGTAGATTTTCATCCCCAGGCCAATAGGTTTGCCTCTGGAGGAGAAGACGGTTTCATCCGAGTCTGGAGTACCCGAGGCAAATTGTTAAAAATCCTGGAAGGCCACACGGATGCCATAAATCGGGTTGATTACAGTGAAGATGGCAAGATACTGATATCTAGCAGTAAAGATGGCACCATTAAGTTCTGGAATCCGCAAACAGGTAAAATGCTCTCCTCTCTAGAAGAGCATGAACGGCAAGTGTCCAAGGTGATGTTTAATCCATCGAATCCAACGATGTTTGCATCGTCTGGCTTTGATGGCAGAGCGCTGA
>Ga0224723_1000676_pt1 | contig 22734 bp, 29 predicted proteins | sample Balambano_FR2_Me_FD_161647 | JGI IMG/M metagenome (GOLD analysis project Ga0224723, IMG submission 161647) | Freshwater sediment microbial communities from Lake Towuti, South Sulawesi, Indonesia - Balambano_FR2_MetaG | ecosystem: Environmental > Aquatic > Freshwater > Lake > Sediment | place... | reverse complement strand
GTGGGAGGGGATGTCGTGTCACGAATGCGGTAGGCGGGGGAAGCGCAGCACACCGCACGAGCCTGCACTTGACAGGCGGCGGTGATATCGTGAGATCACGGGAATAGCACGTGATACCATGGACACAAAGTGGAAAAAGGGCGAAAGCGGAAACCCGGGCGGGCGTCCTAAGAAGCTGAACCTATTCAAGAAACGATTGGACGATTTCAGCGAAGAGATGTGGAATCGCGCCAAGCAAATCGTGCTGAACGGCGATGACAGGGACGCTGCCCAGATGCTAAAGATCATGTGGGCGTATCAGTACGGAAACCCAACGCAGCCGATCACCGGCGAAGACGGCGCGGCGATTCGGCTGGGCGTGGTGATCTTGCCGGCTGAGGAGACAGAGAAGTGACCGGCTGGGCTGTCCACGCCCTCACGCACGACAACTTCGCCGGTGGGGGTTCCTCGGCATCGCAAGTGATGCCGCCCGAATTGTAACGGGCCGGGCTATGAGATCCGAGTGGGGTCGGCGAATCGGATCGCAGCCGGGTCGGCGAATCGGATCGCGCTGAGCGTGGTCCTGTTGCTGGTCAGCGTGGCCGGCGGGGGTAGCGCTGCACGAGCGGCGGGACCCGATGGACTCTCCTCGTCCTCACCTGAGGCGCGAGGAGACCAGGATGGCCAGGAGGAGGACCGCGATGCACCGGCTGCAGGACCTGGTGCGGTTGCACCGACTGAAGACGGGGGCGCGCGAGACGGCGCGGCTCCTGGGGATGGGACCGAATACGGAGCGGCAGTACCGGGAGGCGATCGCAGCGGCGGGGCTGCTCGACGGAGCGCCCGAGACGTTGCCGGCGGTGGGACGCGGCCGGTGGCAGGATCCAGGTAGCGCTGGTAAGTTCGAGGCTGACTACTACATTCGCAAGCCAGGACAAGGACCGTTCAGAGAGCGCGGTTGAGCGAACTCCGCTGGGAGCCATCCCCGCGTCAGCGACGATTCCTGGCATCGTCTGCGTTCGAGGCGTTGTATGGCGGCGCGGCAGGTGGCGGGAAGAGTGATGCGCTGGTCATGGGCGCGCTCCGCCACGTCGACAAGCCAGGGTACAACGCGATCATCTTCCGGCGCACGTTCCCTGAGCTCCAAGGACAAATAGTGCCGAAGTCGCGAGAGTGGTACCCGGTTGCGCGTGGGAGGTACAACAGCGTCGAGCACTGCTGGACATTCCCAAGTGGCGCGCGCATCCACTTCGGGCACCTGCAGCACGAGGACGACGTCTACCGCTACCAAGGGTGGGAGTTTCAGTACGTCGGGTTCGACGAACTGACGCACTTCCTTGAGTCGCAGTATCGGTATCTTCTGTCCCGAGTCCGCTCGTCGCACGGTATCCCAGTACGCGTGCGCAGCGGGACCAACCCAGGCGGCGTTGGACATGAATGGGTGCAGCGTCGATGGGGACCGTGGCTTGACCCGCAATCGACGGTGCAGGCCGAACCTGGACAGGTCATGCATTACCGGAACACGCAGGCCGGCGAGGAGTGGTGTGATCGCGGCGATGGCACACTGACCAGGGTGTTCATTCCTGCGAAACTGGAGGACAACCCATACTTGTTCGGCGCCGACCCTGGTTACCGGGACCGGCTGATGGGGCTCGACCGGGTCACACGCGCGCAGCTCATCGACGGCAACTGGCTCATTCGACCCGCCGCTGGTCTTCTATTCCAGCGCGGGTGGTTCAAGATGCTCGACGCTGCACCGTCGGACGCATTGCGCCGTGTGCGTTACTGGGACCGCGCTGCGACGGAGGAGAGCGGCAACAACGACCCTGACTGGACCGTGGGTGTTCGCATGGCGATGGTCGAGGAGGGGTCGTACATCGTCGAGGACGTGGTTCGACTGCGCGGCACGCCGAAGCGGGTAGAGGGCGCGATCGTCAACACGGCCGAGGTGGATGGCAGGGGAGTCGAAGTGCACCTGTCGCAGGATCCAGGTAGCGCTGGTAAGTTCGAGGCTGACTACTACATTCGCAAGCTCAGCGGTTACGTGGTCAAGGCCGCGCCTGAGACCGGCGACAAAGTGAGCCGAGCCCAACCGTTCTCGGCGCAGGTTGAGGCTGGGAACGTTTCTATGGTTCGCGGGCCATGGAACGAACCGTACCTCCAGATCCTGGAGGCGTTCCCGACCAATGGTGTCCATGACGACGACGTCGACGCCAGCTCGGGCGCTTTCGCGGTCATGCAGCGTAAGAAGCGTGGACTCGAGCAGTGGGGAGCGGTGACGATTGGCTAGATGGAACGGCAAGAACATGCTAGGGAGGCTCGTCGAGGCATGACTGGGCACAAGCAGAGAGTTGGAACTCGTGATGCAGTGTGAGGCGAGCGGGCTCTGTGAGGCAAAGCCCCGAGGACGACGACGAATCGCTTCAGACTGCGTCTTACCGGCACCAGCGAGACGGCACGGCGATGGCGCTGGGGCGAACGAAAGGTCATGAAACAGCCACGGCGACACCAGTCCGCGATTTCCAGTCGTATCACGTAGCGTTGCCGTGTGGGATTCTGGGATCGCATCCTCGGACGTAGCACGCGCCGTGAAGACGGCGCCAACGCACCGAAGCAGTTACCGGCACACGACCCGTGGACCACTCCGGCGTCGCAAGAGCAGATCCGGCAGAGGATCGACATGCTCCGCGAGTCGCGCATGGACGCGTACCGCAACGAACTCACCTCGATCGGTTATTGGCTAAAGGACAAGACGTACGGCGGACGACAGGGCGGTCCGTTGTTCGAAGTCGATTTCATCACGAATATTGCCGCCGAGAATCGCTGGCGCGGCAGCGATCTTGGCGGTCGCATCGTCGAGACCATCCCCGAGGAGATGACCCGTGAGGGCTGGGAGATCACGATCCAGCCGAGCGACGAGGACGACGAAGACGATGAGCGCGCCGACGCGTTTCCGGTGCCGGGCATGTGGCCGCCCGAGCCGCCAAAGAATCCCGGTGTGCTGCCCGAGGCCGCCGACGAGACACAGGGGTTGATCGAGGCGCTGGCGGGGGAGCAAGACGAGCTTGGAGCGGTGGCCGCGATCTATCGCGCGCTGAGCTACGAGCGCGCGTACGGCGGTGGCGCGGTCATGATCGGAGCCGACGACGGGCAGGAGGACCTGTCGCAGCCGCTAGACGAAGAGCGCATTTCCGAGATCCGTTACCTGAACACATTCTCGGGCGGGTGGCAGGGCGAGATGGTGGCGTGGTCGTACTACTCTGACCCGCGTTCGCCCAAGTACGGGATGCCCGAGATCTACATGGTCATGAACGACGGCGTGCCGATCACAAGGCTGGCCGCGCCGGGTGCGCCGCTACCGGCCGCGGTTGTGCCGACGACGGAACCGACCGCGTACGCTCCACTGATCTGGTGGGTGCACGAGTCGCGTTTCCTCCTGTTCCCCGGCACGGCAGTATCGAATCGCGCGCGCGTGCAGATGCGCGGCTGGGGAGATTCGATCTTTACGCGAGTGGACCGCGTTCTATCGACGTATGACCAGACATGGGGCGGCATCGCCAACCTGATGACCGACTTCTCTCAGGGCGTCCTCAGCGTGCCGAACCTGCTAGAGATGCTGTCGGCGAACAACAAGCCGGCGACGCTGAAGCTGACCGACCGAGCGCGAGCGATCATGCTGAGCCGGTCGATCGCGAACATGATGCTGATCGACAGTGACGAGGAGTTCAAACGCGACACCGCCCCACTCGCTGGCATCCCCGACATCCTGGCGCAGTTCGGTCTTCGCCTCGCCGCCGCCGCCGAGATGCCGCTCTCTCTGCTCATGGGCCAGGTCAAGGGAGGACTCGGAGACGCTGGCAACACCGACCTGAGATTCTTCTACGACAAGGTTGCGAGCCGGCAGAAGCAGCGACTGATGCCGCAAATCAAGCGTCTCGTGCACCTGCAAATGCTCGCGAAGCAGGGACCGGCAAGCGGTAGTGAGCCGGCTCGGTGGAACGTCAGGTTCAACCCGCTCTACCGCATGACCGAGAAGGAACAGGCGGAGCTGCGGAAGATCGTCGCCGACTCTGACCATATATACATTGCCGACAGCGTGGTCACACCCGAGGAGGTAGCCGCGTCCAGGTTCGGTGGTAGCGAGTGGACGATGGAGACGACGATCGATTTCGATGGTCGAGCGAAGATGGCCGCCGAGGACCAGAAGCAGCGTGCGGAGCGGGAGAAGAAGGCGGCTGAGATGGCGACCCAGATGCAGGTTGCCGCGGCAGAGGAGAATCCTCTCGGCAGCGATGATGAACAGGAGATCGAGCAGGGAGAGGAGTAGTGCCCGCCTCCCGCACCATCGCAATCGCCAGATTCCTACGCACCGTCCAGCCGAGCGTGTTCCGTCGCCGCGGTGGCCGCATGCCTCGCCAGCAGCAGCCGGACGCGATCCGTCTCGAGTACTTCAACTCGATCATGCCGCTCATCCGAGAGCAGACACGTCACCTACGCGCGGCTGGAAACGAGGCGCTTAGGTTGCTGTACGAGGAGCGCAGGGCGCAGGGGAAAATGGACATCGCCGAGCGAGGACGGCGCGCGATGGCTGCGGTGGACTTGGCCGGGGAGCGATCCAAGGACGCGTTCCGTCCCAGCGCCGTAGCCGAGACCGCAGAGAAGTACGGCAAGCGCACAAGTGCTTTCCAGCGCGAGCAGTTAGGGCGCCAAGTGCAGCAGGCACTCGGCATACCACTGCTGTCAATCGAGCGTCCGATCGTGGACGCGCTGCCCGCGTTCGCCGCGGAGAACGTGTCACTGGTGAAGACGGTGAGCGAGCGATACCACGACCGGCTACGCGCTGCGGTGGAAGACGCCTTTGAGTCAGGTGAGCACCCCGAGACGCTGGCGAAGCGCTTGGTCGACATGGAGGACATCTCGGAGTCGGACGCGAGGCGTATCGCGCGTGACCAGATCGGAAAGCTGAACGCGAACCTGAACCAGGCGCGGCAGGAGTCGATAGGCGTCACGTCGTACGTGTGGCGGACGGCGAACGACAACCGCGTCAGGGACGAGCACCAGGAACGGGAGGGTCAAACGTTTCGATGGGACGCGCCTCCAGAAGACGGACATCCCGGGGAGCCAATCCAGTGCAGATGCTACTCGGAGCCGGTGCTTGATGATCTCATTTCCGGCGTAAGTAGTAGCGAAGAGCCAGCGCTAGAAGAGGCCATGGCAGAGAAGCCGGCATCCTCCGTCGTGACTGCACTTGAGACCGCCGCGGAGTTCGCCCCGACACGTGGCGCTCCACCGCCGGGATTCTGGCAACTGCTACCTGAGGGTGTCTCGGTGCACGATATCGCGGTGGCACCACGTCCTGGAATGGAGCCACCGACGCTAAAGGAATCAAACGCGAAGAGGGTCAAGGACCCGTGGTCAGGACGATGGGCACAGGTGGTTGACGTATCGTCGCTAGACGACGTGCCCGCTGCGGTGTGGCAGCCAGAGAGGGCGAACAGGATTGCGAGGGCGTACCAGGAAGGAAACGGAGAAAGGCTGCCCCCGATACGAATTGCGGTGACGGCTAGTGGCAAAAGAACAGTTGTCGACGGCATGCACCGCCTCAGCGTGGCAAGACAGATGGGCGTGAGACGGATAGCGGTTATTTTTGAGCGCTAGTCCTCTGTCCGTCTACGCCGCCTGAGTTTAACCAGCGCCACGACCTCAGCCGAGCGAACGCTTTCCCGGTCTAGGAACATCAACCCGCCGATTGCCTCAAGCGATCTTTCTCCATCTTCGGCCACATCCAGCGCGCAACTCACCGCCATGTCCTCGGGCTCGATGTGCTTCGGCACCTTCAGCGTACCGTCGACCGTGAGGTCGAGGTACAGGTGATAGCGGCAGCCGACCCAGGGGCATGGACGTGGTCCGTCCACGCAGTCACCGCGGGTCTGTGGTCGGTCGTACTGGGCCGTGAAGTCGTTCAGCGCGTACCAGTCGTATCCAGTAGCGCCGCTTTGCTCCGAGATCCATTGGTCTCGTAGCATCATCTTCCGGGTGATTTTGCGGCGGTGGTGACCCAATCGATCCAAGCGTGATACGTGACACACGCACCGGTCAACCAATTCGCGAGTGACATTCCTCCCCGCTAGGCTGGGGACGTGTATTACCTAGGGACGATTCAGGGTGGATCGGGGGCGTACAACAACGCTGGCACCGGCGCGAGCGGCACTAACACGTTCGAGATCCCGAAGACGACCAAGTCGATCTACCTGGTTCCCAGCGTCTCCGGGATGCAGTTCGCGTGCTTCGGTCACACCGGGGGAACGCTACTCGTTGCCAGCGGAAGAGGTGCCCCTCTGAGCGGTCCAGATCTGCTGAACGGTCCGTTTCGCCTGGACGGTAACTCGTTCGGAATTGCGCCTATCGTGTCGATCTACTCCGCCAGCGGCATCGTCACGTGCCGCGTCTTTGCGAGCCCGACGTCATGAGCGAACGAGTGCGCAGGGACGGAGAGTCGGTACCGATCGTGGTGATTGCCGACTGCCCGTGGTGCGGCGACGAGGAGCGTGCCGGTCGTTGCATCAGAGCCTGCCCGGCGAGTAGGCGCGCCGATTCGCAGCGCCATCGCCAGGAGCGAACGGGATGAGCCGCGTTCGCCGGTTCGATCGCGTGGCAATCCCTGCGTCCAAGCGGACGCAGGAGGGCTTCCTCAAGATCGACGGAAACAAGATCGCCCGCACTGGGATCCAGGAATACCGCCGCGCCGATGGCAGCATGGTGCGCGAGTTGCGCCCAGCGGCCGAAGTGTTCGACACCGAGTCGATGGCTTCGTTCGCCCTCCTGCCACTGACCGACAATCACCCGGCGAAGATGCTGGACGCGACCGATGCTAAGAAACATGCGGTCGGCAGTGTTGGACAGCCGAAGAAGGACGGCGATTGGCTGTCGGCACCCATCAGCGTGTGGGATGCGGCGGCGATTACGAGTATCGAGAGCGGTCGCGTGGAACTGAGCGCCGGATATTCGTGTGAAATCGTCGAAGAGCCGGGCGAGTGGAACGGTGAACGGTACGACTGTAAGCAGGTCGCGATCCGAGCGAACCACCTCGCGCTCGTGGATAGCGCCAGGGCGGGACCGGAGGCGCGGTTGAGACTGGACGCAGGTGATGCTGAGGCAACCGAATTCGCGGGTGATACGACTCGCATGGTACCCCTGAAACAGGAGCAAACGAAAATGGCTCATGTCCTCAAGGTCGACGGGATGACGTTCGAGACAAATGATCAGAACGCGCAAGCCGCTGTCGATCGGGTCATTGCCGCCACCAAGCGTGAGGCGGATGAAAAGTCCGCCACCGAAAAGCAGCGCGCCGACAACGCCGACAAACTGCGCGCCGACGCCGAGAAGTCGCGCGACGAGTGGCAGGCGAAATACGACGCGCTCTGTGCCAAGAATAAGGCCGACGACGAGAAGCTGGTCAAGTGCGATGAGTGCGACGGCACCGGCAAGGTGGACGGCGAGCGGTGCGACGGCTGCGATGGCAAGGGTGAGTACGCGGCCAAGATGGACACCGCCGAACGCCGTGTCGTTTCGCTGAAGCGCCGGATCGATCGCGGTGTGCACGAGCGCGCTAAGCTGTACTCGGATGCGCAGCGCGTTCTGGGACTCAACGAAAAGCTGGACGGCAAGAGCACCGGCGAGATCAAGCGGCTTGTGATCCTGAAGCTGGACAAGGACGCGAAGCTGGACGGCAAGAGCGAGGACTACGTTTCTGCGCGCTACGACGTGGCGATGGAGCAGTTCAATGCGCGCCGGCCGATCGATGGGCCGCGCCTCGCCGTGGTTCAGGCACCGTCCCCGGATGCGCCCCGTGCCGACCATGCGCCGTCTCAGGACCCCGAGGAAGCGCGTCGCAACATGATCAACCGGACGCTGGCGGCGAATTCCGCCAACGCGAAGCGGTAGAGGAGACCGGACAATGAGCCAGACTAGCGTTCTTGCGGGCGGGCAGCCGATCGGCGTGGCCGGCCAGCTCGCTGACAACGGCCCGTTCGACATCGTGTCCGGGTTCAACGAGGCTACCACCCAGCTACCGTTCGGGTTCGGCGTACGCCAGGGGACCTCGCGGGACATGTACATCCTGCCGACCGGTACCTCCGGCGGTGCGGTTCCGGTGGTCGGTCTCGTCTCGCACGACTTCGACCACTCGCCTGCCGGTGTGGTGGACAGTGCCGGGAACTACTCCGGCGACCTTGGCGCGAGCGGGCTGCTTCAGTACGCTAAGTTCGGCGTGGCGCGCAAGGGTCGGTTCCTTGTGCCGGTTGAGGCGTCGCCGAGCGTGAACGACCGCGCCTGGTGCCGTTCGGTAGCCACTGGCGGAGGCGTGTCGAGCATGCGTGGCATCTGGCGTGGTTCTCCGCAGGGAACCCCGCCGTTGAGTGGTAGTTACCACGTCGACTGCTCCAACAACGGCGTGTTCCGGTCGACTGCCTTCACCGCGGCGGACGGCACCACGCTGGTGGCTGTGATGGAAGTCGACTTTACGAGCAAGAACACCTAGGCCCGGACGAATAGGAGAACTGAGATGGCTCTTCCTCCCAACTATGCATACCGGGCCGACGCCGCTGAGAGTGCATTCGTCGAACGCGCGCTGCTATACGTCGAGACCGAGGTGTACAACACCCTGTACCCGCCGATGGAGGGCATGAAGTACGTGCCCGTCGACACCAGCTCGCCCGAGGGTGCGCTAACGACCTCGTACCGGCAGTATACCCGCACCGGCATCGCCAAGCTCGTGACTGGTCGCGGACAGGATCTCCCGACCTCGCGCGTGTTCGTCAAGGAGTTCTTTCACCGATTCTACCCGCTAGGGATGTCGTACGAGTACACGCTCGACGACCTGCTTGCGGCTCAGATGAGCTCGCAGAACGGTGGCCCGTCGCTGAATATCGACATGGAACTCGCGAAGGCCGCCCGCGAGGGTATCGATCGCGGTCTCGACGCGATTGCCGGTATCGGCTCGGCGACCTCGGCGACGATTCCTGGTCTCTCGGTCGGTGTTGGCGCGGACGTGGGCATGCTCGGACTCCTGAACCAGACCAACGCGTCGACGTACACCCCTGCGACCGGCGCGGCTGGCTCGACACTGTGGAGCGCGAAGACTCCCGACGAGGTGATCGCGGATCTGACCGGGCAGTATGCGGCGATGGTGTCGAGCACGTACAAGGTCTTCAAGCCGACCACGTACCTTCTCCCGATCAACGAGTTCGAGGAGCAGAACGGGCGGCGCATGGGCGATGGCAGCGACGAGACCGTTATCAGCTTCTTCAAAAAGATCAAACCCGGCGTCGAGGTGGACTCGTGGCAGTACTGCGAGGGCGCTGGCAGCGGCGGCACGAACCGCGTCGTCGCCTACCAGAAGGACAAGCGGGTGATCCGGCATATGGTCTCGCAGATGTTCCGCCAGATGCCGCCGCAGTTCCAGGACTTCACCTTCAAGGTGCCGTGCCGGGCGAAGACGGCTGGATGTGTCAGCTCGTACCCGATCGGTATCAGCTACATGGACAATATCTAAATGTACACCGTCCTCATCAACAACCGCGAGGGCATGGTCCACGCCCAACTTCCGCACCAGTTCCCTACGCAGAAGGGCGCTGCTCCGCGCGTGGGCCGCGCCGTGATCCTCATGCCCGGCGTGAACCTCGTCGACTCCAAGACGCTTGCCACGCTGATGGAGAACCATGCGTTCAAGGCGTTGTTCGAGACGGTAATCCCGCCGTCGCTGGCGCCCGAGCAGACGCCCGAGAAGGTGGGCAAGCCGATCCTCCAGATCGACCGGTCGATCGGCAAGAACGGCGAGGTGGAGGAGAAAGCGCCGCTCCAGAAGCTCAGCACGGCGCAGTGTGAGGCGATGATCCGGGAGACGTTCTCCGTCGACCTCCTCAAGCGCTGGACCAAGGAAGAGACGCGCGGCGACATTCGCCGTCTTCTCGTCGAGCAGGTCGAGCGGCTCGAGACTGGCGGCGAGTCGAAGGGGCCGGCGTCCCCGGCCGAGTAGCCCGCTATGGCGATCGTTTGGGCCGATGTTCTGGCGATCGCTCCTGAGTTGTCCACCGTCGCCACCGGCACGTTCCAGGCAATTCTCACGATCGCGGACCGCCAAATCGACGACGAGCGATGGGGGGAGTTCGCGGACGACGGCCGACGATATCTCGCCGCGCACATGGCCACGATCTCGAACGGCGATGCTGGCGGTGCAGCGGGACCGATCGCGTCCGAGACGCTGGGACCGATGTCGGTCAGCTACGGCGCGATCGCGGATGTTGACGGTGAACTGTCCGGTACCAAGTACGGCGTGTTCTACCGCCACCTGATGCGCCTCGCGTGCGGGCCAGGAGTGCATATAGCATGACGACGATCGATCTTGCCGAGTGCCACCGAGCCGCGATGCTGGCCGGCAGTGCGCGCGCGCTGGGGCTGTACCTGCGCGTGCCGCAGCTCCTGCGGAAGCGTGGCTGGCCTCAGGACGGCGATCTGATCGCGGTCATCACCGCGGCTGTGGCGCTTAAACGAATCGGTGGGGGCCGCACCGTGATCAAGCGACCGCCGGGTGCCGATGGATGCCAAGAGATGTGGTCACCGAAGTTCCCGCGCCTCACCGCCTCGCAGATCGTCGACGAACTAGACCTGCACGAACTTCTCGAGTTTGGCTGATGCCGAAGCCGCGCGTTGTCGATCGAGATCTTGGCTACGCCGAGATCATGAAGCGCGCGAAGTCGATCAAGGAATCGTACGTGCGCGTTGGCGTCGTCGGCAAAAAGGCGGACGAGTCAGACGGCACGGCGACGGTCGCCGAGTACGCGATCGCGAACGAGCTCGGCACCGACACGATTCCAGCTAGGTCGTTTCTGCGGTCGACGTTCGATGCGAAGCAGGCCGAGTTGAAGCGCATCGGCGCGCAGTTGATCGACAAGGTCATGACGGGGAAGATGCCGATCAAGCAGGCGCTGAATGTGATCGGATCATTCTTGTCCGCCGAGGTGAAGAAAACGATCACGGTCGGGCCCGGTGTGCCGCCACCGAATGCACCGTCAACGGCTGCGAGAAAGCAGGCGAAGGGGAAGGGTGCGATCCGAACGCTGGTAGACACCGGACGTATGCTTGGCGCGATCGCATGGGAAGCGGTGGTGAACGGCAAGGTCAGCGTCGAGGGCGGGAACCTGTGAACGTAGCCGGTCTCATCTCTAGATTCGCGACCGGAACGTACACCGTGACGCGTACAGCGCGCGGCAACACGGTCCGCGGACGCGTGCAGACCGGGACGCAGACTACGTTTACGATCACGGCGAGTATCAGCCCAGCAACTGGTAATGAACTCCTGAAGCTGCCAGAGGGGCGTAGAGCGGTCGAAACGCGAGCCCTGTTCACGAATACGCTCCTGCGGCTCGGCGGGCAGGGAGAGGCGTTTGAGGCCGACTCCGTGACGATCGGTTCCGAGTCGTGGATGGTGTGTCACGTCGAGCGCTGGGAGGATCCGCACACGCTCGCGATTGGTTACCGCTGCCTCGTTCAGGAAGTACGATGAGTTGGGAGGACGTAGAGAACGTCATGCAGGCGGCGATCGTGACCGCGAGTCGCCTCAGCGCAGACCGTGTCACGTGGTCCTACCAGAACGTGAACGAGCCCGAGCAGAGCCACGTCGTTATCACGTTCGGCGGTTCGGTCAATGCGTCCCAAGACTGGATCCGAAACACGCAAGACCTGTCACGACCGAAGGGACAGGAGATGCGGCAGCAGATCCGCGGCGTGCGTGACGTGCCATTCGATATCGATGTGTTCACCGACGCAACAAGCGGCAGTGGAGCGGCTAGGCATCTCGCCGACCTAATCCGTACGCGGCTACGGCTCGATTCGATTCGACTGGAACTGCGCCGCTACGGCATCTCGCCGTTCGATACATTCGGCGCCGTGAATTGGATCCCCGACATCCCAACGGTGAACTTCCGCGGCCGGGCGACGCTGACAATTCGGTGTTACGTGCCGGTCGACGACTGCGACGAGTACGTGGGTTACATCGCACGGGTGCAGGGACTGATCGCGCCGAGCGGGCTCGGCGGCACTGGGCTCATCCCCTCTGGTCAGACCGGTATCCCGTTCGATTGGTCGGGCGCGTCCGGCTATTCCTAGCCAATTCGCGGGTGACACAAACCGGGTGTTAGCGTCGCTGTAGAGGTGCCCGAGTGCCCCTGAGCGATATTGTCAACGTCGTCGTCAGCACGACCGGAGCCGGCGTAACGCGCCCCGGGTACGGCGTGCCGGGAATTCTCGGTTACCCGACTGGCTGGTCGGAGTTGTCTCGCACCTACGCCAGTATCAGCGCTGTCGGTGAGGACTTCGCCGTCAACACGCCGGAGTACATGGCCGCGTCAGCGGTCTTCTCGCAGCAACCGCGGGTTCGTCGCCTCAAGATCCTGCGCGGCGCAAACAAGCCCACGCAGGCGTTTTCCGTCGGCGTGCAGCTCGTCGCTACCCAAATCGCGTATCAGGTGCGCGTTGCGATTGCGACGGGCGTTGCGTGGAAGAGCCAGACTGCCAGCTACAACCCCGGAAACGGCGCCACTGGCTGGGTGCCGTCCAACACGTGGTCACAGGGCGATCTGGTTGTTGCCGACGGTGACAAGATCTACTCGAACCTCGGCCCGTCGGGATTTGGCTTCACCGGCATCGGCGCGGCCTCGGGACCGTCAGGAACGCTCGCCGCGATCCGAGAAGGTGGCGTGTACTGGATGTTCGTCGGCACCGGCGGCACCGGTGCCGTTAGCAACGACTCGATCATCAACGGCGTCAAGACGAAGATCGACGTGCTCGATGCGCCGCCCGTCGTAGGTACCGGGATTGGGCAACTCACCTCGGCTATCGCTGGTTCGGCTGGGTCTCGCACGCTGACGCTGACGGCGAATCAGACGGCGCGATTCTTCGGCCTCCAGGTCCTAAACCGTAGCCTGCTCAATGGGGCGCAGAATCACGCTGACCCCGGTGTTGCGACCGACTTGAACAACGTCGTCGACGAGGACAACGACTGGTACGGACTCGTCACGCTGTACAACTCGGAAGCGCTCGGGCTCGCCGCTGCCGCCTGGGTTGAGACGCACACCAAACTGTACCCGGTCGCAACGATGGACACGGCAGTCGCGCGCGTCGCCTCCGCGTCCGCTACCGATATTGCGGAGGACATCAAGGACAACGCCTACGCGCGTTCCTGGGCGTTCTTCCACTCGTCCAACGATGAGTTTGCCGACGCCGCCGAACTGGGTCGCTTCTTTCCGATCAATCCGGGCGGCGAGACGTGGCGGCTCAAGACCATGCGCGGCGTCGAGGCGGACGAGCTTACCGGTACCGAGATCGTCAACCTCACGGCGAAGCGCGCGCACTGGTACTACACGTTGGGCGGCGTAAACGTCGTCGGTGGCGAGGCAAAGACCGGGTCGGGTGAGTATGTCGACGTTACGCGCGGCATCGACTGGTACACGTCGGAGCTTCAGGCGAAGCTGGCCAACCTCCTCATCGGCGAGAACAAGGTGCCGTTCACCAACGCGGGTATCGCGCAGGTGGAGGCCAAGGTCGTGCAACAGAACCTGGCCGGCATCGCCGCGGGACTCATCGCGCCCGACCCGGCGCCCGTGGTGACGGTGCCTGACGTGGCCGACATCTCGACCGAGGATAAGCTCGACCGAACGCTGACCGGCGTCACCTCGGAATGGACGCTGGCAGGCGCAATCCACGAAATCACGGTCACGGTGACCGCCAACCCGTAGGTGCTGAATGAGGACGTACGATCCATCGGCGGTTGATGTGACATTCAACGGGATCCTTATCCAGGGATTCGTCGTCGATGAATTCATCGCCGCGACCCGAGACGAGGACGGCTGGGGCTTTCAGCCGAACGTGAGCGGTGGTGGCGCCCGTAACCGCAACCCGGTCAGGAGTGGCACCGTCACGCTCACGCTCACGCAAGCAGCGCCGCACAACGCGCTACTTCAGGCAATCGCCCTGGCGGACGAGCTGAACGGCAGCGGCGTCGGCGAGATCTTTATCAAGGACCGTTCGACCGCGGCGGGACAGTTGTCAGCGCAGAACGCCTGGATTCAGAAGCAGCCGGATTTCACTCGCGCCGTTGAGTTGGGTCAGGTGGTCTGGGTGATCAAGTGCGAGGTGCTGAACTTCTTCCACGACGGAGTGATTGACGCGTGATCGATATTAGCGGCAGACGCTACGTGGTCAATCCGCCGATGGGCATGCGCTCGTTCGCGCTTCAGCAGCGGATATTGCCGATCGCCGGGCGTATGGTGGGGGCCCTGTTCACGTTTGTTGGCGACGGCGACGTGACGAAGCTTCTCGACCAGGACTTGACGAAGGCACTGCCCGCGGCACTGCCCATTCTCGGTGACGTGTTTGCGTCCATGCCAGCGGGTGAACTTGAATGGCTGACCCGGGAACTGCTCAGCGATACAACCGTTGAGGCGCGCGAGTTCAAGGGAAAGCTGTTCGGCGGTGCGGCTGGCGACTTGTTCGACGCTGTGATGCAGGGGCGCCACGTAGAGGTGTGGCAGCTGCTCTGGCATGCGCTTCAGGTCTGGTACCCGGATTTTTTCGGCCTCGTCCAAAGGTCCGGCGCCGTCCTGCGCGCGGCGAACGGCTCGTCGGCATCGACCACCTCGCCGACCTCTGGCCCTGTCACCGCCTCTGTGAGCGCGGCTGGGTGACCATGGACGGGCTAAGGCACATGACCAGGACCGAGATCCTTGATGCGAACGACGTGGTGACAGCGCTTGAGGAGGCCGAGGCGGCGGCACGCGAGAAGGCTGAGCGAAAGGCGAAGCAACCCAGAACGTAGGCAGGACTTCCTACGGGCGCCGACAAAGCGCTGACCACAGGAGAAGAAGCCATGGCGATTCCATTCAAGAGTAGACCCGGTCACCAGTGGCTGGCTCCCCTGCTGAACACCCTCGGCAAGACCATCGACATCGCCGCGCCGTCTGGGTACATCGGTGCGCAGGGTGGTGCTTTCGGCGCGGATGTGCCGATTACCCGCGTCGGCAACGCGTCTGGTACCGTGGGTGTCTACGGCATCACTGGCATTGCCCAACTCGCGACCGGGACCGCCGGCATTACGGGCGTCACCGGAGCTGGTGGCATGACCGCTTTCTCCGTTGTCTGGTTCAACGGCGGCACGGGCGCGTACTACACCATCTCCGATATCGTCACGGCTCTAAAGAATATCGGCATCCTCAAGCGGTAATCCATGGCGACGGTTCGTGACCTCGCCGTAAAGTTCGGCCTCGACGTCGACGGGAAATCATTCGAGAACGGCGCGAAGCAGGTCGAAAAGGCGAAAGAGAGCCTGATGGGCGTCGTGAAAGCGGCGCTCAAGATGTCGGCCGTCGTGGCCGGAGCGCTCACCGGAGCGATCAAGCTGACCGCGAGCTATGGCGCCCATCTTGACGATACGGCGCAGGCGATGGGTGTCGCCACTGACGAGCTACAGGAGTTGCAGCACGCCGCGTTGCTGGGTGGTTTAGAGTCCGAGGAGTTGAGCCAGGGACTAACCATTCTCACTCGCACGATGCGTGCGGCTGGGGCCGGGAGTGAGGAGGCTGGAAAGGCGTTCGCCAAGGTCGGTGTGAAGGTCAGTGGCGCTGACGGAAAACTGCGTTCTGCCGCTGACGTGGTTGGAGACGTCGCTGAGCGGTTAAGCCAACTACCCGACGGCGCCGAAAAGACGGCGCTTGCGCTTCAGTTGTTCGGTCGCGGTGGCGCTCGCATGGTTCCATTTCTTAATCTGGGCTCAGACGGTATCGCGAGGATGCGACAGGAGGCACGTGAACTCGGCCTCGTCATGGATAAGGAGGCGATCCGTGCAAGCGCCGAACTAGATGACAATATGGATCGGCTGTGGGCTACGCTGAAGGGGTTCGTGCGCGGCATCGTCGGCGACGTGATCCCGTACTTGGCTGACGTGGCGAAGGCGGTTGTAGCCTGGGTCAAGGCGAATCGGGTTCTGATCGGGCAACTGGTCAAAGGACTCGCCCATGCCGTTAAGGGTCTAGCCGAGGGGTTCGTGCAGCTAATCAAGATCGGCTACGGCGTGGTCAAGACGGTAGGACAGATCATCGGAGCGCTAACCGATCTAGGCGGCGTGGCGAAGGTGGCCGCGGCTGCGATCGGTCTAGCACTCCTCGCCGTTGCCGCCCCGGCGGTGGCGCTCGCCGGTCTGTTCGCCGGTATATTGCTCCTTCTCGAGGACTACGCCGTCTACAAGCGTGGCGGTAAGTCTCTCATCGGAGAGTTCAAGCAGGCGTTCGACGAGTGGTTGAAACCTAATCAGGACGATCCATGGTGGCTGGCCGCGATCAAGTTGTTCGTCGGCTACATCAAGGAGGCGATCGCACTAATCGGCAAGCTCAAGGCCGAACTCGGAATCACCGAACAGAAGCGTGGCGTATCGAACAAGGTGGTCGTACGCGAGGCAGAGGCGCGGGTGCGTGCCGGCGTACCGCTTGGTCCCGAGCACGTGCAGGCGCTGCGTGACTCCGGTATAGACCCGCAGACGATTCGCTACACCGGACCGCTTGCAGGTGTCGAGGCAATTCGCGCTGCGGCTGACCCTCGCACGGCGGGACCGCTCAGCTCGACGGTTATTAATAGGACCGACGTTAGGCCGACCATAAATATCACGATGCCGCCTGGCTCCGACGCACAGAGCGTTGCGGACGCAGTCGAAGAGAAATTCCAGACTCTATGGAACGACAACATGCAGGCGGCTGATGCTGGGGTGAGTCAGTAATGGCCAACCGCGCCGTTGTTCGCCAGAAGCAGAAGCTGGTCACGATCGGACCCGCGATCACGATCGACGCCTGCGCCGAGGAGAGTCACCAACTCACGAACACCATCACCGACCACCCAGTGGAGCGCGGCACGAATATCTCCGACCACGTGCGGCCAGATCCAGATCTGGTCACGCTGCAGTGCTTTGTCTCGAACACGCCACTGTCGCAAGAGCAGCAGACGCGCACGATCCGCGAGGGAAACCTGGAATTCGAGTCGACCAGCGTCGAGGACGTGCCAATTGGACAGGACAACGGGCGTGGAGCGCGCGTTTTTGCCGCGCTCGAGAAACTGCGTCTCGACGGGACCATGGTGCAGGTGGTCACCACGCTAAAGACGTACGCGCTGAAAGAGACCGAGGGAATGGTGATCCAGTCGATCACGATCCCGCGGCGTCCGGCGAACTATGACGGTCTTGAGTTCTCGATCACGCTGAAACAGATCCGCATCGTGAAGACGAGACGGACGCAGGATGTACGATCGATCGCCGACAAGCGTACCGTACCGAAGCAGAAGACTGGTGCGCAGACGCCGCAGCCGAAGGAAGACATCTCGGCACTGAAGCGGGGTGCGGACTTTGTCAGATCTGACAACGCCTCGATCGCCGGCTTCGGTCGCGCGCTGGGGTTCTAGTGCCCGAGCAGATCCCTACCCGCGGTGATCTGCCATTCTTCGATCTCCTGATGGTGCTCGAAGGGGTCACGTACACGCTGGAGTGTCGGTACAACGTGCGCGACGGATCATGGTACATGAACGTGCTCGACGAACAAGGCGTGGGCGTGTTGCAGGCGGGGCTGAAACTCATCGTCAACTACCCACTCGGCGCGTACACGACTGGTCGAACGCCACCGGGGGTATTCGTCGCTGTGGATACGTCCGGTCAGGAGCGCGAGATCGAGAGCCAGGAGGACTTGGGCTCTCGCGTGCAGCTCTGGTACTTCACCGCTGAGGAACTTGGCCTTGGCTGAGTTGCTGTTCGATCGTCGGTGTCGGCTGACCATCGCGATCCCGGCGACCAATCCGAAAGACTTCAGCGGCTACCAGACGACGAATCTGATGCGCATCGATGGTGGGAGACAGGAGACGGGAGAGGTGGGGTTCCGTGTCGCGTTCAGCCTCGAGAAGTCGCTAGAGCGCACGCCGAATACCGGGACAATCACGGTCACCAACCTCAGCGCCGACACGCGCAACTCACTCCAGCAGAAAGGGCTGAAGGTCCTATTCGAGGCGGGGTATAAAAACAGCCTCACCACGTACTTCATCGGCGACGTGCGCACGGTCGACCACGTTCACGTTGGTCCCGACTGGAACACGACGATGCGTCTCGGCGATGGCGAACGGGCGTGGCAGTTTGCGCGTGTGCACGAGAGCTTCAATCCAGGTGCGGCTGTTTCCGATGTGCTGCGAAAGCTCGCCGCCGCGACCGGGCTCAAACTCGGAAACGTCGACAAGAAGGCTGCGGCGTTCGTCGGCGCACTAGACCAGGGTTGGAGTGCGTCCGGGAATGCGCTAAAGAACCTGGACATGTTCGTGACGCGGACCCTGCGAAAGACTCTCAGTGTCCAGAACGGCGCGCTACAGTTGCTCGACACCGACGAGACATTGGATCATCCGGTACCCGACATCACGCCGGACAGCGGACTCGTCGGCACGCCGGAGTTCGGCTCACCGCCGACACGTGGTAAGCCTCAGCTCATCACGTTTACGTCGCTGCTAATACCGGTTGAGGCCGGAGCGCGCGTGAGATTGCGCAGCGAGAAGTACGACGGCTTCGTGCGCGTGGTTAAGGCGACCCACGACGGGGATACCAGCGGTGGAAACTGGTACACCAAGATGGACGCCACGGTGATTAGATGAGCGAGCGACGGCCATCATTGCAGGACGTGATCCTGAAGGCGGTTGGCATCGGCCTACGCGACCTCTACACCCTGATCCCGGCGCGCGTGGTGAAGTGGGACGCGGAGAAGCAGAGGGCAAACTGTCAAATCCTCGTCAAGCAGGTGACGACTAACGAGCAGGGCGAACGCGTGGTCGAAGAATGGTCGGTCGTTACTGGCGTGCCGGTGCAGTTCCCCGGCGCCGGTGGTTTCCGTGTCACATTCCCGATCAGCGACGGAACGCAGTCGGCGGCAACGACGGGCAGTCTCGTATTTGCGCATAGGAGTCTCGATAAGTGGCTCACAGGAAGTGGGGCGGTAGTGGACCCCGAGTACGACCACGACCACGCGCTGAAGGACGCCGTATTCTTCCCCGGGTTGATGCCGTTCGGGGCGGCGCTGGAGAGTGTGCCGAGCGACGTAGCCAGCTTCGGAAGCGACTCAGACGGCAACGGTCGCGTCGAATGCGCCGCTGGAGAAGTAAGACTAGGCTCAGGGGCCACGAAAGAGGTAGCACGCAAGGGTGATGCGGTAAACGCAGGTTCGCTTACTGGTATCGCTAATCTCGTCAACGGAGTTGTAACGTTCATCTATACCGACGCCGACGGCGTGCCGGCCGCGGGAGGCACGACGGCTGTCATGACCGGTGGCAAGATCACGGGCGGCTCTGGACACATCAAAGCCGTCGACTGATGACCCAACTCGCCGTGTGACACAACCGAGGAGTAGGCTAAGCCATGGCAACCGACCCGATCCGAGACTTCGCTGCCGACGAGGACGGCGAATGGATCGTGACCAACGGCGATTTCGCCGCGGTTGGTGCACAGGACGCCGTGGTACAGGGAATCCGCGTGCGACTGCGCATGTTCATCGGCGAGTGCTACCTGGACGAGTCCGTTGGCGTCCCGTACATCGACGAGATCTTGATCAAGAACGCCGACCCGCTGGTGGTGCGCGCCGACCTGCAGGCGGCGATCGCCGCGACGCCGGACGTGAACAACGTGGTCGGTGCGCAACTGGTTGAGGCTGACGACGGTAGCCGCAGCGCAAGCATCGCGTTCGTAGCCGAGTCGATCTACACCGAAGATCTATTCGAGGCCGCGGTTGACGTTCCAGGGGTGAGCCGGTGACGACCTGGGGTGTCACGCCAACGGGTTTCCGTGGAAAGCCACTGACGACGATCTCGGAAGAGGTTGACACTGGTCTCAAGCTTATCCTAGGCGATTCGGCGGGCACTGAGCCTGACGGAACCATTCCCCTGTCATCGATGGCGGGGCAGCTTAAGAGCCTGATCGTTGACGGGCTCGCTGAGAGTTGGGACCTGGCTCAGTCGATCTATGCCAACTTCGACCCGACGCAGGCGACCGACCAGCCACAGGACGCGCTGTACGCTATCACGGGACTAACACGCTCCCCTTCCCGTAGCTCGGTCGCGACCGGAATTTTCGTCGGCAACCCGAACACGCAGCTCGAGGCCGGTCGCATCGTCGGCGTGACCGGATTCACGGGCGGCGCGAAATTCACCAACACGACTGCCCTGACTCTATCCGCTGCGTCGGCGTGGGCAGGTACCACGGTCTACGCGGTCGGAAACATCGTCACCAACGCGAGCCGCGTCTACCGATGTATCACGGCGGGAACCTCGGCTGGGTCGGGCGGACCCACCACGACGTCGCTGGACATCACGGACAACACCGTTCACTGGCGCTACCTCGGCGAGGGGACCGCGTACGTCACAGCGCCGATGCTGGCGCAGGACACGGGACCGATCGGAGGACTCGCGAACCTGATCAGCAACATCATCACTCCCGTGGCTGGCTGGAACGCGGTCAATAACGCGGCCAACGCTGAGATCGGCGCGAACCAGGAAACGAACGCGGCTTATCGAGCGCGACGCGAATCGGCGCTCGCCGCGCCCGGCAATACGACCGTGGACGCGATCCGGGCCAACGTGCTCGCCGTTAACGCTGGTAGTACGGACCCAGCGCACCAGCCGGCCACGTCCTGCACCGTATTCTTCAACGACACCGATTTCACCGACGCGAACGGGCTGCCGCCGCATTCGGTCGAGGTGCTAGTGCTCGGCGGAACTACGGCCGATATCGCCCAGGCCATCTTGGATTCGGTCGGCGCCGGAACGGCTACGTTTGGCACGCGCAGCGACACGGTCGAGGATTCTGAGGGAAACGACCAGGTGGTGTATTGGAGCCGCCCCGTGGAGATCCCGATCTGGGTGATCGCGACCGGCTACTATGATCCTGCGCAGTGGACGGCTGCCGCTAACGGTGCCAGCGCTGTTAGCCAGTACATGCTGAGCGCACTCCTGACGTATGGCAGCGACTACCCGGTGGCGCAGGACGTTCGGTCGTCGCCGATCATGGCGGCGTTCCTGCGAGGTCCGGCACAGGTGGACGACCTCGGCGCGGCCGTGTACCCAGCCGAGGAAGGATCCCCCGCGATTCCTGGCATGGTCGAGACGGACGTGCCCTTGATTGGCGTGGCGACCGGGCCGACCGCTTCGGCGCAGATCACGATTGGCACGCGTGAGATCGCCACGTTTGCCCCGGCGAGAATAACGATCACCGCGATTGGCGAGACGCCATGAAAACGCCTCAGCAAATAGCCGACTCCTACGGTGTAGAATACGTCTCGGACTGGGCCGCGCGCCTGCGCACGCGCATCTATGAGCAGTTCAAGGGCCTCGTGACGTGGGGCCACTGGGTCGATGACGTACTCGGGCCACAGTTCCAAGATCTCGAGGACGCGCTGATGTCCTTGGTCACGCTGCCTTCCATTGACGACTCGGAAGGCGTGCAGCTCGATACGATCGGGCGTCACGTTGGGCAGCCGCGACTTGTACTCGGTGACGTGACCTATCGCCTGTACCTGAAGGCCAGGATCGCGGCGAACAACTCAGCGGGCGACCCCGAGTCACTGTACCGAGTGTTCCGGGCGCTGTTCGGCGTTGCCGCCGGATTCGTTGTGCGCACGAGTCAGCCGGGGACGAAGACATTCACGGTGCGTGTCCTCAGCGCCATAACTCAAGCGCAGGCACTGATCGGCGCGCAGTTCCTCGGAGACGCCAAGGAAGCCGGTGCGCGTGGCATTGTAGAATGGCAACCGGTCGCCGATGCGTTGCTGTTTACGTACGATGGCACTACGGCGCAGGGCTATGATAACGGCGTGTACGCCGGAGCGGAGCAGGCATGAGCATCCCCCCTCGTCCAACAGGCTACGCTGCGTGGGCCAGCGGCGTTAGCGGTCACATCGTCGAGCCGTCGCAGTCGCAGAAGAATACCGGCTGGCAGGCTGGACAGGCACCACCGGCGAGCTACCAGAACTGGCTCGATGGACTGGGTTACCGCTGGCAGGCGTGGACAGATGCGGCGCTATTCGGTGGCGGGTTCGTCGCCAAGGATGACTTTACCGGGAACCTTGTCGGCGGAGGACCATTCCAGTGGAATGGCTCGGGTATGAGCTGTGTAAGCGACGCGAGTGGTGGAGGGTGGGGGGCGCTACTCATGCTCACGAACGCCAGCATAACGAGCGCGGGCGTCCAGACAGCCGAGATCCCGGTCATGACCGGCTTCTGGCAATACGAGGCTCGTTTCCGCAGCCAGGGACCGACGCACCTGGGTAACTTCTCCGTCGGAGTATCGGACGCGCTGGGTCCCAGCGGCGCGGTAGCGAATATGGTGAGCGTTTCCAGCGGCATGAACTTTGCCCTGATTACCAACCCCACTCTGAGCGGCATCAGTGGCCTTGTCAGGGTTGACCTCGGTGTACGCCCAGGACCGGGATACCACCGAGTACTGCTCGACCGAAGAAACAACACCCTCACGTGCGCGATCTACGCGCCCACCGGCCTGGCGGTAACGGCGTCGGCCGCTGCCCCTCACTCGCAATTGCGAGGGCGCGCGCTGGCGACGCTGACCAACGTGAACGGACCGAACGAGGTATTGCTAGACTACCTGGGGATCGCCGGGGACCGGCGTTAGCGTGTGCAGTCGGTGCC
>Ga0224723_1000675_pt1 | contig 22748 bp, 19 predicted proteins | sample Balambano_FR2_Me_FD_161647 | JGI IMG/M metagenome (GOLD analysis project Ga0224723, IMG submission 161647) | Freshwater sediment microbial communities from Lake Towuti, South Sulawesi, Indonesia - Balambano_FR2_MetaG | ecosystem: Environmental > Aquatic > Freshwater > Lake > Sediment | place... | reverse complement strand
CTGAATTTGACAAGCCTTTTTTTCGATTTTATTTAGAATTGTCAGCAGCATGAATTAATCGGAACGACCCAAGCCCAGACCAACTCGATATCATGGCAGAAGACCTGTCTTACGAAGGGCGATCGACTTGCTATGACGGCTGACCTGCAATCCCTGACTTCTCCGATTCCTGCCCAATTTAAGCGACCCGAAATTTTAGCTCCGGCAGGCAACTGGGACTGTGCTAAAGCAGCGGTTGAGAATGGCGCGGATGCCATCTACTTTGGACTCGACCGCTTTAATGCGCGAATGCGGGCAGAGAATTTTACCGAGGCAGATTTGCCGGAACTCATGGCTTTTTTGCATCGGCGTGGTGTCAAGGGCTATGTGACGCTGAATACGCTGATTTTTCCGCAGGAGCTGCGCGAGGCAGAGCAGTATCTCCGCAGCATTATCGCGGCTGGAGTCGATGCGGCGATCGTCCAGGATGTGGGCATTTGTCGGCTGATTCGCTTCTTATCGCCCGATTTTCCGATTCATGCTTCGACGCAGATGACGGTGACAACGGCGATCGGCGTAGAGTTTGCTAAAAATCTGGGCTGCGAACTGGTGGTGCTGGCGCGAGAATGTTCGCTGACGGAAATCCGCAAAATTCAGCAGCAGCTTGGAGAACGCCGAATTTCCCTGCCGCTGGAGGTGTTTGTGCATGGGGCGCTTTGCGTCGCCTATTCCGGGCAATGTCTCACGAGCGAGGCGCTGGGCGGACGATCGGCAAATCGAGGTGAGTGTGCACAAGCCTGCCGGATGCCCTATGACCTGATTGCAGACGGAGAGACAGTGAATCTGGGCGATCGAAAATATTTGCTCAGTCCTCAGGATCTTTCCGGTCTGGAAGTGCTGCCCGATCTGGTGAAAGCAGGTATCAGCAGCCTCAAAATCGAAGGACGGTTGAAAGCGCCCGAATATGTGGCAAACGTGACCCGCACATATCGACAGGCACTCGATCGCGTGATGGAGTCGCTGGAGGAAACCGATTTCTGTTCAGAATCCGATCGCTATAACCTGGAAATGTCCTTCTCGCGCGGACTCTCAACCGGATGGCTGAAGGGCATCAATAATCAGGAACTCGTTCATGCCCGGTTTGGCAAAAAGCGCGGGGTGTATCTGGGGCAGGTGGCGCGAGTTCGTCCAGAGCAGGTGATGCTGACGCTGGAAGCCCCTGCGAAGCCGGGAGATGGGGTCGTTTTTGACAGCGGGCATCCGGAACAAAAAGAAGAAGGCGGACGGATCTATGCGGTTGAGCAGCGCGGACAGGAAACGATTCTCATGTTCGGGCGAAATGATCTGAACTGGCGGCGCATTCATCCGGGCGATCGGCTCTGGAAAACCAGCGACCCGGAACTCGATCGGCAGCTCAGACAGACGTTTGCCGGAGAAACCCCCCGATTTCAGAGAGCAATCCATCTGGAGGTTTATGGAGAACTGGGGCGATCGCTCACGGTAATTGCCCGCGATGAGCAGGGTCATATTGTGCAGGTGGAGTCTACAATGCCGCTGGTGGCTGCGGAAAAACAGCCGCTGACGATCGATCGATTGCGCGAACAGTTTGGACGGTTGGGCAACACGCCTTTCTGTTTAGGGGAACTCACAAGCCATCTCAAGGGCGATCTAATGCTGCCAATGAGTGAACTGAACCGCCTTCGCCGCGAGATTGTGGCTGGACTTGAACGGCAGCGCACCCAGCCCCAACGCTGGCAGCTAAACCCGCAGCAAACGCTGAATGATGTGCTCCCCAAACCTTCGACAACAGCAGTCACCGCTCCAACGCTGATCCCGCTGGTGCGTCGTCTGAGCCAGCTAGAGGCGGTGTTGCAGTCCGGCAGCAAGCTGATCTACTGCGAACTGGAAGATCCCCGCGCCTATCGTCAGGCGGTGCAGCGGGTACGGAGTGTTGCGACATCGGATGGTGTGCCGCCGCAAATTTTTGTTGCTCCGCCGCGCATTACAAAACCGGGAGAGAACTGGATTTTGCAGCAGGTGCGATCGGCTGAGGCAGATGGTTATCTGGTGCGAAACTATGACCACCTGAAGTATTTTGCGGATCAGCGGTGTATTGGCGATTTCTCACTCAATGTGGCGAATTCGCTCACGGCTGACTATTTCATGCAATTTGGTTTGGAACGGCTTACGGCTTCCTATGACCTGAACATTGCTCAGCTCGAAGACCTGATTCGCAGTTGTCCGGGTGACTGGCTGGAAGTCACAATTCACCAGCACATGCCGATGTTTCACATGGAACACTGCGTTTTTTGCGCTTTCCTTTCTGAGGGCACAGACTACACTAACTGCGGTCGTCCCTGCGAAAAGGCAGAGGTAAAGCTGCGCGATCGCGTTGGCACAGAGCATTTGCTGCAGGCGGATGCAGGTTGCCGCAACACGGTGTTCAACGGCACGGCGCAAACCGGGGCGGAATATGGGCAGCGATTGATTAGTCTGGGGGTGCGATCGTTTCGCTTAGAGTTTGTGAATGAAACGCCCGACCAGGTTTGTCAGACGATTGACTGCTATCAGCAGCTTCTTGAGGGCAAGATGACAGGGGCACAGCTCTGGCGCAAGCTGAAGCTTCAGAATCGGCTGGGGGTCACCCGTGGGCCGTTTGAATCACTTTAGCAAGCGGAATAGGGTCTGATTTTGGCTTCTGATTTTGGCTAACGATGCCTTCAAAATTCCCGAAACTAGAACGCCAGCCCTTCGAAAGAAGACTGGCGATTCTATAAGTATCTACAGGAATTTAAGGATTAAGGTCTTTATATTTGCTGACCTCATTTAAGCTATTTGTAGATTATCAGCGATTGGAAAACACAATAAGAGGCTTAATTTTTTCTTTAGTATTGTCCACGAAATTTTAAGATTTGTCTGAATGGGTTATCGTTTGTTGCAGTTCCTGGATTGACACGCCGAGCAGTTGAGAAAACCAGACTTCCACATCTCGCACCAGGTAACGCTGCTCTGCCTTGAGAGGATTCACCATCGGCTCTACCAAAATCGTAAACATTCCCAAACGGTTGCCTGCCAACACATCAGTGAATAGCCGATCGCCCACCATTGCCACTCGTTCGGTCGGCAAATTCATGGCAGTCACCGCCTGCCGCAGCTTGCGACGAGAGGGTTTTCTCGCGCCCAAAATATAGGGGATATTAAGCGACTCTCCAATCCGGCGAATTCGGGCTTGGCTCAGGTTGTTGCTCACCAGCCACAGGGAAGCGATCGATCGGATACTGTTCACCCACTGACAGAGTTCTTCTGAGGCTTCTGCCATACTCATGGGAACAAGGGTTTCGTCTACATCCAGCACTAAGCCTTGAAGCTGATGCTGCTGAAGCACTTCAGGTGTCAATGCCAGAATCGAATTGCCCAGAATCAAATCGGGCTGCAATAGTTTGCCCCAGGACATAGTGCGGGTTCCAGAAAAAATAGGGTCGTTTCAAGTCGCTTCAGCTCGCCAGCGCACACCTGATTCAAAAAAAGAACGGGAATTTCCTAACCCCTCCCTTTACTAATTTAACGCTCTCAGAAATCTAGTTTGACGCAGGACTCTTTGTAGGCGAGGGCGAAGCCGCAGGTGCAGAGGTTGTGGGCGTGGGCGAAGGCATCGGAGCGGCATTGTCTCGCCCATCGTGAATTGCTGCCTGGGCTGCTTCGTGTTCTGCTAGAGTGCGGCTAAAAACGTGGGTTCCATCATAGCGGGCAACAAAGTACAGATACTCTGTGTCCGGCGGGTTGAGGGAAACTTCTAAACTGGCAACCCCAGGGCTGGCGATCGGGGTAGGCGGCAAGCCAGGGTTGATATAGGTGTTGTAGGGAGACGGGGTGCGAACCTGGTCAAAAGTCAAAGGCTGATCGGCGGTCTGGCGAATCCCCAATCCATATTCCACGGTCGGGTCGGCTCCCAGCGCAATGCCTTCCCGCAGCCGTCGGGCAAAAACTCCGGCGATCGTCGGGCGTTCTGAGCTGACCACCGCTTCTTTTTCAACAATGCTGGCAAGCGTCACCCACTCTAGCAGGTTGTATAGGGTCTGTCCCTGTGCCTTCTCAAACAGCGGCAGCGCGACCTGCTGAAAGCGATCGAGCATCTGGTCAACTGCAAGCTGAGGGGTTAGCTCTCCAGAAAACTGATAGGTATCGGGATAGAGAAAGCCTTCTAGATGGGGCAGGTTTTCGGGCAGCCAGGGATATCGATCGCGGGGAATTTGCCTGGCAGCATCCAGAAATGCCTGTGCTGAGAAATACCCCTGCTCTTCAAAATAGGCTGCCATTTGCTGCATCGACCAGCCTTCGGGAATCGTGTAGCTGCTCTGCACCACATCGCCGCGCCAGAGCTTATCGGCAATTTCTGTCAGCGACTGATTGGTCGATAGCTCATAGGTTCCGGCTTGAAAGCTGCCCGTCTCGTCCTGCTGGCTCAGCCACCTTGACCACAGATTCCAGGCGGTCAGCGATCGAATCAGTCCAGCAGCATGGAGATCCTCTCCAATTTGCTGAGCCGAAGTTCCTTCCGGAATTTGAATTTGGACGGTTTGAGGGTTGACGGCTGAGTTTTGGGGGGCGTCAGGCTTCGCAGCAGTGCCAGTTTGGGTTCCGGCAGGGGGCGCACTTGCCCAGCTCCACCAGGACCAGCCCTGCCATGCGCCAAGCCCTAATACGATCGGCAGCAGCAGCAGGTAAAACAAAACTTTGGGAATGCGGGAAGCCTTCATGCCTTAATTTAACTCCTCATCGTCAAATTCATCGGCGAGCTGCTCAAGCTCAAGCTGCATTTCCTTGAATTCGTCGAGCTTTTGCAGGGCAACCAGTTCATCTGGAGTAAGCAGTTCGGGTTGTCCGGCGGCGTTAAGGCGGGCAATAAACAGGAAGGGGTCGAGCGGCGTGCAAACCACGTACTCCTGCTCTTCGTGGAAGAACGAAGTAAGCTGCTGAAACTGCTCCAGGTTTACCTGACCTTCTTCACCTTCAATATCCAGCGTGATCACGTCTTCTTCGTTAAATTCTGGCAAATCGCCGCTTGCAATCAAAGCCAGTGCAGTGCGATGCAGCGTCAGGTCTTGCTCTGCCAGCACTGCTTTTGCGGTTGGCATAATTTCGTCTAGCTCTGCGTCATCCACATCCAGGAGCATTTCGTCTTCTTCGTCTTCATCCCCGACCCAGGCGAAGATTTCGACCGGGGCATCAACTGGACGCAGCAACACGTATTCCTTTCCTTTTGCATTCAACGATCGCTCGACGTAGCAGGGTACGGACTGTCCGTCTTCATCCAGCAGATTTATCGTAGGTACATCGTCCATTTCAATATCCAATTTGAGCGTTTGCTTAACTTCTACTCCTTATCCTTTCCCCTTATACCTTTCTGAGGTTAGGTCTTGCGTCAAATTCCGTGTCAACCCCCGTAAAAGCCGGAGAAACAGCGGATTTTTCAGCCTTCATCCGACGGATGGAATTTCAAGGAGTTCTTTTTTTGGCTGCGGCGGATGTCGAGCCACTGTTGCAGGATGATAGCGGCTGCTTTGCGATCGATCAAGCCTTTGTTCCGGGAAAAGTCCTGCCGCTCTGCCCGTAAAAGCTCCTCCGCCTGAATCGAAGTGAGCCGTTCATCGACAAATTCTACGGGTAATTGCAGTGCCGCAGACAGGCGATCGGCAAATTTTTGCACCTGTTTTGCCTGCGACCCCAGGCTACCGTCCATATTGTAGGGCAAGCCAATGACAAGCAAGGTTGCTCCTCGCTCCTGCACGAGCTTTTGCAGCCGCACCACATCTTCTGCAAACGAGCGGCGATCGATCGTCGCTAAACCTGTTGCGATCAGTCCGGTTCCATCACAGCCTGCAACCCCAATTCGCTTTCTGCCGACATCCAGCCCTAGTGCGGAAATTCGCTGCATAGAAGGCGATCGAGGGAATAGGGAATCAGGGGGATCACGTTACGGGTTCTCCGGTGGCAGCGTGCTGTTGGGATCCGCCGGAGGGGCAATCGGCTCAGATTTCTCGGCAGCCTGAGGGCGAATCGAGTCGAGCAGGGAAAATCGACCGGGAACTGGCTGACGGGCAGGCTGGAACCCTTGCAGCACTTCGGAAAGCTGACGGGCATCCAGGGAGAAGCGCGACTCCCGCAGCTTGTGCCAGACCGATCGCGACATCATCAGCGTATGCTCAATTCGCGTTGCGCCAATGCGCTCCAGAAAGGCTTCTCGCTCCGGCTGGTAGTCGGTTGAAGCGACCCGCAGAGATTGGGCTGGCAAATCTCGCACAACCTTTGCCATTTGCGCAAACAGTTCTGGATAGAGCCAGGTGTAAGCCGGATGAACCGTCAGATCCGCGACATGAGGACGATTGCCGTGGCGGCAAAGCTGCAGCTCATAGTAGCCGATCGCCGCTTTGCGCTGAGATTCAAAAACGTAGCCGCGTGCCTGTTCAGACTGGTGCATCCAGTGGCGCATCTGGCGCAGCATCGATCCCATCAAGCCGCTCTTGAAGTCGGTCACGTGGCGATCGAAAACCTGACGAACCAGGGGCGGCATTGAGACCGTGTCAAGCTGGTGCAGCAGCGTCGCATCGGCATTGCTCACCGGAAGCAGATTGGGTAGATCGGGGTCTCGCTCTGCGAGTGCCTGCAGCAGTTCCGGAGACAGCTCCCAGTAGGTGAGGTGTGCCAGGGTTTGAAAGCCATTTTGCCGATAGAGTGCCAGCGTTTCGCTATCGTTGACGTTGACCTCGATAATCCAGGTGCGGGCTTCCCAGATCGCCTGAAAGCAGTGGCGCAAAAGCTGAGAACCCACGTCCATTGCCAGGGTCTGGCTTTCTGCCTGGAGTGCCAATCGATCGACCCAGACCTGATCGACTTTCCAGGTGCTGCGTGTCCGGTTAAACGGCGATACCTGAACCATGCCGCAGAGCTGCCCTTCCTGCTCGGCAACATAGGCGGAGAGCGATCGCTGAAACGGGTTTGGAAACAGGCTGAGACACTTGAGCAACCCATACCACCGCCGGAGCTGCTGCACGCGCTGCGTCGCTTCGACTGATTTTGCCATGCCCGCCTCCGAAGCACCCAGCATTCGGGTAACTGCTTCCAGGTCACGATACTGGAAGGGGCGAATAGTCACGCTTGAGGTTTGGGGAGGAGCAGAAGTCATAGGTCACAGGAAAAACGCTTTAGCCTGTTGGACGAATTAGCACGATCGGTGTTTGTTCGTCGGCATTTCCGGCTGGATTGTGGAGTAATGCCTGATTCAGCAGATCACTTGACAACCCAGAGGTCATTGCCAATATCTTAACTGCTTTCAAGTCGTTCACGTCGACGATCGCTGCTTGAAGTCCAGTTTCTTGGTAAATTCGCTCAACCACCTGCTGAGGGCGATCGGGTCCAAGCACAATGAACTGATCGTAGGGCGGCAGAGTTCCGGTCACGTCGTCAATCAGACGGGCTTGCTCTCCTGCCCATTGGTAGAACATTCCCGGTTTTCTGAACAGGGCTTTGGCGATCGAGCCTCCGATAAAGGCAGACAGAACGCGCCACGGTCCCACAATATCGACCAGGGTTTGCATGCCGCAGGCAGTTGCCAGACTGGAGGTGGGCATAAAGAAATAGCAGATGCGCCGTGCCAGCCAGCCTGGCTGAATGTCCGTAGGGTGCCGAAATCGTCCCTGCATCAGTGCCACAGGCGTTTCGCCGATCGTCACCACGTCGCCGTCCTGGGCATGGGGCATTACGTACCGCTTCACGATCTCGACCGGATCATCCAGGTGGGTCAACAGATGAGTTCGGATGGGCAAAACGTCGGCGGTGGTGGTGGGTCGCCAGCGCATCGGGTCGTCTGAAGACGGGAAGCTGAGCGGCACAATAATATGTTTGATTTTGGGAATTCGCCCTTGAGGACCATAGGTGATGTAGTGAACACGCACCCAGGCAGACTGAAGTGAGGTTAGGTCTTTGCCGCGAATGTCGATCGCAATTTCTGCCTTTGTCGGCTTGCGCTTCACGATATAGCCAAACCAGTAGCCATCAGGTCGAGCTGGCGCGTCAGGGTGGCGGGGAGTTACCCGAACTTCGGTTGTAATGCCGTCTAAGCTACCCTTCGAGAGAAGCGTTGCCTCCGCCCAAAGCTGAGGAACCATGATTTCCAGCGTTTTTGTCCGGTTGATCAGATCGATCTCTCCGGTCAATAAATAATGATCGGGTTCGTAAACGGGAAGATTCCACTCTCCAGCCGTGACCTCCAAACGATTCCCCGGACGCTGACGATATTTTGCCTCAAACGCAATCAAAGCCAGCAAAACTAAGCCGACTCCGAGAGCAAGACCAACCCCAATCATTCCTGCGATCGACACAGTATCTGATTCCGCTTTTCTTCTTAAAAATGTTCATTAAGCAGTCTAATCGACTTTGCGCACTCGACATCAACTTCTTGAAAGTCAACAAAAGTTTAATCGACCCGTCCTTACAGCACTTTCGTGCTTGTTTGATATGGGGTGCAGGGGTGAAACCCCTGCGTGGGGCAACGCCCCACACCCCCTCTCTACAGCAGATAGTGATGAGAACCGCTGTATAGATTGAGTTATTTCGATAGATATGTATTCAGGGATAGTATTTTTTTGATGGCTAAACCTCTGGGACAGAACTTTAACGTTCGATTTTCTGCATCTCTAGCATCTGATCCCGATCTTTTCCTGCTGATTTACAGCCTCACTCCTTTTGCAGTAGTATCTTGAGGCAGATTAAATTTTGTAAATTTCATCCTCAAAATAGTCTGAACTTGCGAGTGTCTACGCACGGGGAGCCTGAGATGAGTTTATTGGTGAAGGTCGAGCGGTACTGCTTGATTGGACATTTGGTGGCGATGGCGTTTGGGCTAGCAGGAATTCTGCTCGTCATGCCCCATCCTGAGTTTTTAGCGTATCTGCCTGCAGGGCAGACCATGTATGCCTGGAGTCTGGCAGGGGGCGGCGTTGTCTATATGGTGCTGGCAACGATCGCCGTTGCCGTTTATGCCTATCGCACTTTGGGGCTGCGAAACCTGCTGACCTTTATGATCCCGGCAGTGGGAATTTCCCTGACCAGTGAACTCATGGGAACCAGCACGGGCTTTCCCTTCGGACACTACACCTATTTGAGCGGACTGGGCTACAAAATTAGCGGACTGGTTCCGTTTACAATTCCGCTTTCGTGGTTCTATCTCGGCTTTTCTGCCTATGTGCTGGCACGGGCTGGGCTGGGAGCGAGAAAATCCGGCAGCTTAGGATGGCTGGGGCAACTTGGCGCAGTTGTTTTGGGTGCGCTGATGCTCACCTCCTGGGACTTTGTGCTCGATCCTGCTATGAGCCAAACGGCGCTCCCCTTCTGGTACTGGCACAGCCCCGGCGCGTTCTTCGGCATGCCCTATCAAAACTTTGCAGGCTGGTTTGGCACGGGCATCGTTTACATGACGGTTGCCGCATTGCTCTGGCGGAATCAGACTATCTCGATCGATCGCCAGCAGCTTGGACTCCCCCTCGTTGTCTATCTGGGGAACTTCGCTTTCGCAGCCGTTCTCAGCATTGCGGCAGGGTTCTGGATTCCGCTGGGTTTGGGGCTGCTGTCGGGTGTGGCTCCGGCGGTAATTTGCTGGCGTCTGGCTCAGCGTCAGGGCGATCGATCGATCACCGCGCTTTCTCTGGCAGATAGCGTCAGCAATGCAACTCCCGTTGCTGTGACTTCTAAATCGTGAGTTCAGCAACTCGGTAGGAAGAGTGAATTAACCCACACTCTAAGCGCACCGCCTTGTCAATGTCACAATGAGCAGTGGGGAACTTTCCTCATTGCTTTTTTTGACCTATTTTCCTCTCTTCACCCTCACCCAATTCGATCGCAACTGCTGAAACCGTGCAAACTTTACTGCTTCTCGACTCTCCCTTTGGCGCATCTGCTTTCCCTGACTGGATCAGCGTGCTTGCTCTGCTGCTGCTTTTGCTCCAGCTTCCTGCCGTTGCCATCCTGCTTTCTCGCCTGCTGCAAGCTCCCCGACGAGTGCCACCGCTGCAGCCGCACAGTGCCACGCCTGATTTGATGGGCAAGGTGAGTGTGATCGTGCCAACGCTGAATGAGGCACACCGAATCGGAGCTTGTCTGGAGGGGCTGACCCGGCAGGGCTATGAAGTGCGAGAAATAATTGTGGTTGATAGCCGATCGCAAGACGGCACGCCCGATCGGGTGAAAGCCGCTCAGATGAACGATCCGCGATTTCGGCTGCTGACGGATGATCCTCTGCCACCAGGATGGGTAGGTCGTCCCTGGGCACTGCACAGCGGCTTTTTGTATAGCTCAGAAGACAGCGAGTGGATTTTGGGCGTGGATGCCGACACCCAGCCCCAGCCCGGACTGGTCGCCAGCGTCCTCAAAACGGCTCAGCAGGGAGGCTATGACCTGATCTCGCTTGCCCCCCGCTTTGTCCTCAAAGATTTGGGTGAATGGTGGCTGCAGCCTGCGCTGCTGATAACGCTGGTCTATCGCTTTGGGGCAGCCGGAGAACGATCGGGCGAAGCAGACCGCGTTATGGCAAACGGACAGTGCTTTCTCTGTCGGCGATCGCTTCTCGCGCAAATGGGCGGCTACTCCAGCGCCAGAAATTCCTTTTGTGACGATGTGACGCTGGCACGCAATGCCGCGCGGCTGGGCGCAAAAGTTGGCTTTCTGGATGGTTCCAGGGTGCTGAAGGTGCGCATGTATGAAGGTATGGCGGAAACCTGGCGCGAATGGGGACGATCGCTCGATTTGAAAGATGCCTGCACCCCAGCTCAGAAATGGGGCGATCTGGGATTCTTAATTGCCGTCCAGGGACTTCCTTTAATTGCAGCGATCGGCTTTGGCATTGCCATTGCGCTCGGTTTCACGTCGCTTCCGATTTGGGGAGCGTTTGGGCTGAATGCAGGCTTAGTTGCAATCCGGTTTGCCCTGCTGCTGGGAATTGCTGCGTCCTATGATTTTTCTCAGGCAAACGCAAGCTGGAGCTTCTGGCTGTCTCCGCTGGCTGACCCGCTAGCAGTTCTACGGATCTGGCTATCTTCAACCCGCACTCCCACTCAGTGGCGCGGCAGAAGCTATGCGGCTCTGGATGCACAAGGGTAGGAGGAAATCATGGGCGACCTTCCTACGCTGTATTTGGGGCTGATTGGTAGCGCGATCGCTGGACTGGGAACTGGATTGGGCGCTGTGCCAATTCTGTTTGTGCGGCGCATTACGCAGAACATGCAGGGCATTTTACTGGGGTTTGGGGCTGGGGTGATGCTGGCAGCGACAGCTTTCTCTCTAGTTCTGCCCGGTCTGGAAGCTGCCTCGGTTGCTGAGCGTCCGTTTTCCGCTGCGCTAGTGGTGATTGCTGGAATTCTGCTCGGCGGCATTTTTCTCTGGTTCAGCCATCAATACTTTCCGCATGAGCACTTTTTTAAGGGGCGCGAAGGGGCGGATCCGGCAAATCTGAAGCGAGTCTGGCTATTTGTAATTGCGATCGCCATTCACAATTTTCCAGAAGGTCTGGCGGTGGGGGTTGGCTTTGGCGGCGATAATCTGGCAAACGGAATTGCCCTGACGATCGGGATTGGGCTGCAAAACATCCCAGAAGGTCTGGTGGCGGCGCTGTCGCTGGTCAGCGAGAAATATACTCGTCGAGAAGCATTTCTGGTCAGCCTGCTTACCGGACTGATTGAGCCGATCGGAGGGCTGATTGGGGCGGCGACCGTTGCGGTATCTCAATCCGTTTTGCCGATCGCTATGGGATTTGCTGCCGGAGCCATGCTGTTTGTGATCAGCGACGAGATTATTCCCGAATCCAATCGCCTGGGCTTCGAGCGTGCCGGAACCACGGGCGTGATGCTGGGCTTTGTGCTGATGCTGTTTCTCGATGTGACGCTGGGCTAGCCGCAGTCCGAACGAAGCTTTGCTAGGCGTTGCTGAATGAACGGATGATCCGCCCCCCTATCTGCCCAATTCTGGGGAGAACTGAATCTCTAACAAGTTTCAAAGTCCCCCCTCGCGCTTTGAGCATGGCAAATACCAAATGGGGCATTGAGGGAGCGCTAGCGCTACGCAATCAGATGAGAACTAGGGGGGGTGGAGGCTTAGCCCTCACGCAGGGGGAGAACCCCTGCACCCCGTCTTAAGCCAAATTCGTAGAACGATAGAGGAAAAACGTTTAAACGGAATTTAAACGGAAAAAGAGGAGTAGCTACTGTGAGAACCCTGATGGGTTGCTCAGAGATTGCAGCTAACTACCCCTCCGCAGCATTCATTCACCTGTGATTAATAAAGTATCAGCCGAGTTTGTCAGCCCTGTTATCTCGATGTGAATTTTAGATGACAAACCAACACATCCTAATTTTTCGCTTTTCTGAGGATATCGCTTTTTCTACTCCCTTAAGGTACGAGGGGCTGTGCCCCAGCACCCCGTTTTTTATTCCACTCGCCTGGAAAAGGCTGTATTGGGAGAGAAGGCAGACTCCCAGTGTTCGCTATCTATCCTGCCTGCCTTTCCGCAAAAAAGGTGGACAACTGCCCACCCCTTTCACGATTCAAAAATCAGCAACTTACAAATAGCTAGACGGTTTGAGCCAGCTTATAGGGACTCGTCAATCGATCGAGCTGCTGCACCATCAGGCTGAGGAACAAACCAACATCCGTAACCACACCCACCGATTCCACCGAACCCCGATCGCTTAACTTCGTGACCACTGCCGGGTTGATGTCCACGCAGACCATCTTCACGCCTGCCGGAGTCATGTTGCCTGTGCCGATCGAATGCAGCATCGAAGACAGCATCAGAATCAGGTCGGCTCCTTTGATCAGCCGCGCATAGTCTTCCTGCGCCTTGATCAGATCCATTTGCGTATCGGGCAGCGGACCGTCATCGCGAATCGAACCTGCCAGCGAGAAAGGGACGTTATTTTTAACGCACTCATAGAAAATACCGCTCGTCAGCACGCCCTGTTCAACGGCTTCTGCAATACTGCCGCAGCGACGGATCGTATTGATTGCCTTCAGGTGATGGCGGTGTCCGCCCCGAACTGAAACGCCGCGCTTCATGTCCATGCCGAGCGACGTGCCCATCATTGCCTGCTCGATGTCGTGAACGGCGATCGCATTGCCGCCCAGGAGTGCCTGAACGTAGCCTTGCCGAATCAGGTGAGACAGATGCTCGCCGCCGCCCGTGTGAATCACCACCGGACCCGCCACAACGACCACTTTGCCGCCCTGATCGCGAATCTTCCGCAGTTCCCAGGCAATTTGCTCGACAACCAGCTCCACGCGTCGTTCGCTCGACACACCCGACCCCATAAAGCTAAATTCATCGGGCTTCGTCTGGGTGGTGTTGCGCTGCTCACGAGATTCGGTCTTGCGAATGGTACGAATCCCCTCAACGCCGACGACTACCCGATCGCCCACTTTCAAATCGCGCAGCAGCTTGCATTCCGCCGTGGTTCCATTGGCGGTTTGCGAAACGACGATCGCCCCATCCATGCGCTGATTTTGCACTTTGATCCATTCGCAGTTGACGCGCACTTCGGTCGGATAAATCGTTGTCACATAGAAATCATCGGGCGCAACGCCGTCTTTGGTGACGGTTTCCAGCGCGTTATCGCACACTTCCTGCGGACGCGGCACTGCCCCCATATCGATCAACTGCGACATAATGTTTTCCATCACGTCATGATCAGGCGCAGAAACGCGAATCTCTGCTGTCGAGGTACTCTGCCGCTGTTCGCCCAGATTGAAATTCAGCACCTGGAAACTGCCGCCCGCTTCGACGATTGCATCCAGAGAGCGATTGATCAGACCCGAATCGAGCAAATGCCCTTCGAGCTGCACCACGCGAGACTCAACCGACGCAACGGCATAATGCATCGGCTGCACAGATTCTGTAGTGCGCAGCGTCAGACATTTTGCCGCCCCACCCGCCTTGAGAAATTCCGTCAAAGGTGTTTCCACCACCTGAAAGCCGATCGCCTCTAGCCGCTGCCGCAAATCCGTGCTGGCTTTGTTCATGATGATCGTGCGATCGATATTCACCGCATTGCAGGCAAAGTTCACCGCATCCGCTTCTTCGATTGCAATTCGCTTGGATTCGGGAACGCGCATCTCGATCAGGCGATTGGAATAAGAGTCAAACGCAGGCGGATAGTAGAGCAGATAGCCATCTAGCAGCGGACAGAAGCAGGTATCCAGGTGATAGAAGCGATCGTCCATCAACCGCAGCGACAGCACCTCAATATCGAGCCATTCTGCCAGATAGGGGTGCGCATCCAGCTCTGACCGGAAGCCATAGCCTGCCCACAGCCAGCGCCCTTCGCGATCGAGCAGCGCATCGCCCGCCCCTTCAAACGGCAGATCTTTGGGCAGCGTATGCACGGTGAAGCCATTTTCCTCAAACCACTGCTGGAAGAAAGGCTCTTCGCCCTGCCGCTCTTTGTGATAGAAGCGACTCAGAACGGCTGTTTTTTCTAAAACGAGTCCGGCATTGGCGGTGAACACCATATCCGGAATGCCTTTTTGCGGTGTTACTAAATCAACAATGGCATAGTCTTTGATGACGTGATACAGTTTTTGCCACTGTTCTACAGCGCGATCGCGCGACGACTTGTGAACGTTCCCTTCCATCCAGGGATTAATCACATAATCCACGTCATAGTGGTCAGGGGAACACATTAAAAACCGAATCGGTGAGGTAGTCATATTAAACCTATCGCGGTGGGTGAGATAGATGCCGGGCAGAGCGAAAGCCACAGGCAAAGCGAAAGCCAAAAGACTTTAACCAAAGGCTGATCTTCCTAATGAAAGGGATGTTTAAATTGTGCCTGAACGAACATTTTAGAAGCGGTTTTTGTTGCCGTTAGTAAAGCCGACTTATTATCTTGGCACAAGTTTTCAGGGTTTGATTTGAAGTTTTGAATGCAAATCATCACATTGTAAACCTATGCATTGGCAAGCTGATTTTTATCGTCGTCCGTTGCAAGATGCCTCTGGCAATCCGATTTGGGAACTGGTCGTTTGTGATGCCGAAGGCAAGTTTACGGCGAGTGCTTTTTGTTCTCAATCTGAGGCTGACTCAAACTGGATTGCGGCTCAGCTTCAGCAGTGGATATTGCAGGAGAAACCCGATTCCCCCGAAGGGGGAACAGCTCCGCTTTGCCTTCAAGTCTTTCGTCCTCAATCGGTCAGTTTGATTCTTGCTGCAGCAGAAAAACTGGGGATCACAGTCGAGCAAACCCGCTCTACCCCTGCCCTCAAACAGCTCTTAATCCAAAAAGCAACGGAGTATCACACCCTGCCGAGCTACACCAACCAACCCTACGACCCCGTGACGCTCGATCGCCCCGCTCCCCTACCCCTGCCCGAAAATTTGTGGGGCGATCGCTGGCGCTTTGCCGCAATTTCAGCCGGGGATATTGTCTCCGCATTGATCGATCGTCCGATTCCGATTCGCGAGATGCCAGAAGCTCTGTTTCCGATTCATCTTCAGCTTCCCTCAACATTGCCCGTTCCGGGAGTGATCATCGATGGCGGCAGGCAGTCTATGAATTTGGCTCGCTGGCTGCAGCGATCGCGCCCGGTGTTTCTGCACTCCATTCCCGGACAGCCCGACGGTTTGATTTTAGAAGCCGGGTTGGTAGAAAGATGGGTGCTCACCACCTTTGAGGATCCAGATGTGGTTCAGGCGGCAAAAACCTTTCGCGATCGGCAAGCTCAAGCAAAAGGACTGCACTTTCTGTTAGTTCAGCCCGACGATTCAGGAATGACCTATACCGGATTTTGGCTCTTGCAGAGCGAACTTCCCTCACAGTAGCGTTTGCCTGACAAGAGTTACGGCAGAGTTACGGCTAAGAATTACGGCTAAGAATTACGGCTGACGAATTTGCCGATACCGCGCCTCAATTAAAGAGTAGATGCTGTAGGCGATCAACCCCAGCGCCACAATGCCCAGCAGCCAGGGTCCGAACGGTTGCGCTGCCAGAGCTGCCAGTGCGCCACCCAAACCCCTCGCTTCATTCGCGTTCGCCCGCAGAGCAGCCAGCACCAGGAATAACCCAATAATGCTAAACACAACGCCTCGTGCCGCAATACCAAATTGACCCAGCCGCTTTGTCCATTTGCGCTCCGTTTCGCTCATCAACTGCAGGTTGAAATGGCGCTGAAATTTGGCTTTGTATGCCTGATAAAGGTAAGAAAGTCCGACAGCAATGACCACCAATCCCGCCAGCCCAACCAGCCATCGCCCAAAAGGTTGCGCCATGAAACGAGCCGTCCAATCCTGGGTAGAATCACCGCCGCCGCTGGAATTGCCCATAATCAGCCTGATCGCAGTTAATGCTAAACCGCTGTAGGCGATCGCGCTAAACCCGTAGCCAACTCGCTGCGCAATCTGTTTTGTTTCCGTTTTCTTACCCGGATGTTCGGGATCAAAAATTGCCTGGACGACACGCCATATCGCATATCCAATCAAACCGATCGTCACCAGCGCTAGCAGAAACTTGCCAAATGGCTGGCTCACGATCGTGTTCAGCGCGCCGCTTGTGTCGGTCGTTCTGCCGCCTGTGCCGAAAGCCGCTTGAGCTGCCAGCAAACCAACCACAAAGTACACAATGCCTTTTGCAGCAAAACCAAATCGAGCAAGTTTTTCAACCCAGGGGTGCGCTGCTGCCTGTCGCGCAGGTTGCTGAATGTCAGAAAGGGGACTATTCCGGCGTGTCATTTTGGTTTCTTTGGTTTCTCAGGATTTGGATTCTCAGAATTCGGGTTTTCAGGGAATAAGGCTGACCGATCGCCCGATCAAACCAACTAAACTAATCAAACCAACCAAATTTATGATCAGCAGGGTTTAATTGCAGAGCGATTGACGCTTAGCATAAGGACTTGCTGCACAATTTACATCTATGAAAGGGTAGAAATGAAGGGATAAAAAAGAACAGAAATAGTCGGCTGCTTTTTTAAGCGATCGAGAACTACACTGAGAATCACACAGGCAATAGAATTAAAGCGACGTTTAAAGCGAAGTTACATAAACTTTTGCGCCGATCTCAGGGTGCAGCTTCAAAGTACGGTGAGTATATCTGGAATAACCCCCGGAAACTTGATAAAAAAATGGCAATCCTGCTGGGCGTGAATCTGTGAAAGCGATCGATCCACACTGCCGAATTGCCAAACTGCACTCTCAAGCAGGAGCGCCTGAACAAGAATTGTCTAAAAAATGAGCTGTCGTCCGATCGCAAATTTCAAAAGTCGATTGGGTGTTCTGCTATATTTCAACAGTTTCCAGCGTAAAAACCGACCCATCAACAGCCTGCCGATCCCCTTAAGCCGAGCATAAGCCCGTGCCTGGTAGAAACGCCAATAGCGCATAGAATCTGTGCCCGCGTATTCGGGGAGGAACGCCAGCTTTCCGGCTAAAACATCTGCTCGGTGAATGCCGCTCATGCCGTTCTGCCGATGTTCTGGGTTCGATCGTCCCCCGTGTTCGCCATAGTTGCGGTAAGCGATGTAGTTTTTAAAGCCGCGAATTCGCAGATATTTCTCAATATCAGAATCGAAGTTATAGTAGCCCGTGCCCTGCTTTTCCGTGACCTGATCAACCAATCCGCACAGGGTTGCTGCTCCTTCTGGTGTCAGAATATAGGCAACAAGCCCCGTTGAAAATCCTTCTGCAAAACCGTCCGGCGCGAGGGAATACACCTGAGGCGCACAGGTATAGAGCCAGCAAATTCCCACGTTGGTCTGCTCTAGATTAAACGGTATTGGCAAGTCTCCCATGCCGACGACAGGCACAAAATCTGCTTCGACCATCAGGGTTGGGCGATCGGCTGCGGCAGCTCGTTTCCAGGCGCGCTGATGGTTGAGCATACAGCGATAAATCGCAGCACAGTCTTGGTACTCAGGACGATCCTCCTGGCGCAACACTTCGCAGTCAAACCCCAGAAAGGTGAGAACTGTTTCCAGGCGATCGGTATTTTCACGGTAAGCAATGATAAAGGTTTGCCCGATCGCTTGATTGAGCGGCTGAATAGACGAAGTGGGCAGCGTAGATCTCGGTTCAGTGAATTCAGGCTTGCTGGGGATGTACTGCATAAGCTGCACTGTCTCTTGTAAAGAGTCTTGTCAAGAATCGTTCGCAGTCTAGCCAGAACCCACTCTGAATCACCTGAGAATTTTCACGGGATTCGCCTCGCGTCCTGATAGAGTGAGGAAAAGTTGTCTGGACGCTGGTGCTGTATGAGTTCGATCGCTCCAAGTATTGCCCAATCGGTTGAAAGTTTTCTTGGCGCAGAGAACACAGTTTCCTGGGATGCGGCGGATTCCGGGCTGCGATCGCAAGTTGCCCAGGTCGCGCCCAATACTCAAATCGGCTGCATTGCCTATCCCCAAAACCAGGAACAGCTTGCCAAAGTCATGACCTGCGCTGCCCAAAATCGCTGGCGGTTGCTGCCCTGCAGCGGCGGCAGTAAGCTGCACTGGGGCGGCACAGCAGACCAAATTGATCTGGTTGTCAGCACCGCTCGGATGAATCGCCTGATTGAACACGCCGTGGGTGATTTGACCGTCACAGTTGAAGCGGGAATGCGGCTGGCAGAGCTTCAAGACATTTTGGGAAAGGAATCTCAGTTTTTGGCGATCGATCCGGCTTATGCTGATCGCGCCACGATCGGCGGCATTGTTGCAACCGGCGATACAGGCTCGCTGCGGCAGCGATATAACAGCGTCCGGGATATGGTGATCGGCATTTCCTTTGTGCGATCGGATGGGGAAATTGCCAAAGCAGGCGGACGGGTGGTCAAAAATGTCGCGGGCTATGACCTGATGAAGCTGCTCACCGGGTCTTATGGAACGCTGGGCATCATCAGCCAGATTACGTTCAGGCTTTATCCCTTGCCTGCTGCTTCGCAAACTGTCGTTCTCACCGGAGATTCAGGCGCGATCGCCCAGGCAACGGCAACTCTGCTGGCTTCGGGACTGACGCCATCTGCGATCGATCTCATTGATGCCCAGACGGTAAAAGCTTTAGGGCTGGGCAAAGGCGTGGGGCTAATTAGCCGCTTTCAGACGATCGAAGTCAGCATCAAAGAACAAACCAAACAGCTTCTCGCCCTGGAGCAACCGCTTGGCTTAGCAGTCACGGTGCGATCGGGCGATGATGAAACGACTCTATGGCAACAATTACGAGAAAGAATCGAAGCCAGCCCCCAACCTTCCTCCGTAACCTGCAAAATAGGAGTATTACCTGCTCAAGCCGTTCAAACGTTGACGCAGTTTGACCAGGTGGATGCGAATCTCACGATTGCTCAAATTCATGCCGGAAGCGGTCTGGGCGTTTTGCGATTTGAATCAATCTCATCCGATACGCTGCTCAAAATGCGATCGATCTGTGAGGTTCAGGGCGGCTTTCTCTCGATACAGGCGGCTCCTCTGTCCCTGAAACAAACCGTTGATGTCTGGGGCAGTTCTGGTACTGCGCTGGCTCTGATGCGCCGCATTAAGCAACAGTTTGACCCTCAAGCCCTTCTCAGTCCCGGTCGGTTCGTTGGCGGAATTTAACCCATGACCACAGAATATCGAATCCCCGATACATCTTTCAGCCCTGAAGCAGCGATTCCTCACGGTGAAGCTTCTTTTGATGCAAAACATCCGCCCGATCCCAAGCTAATCGATGCCTGCGTTCACTGCGGTTTTTGCCTTTCGACCTGCCCCAGCTACCGCGTGCTTGGCAAAGAAATGGACTCGCCGCGCGGACGCATTTATCTAATGGATGCAATCAACGAAGGTCAAGCTCCCCTGAACGAAGCAACGGTGCAGCACTTCGACTCCTGCCTGGGATGCCTTGCCTGCGTCACCACCTGCCCATCCGGGGTGCAATACGACAAGCTGATTGCCGCCACCCGTCCCCAGATTGAGCGCAACTATTCCCGGAGCCTGGGCGATCGTCTTTTCCGCCAACTGCTGTTCACCTTTTTTCCCCACCCCGATCGCCTGAGAATGCTGCTGGCTCCGCTGATGCTCTATCAGAAATTGGGAATGCCTCAGCTCATGCAAGCAACCGGATTACTCAAAAAATTCTCTCCCCGGCTGGCGGCAATGGAGACGCTGCTGCCCGAAGTGACGGTGAAATCTTTTCAAGACAATCTGCCGACAATCGTCCCTGCAAAAGGCGAAAAGCGATATCGGGTTGGCATGATCCTCGGCTGCGTGCAGAGAATCTTTTTTAGCGATGTGAACGAAGCCACTGCCAGAGTCCTCAGCGCGAACGGCTGCGAAGTCGTCATTCCCAAATCTCAAGGCTGCTGCGCCGCCCTCCCCCACCACCAGGGACAGGAAGCCGATGCCCAGGCACTTGCCCGCCAAATGATCGACAGCTTTGAGGATACGGGAGTTGACGCAATCATCATCAATGCTGCCGGATGCGGTCACACCCTGAAGGAATACGGACACTTGCTGCAGGACGACCTTGAATACCGCGAGAAAGCAAAGGTATTTTCCGCCAAAGTGAAAGACGTGCAGGAGTTTTTGTGCGCGATCGGCTTAACTGCCAAACTCTCGCCGCTGCACGATCAGCCTTTGGCGATCGTCTATCAGGATGCCTGTCACCTGCTCCACGGACAAAAAATTAGCCTCCAGCCCCGCCAACTCCTGCGGCAAATTCCGGGTGTGACTTTGAGAGAGCCGATCGATGCTGCCCTTTGCTGCGGGAGTGCAGGCGTTTACAATATGCTCCAGCCCGAAGTCGCAGAAGAACTGGGTCAGCAAAAGGTGAGGAATCTCCTCAATACCGGAGCCAGTCTGATCGCTTCTTCTAATCCGGGCTGCTCGCTGCAAATCCTGAAGCATCTGGAGCAACAGGGTAAATCAATGCCGCTGTTCCACCCAATCAAGCTACTGGATCTCTCGATTCGCGGTGTTTCCTTAAAGGATGCCAAATCGGAGTTTAAGCTCAGTTAATCTCAGTTTCCTACTTCATCGCCCAGGCACTTGCCGCCAGGCAGCCCCAGCCAATCATGAAAGCAACCCCGCCGATCGGCGCAACCGCTCCCAAAATCTTTACGCCAGAGAGACTAAGGGCATAGAGACTGCCGCAAAACAGCACCGTGCCGACGATAAAGGCAATCCCTGCCGCATTCAGGAGAGATTGAGCGGCTTCGGGACGGGTCAGCAGCGCGGCAACCGCCACCAATGCCAGCGCGTGATACATCTGGTAGCGAGCCGCCGTCTCAAAGACTTCCTGATAGCGATCGGTTAATTTGCCCTCCAGCGCGTGAGCACCAAATGCACCCGCCGCAACGGATAGTCCGCCCAGAATTGCGGCGATCGTCAGAAATACCTGCATGACTGCCTCCCCTCATGATTTAGACCTGATTATTTAACTGCTTCCAGCAGGCGCGAGAAATAAAAGCGAGTCTTGGTCATGGCGTTGCGCTTGATTGTCCAGCCGTTTGCTTCCAGCGCTTTCACAATATCTGCTTCTCGATGCAGGTAAGCGCGAGTTGCCTTGCTGGGACCAGGGAAGAATTCGCCAATTTTCTTCAGCACGTCATAAAAAACAGTTTTGGGCGCAAAGCTAATGAGAATGCGCGAATTGGCAAGCTGGCTCAGGTGGCTGATCATGTCCATCGCTTTGTCTTGCGGATAGTGGATCAGCACATCCAGGCAAATCACGGTGTGATAGCTGCCGCTCAGACTTTCCAGATCCTGCACGCTAAACGTGGGATTTTCAGACTGCCCCAGGATTGCCTGCGCCCGCTCTTTTGCCTCGCCCACCATCTTCTCGGAAATATCGCTGGCAAAAACTTTCGCGCCCATTTCCGCCATCGGAATGCTGAGACTTCCCACGCCGCAGCCCGCATCACAAATCGTCATGCCTGCCGTGTTGCCGTCCAATCGCAGCCAGTCCAAGACCGTATCAACCGTGCGCTGGTGTCCCTGCCGAATATCAAGCTGGACTTTGTTGACTTCGCCATCGCCATAAATCCGCCGCCAGCGATCGAAGCCGGTTGCGTTGAAGTAATCTTTTACGATCGTCTTATCGTCTGTTGCCGTCATGAATCCAAACAATACCGTTTTTCACAAGGGTTATCTCACTCTGATTGTCCCTTAGATTGGGTTCCGCTTCAGGGTGGATTCGGCAAAAATCAAGTCTGCATTTCCCCTTTCGGGTGACAATATCCCCTGTTGATGTTCTGGCTCGGTTTCCGATGACTTCTCCCCTGGTTGGCATTATTATGGGCAGCGACTCCGACCTCCCGACAATGAAAGGAGCGATCGAAGCCTGCGAAGAGTTCCAGATTCCTCACGAAGTTGGCATTGTCTCTGCTCACCGCACCCCCGATCGCATGGTGGAATATGCTCACACTGCCCACGATCGCGGACTCAAAGTGATTATTGCCGGAGCCGGAGGTGCTGCCCATTTACCCGGAATGGTTGCCGCACTCACTCCCCTCCCTGTGATTGGCGTTCCCGTGATCACCCGCACCCTGCAAGGTGTTGATTCGCTTTATTCGATCGTGCAAATGCCTGCTGGAATCCCTGTGGCAACTGTGGCGATCGGCAATGCGCGAAACGCAGGACTCTTAGCAGTGCAGATGCTCGCTGCCCATGACCCAGAGCTATTGCAGCGAGTGCAGATCTATCGGCAAAGCCTGAAAAACATGGTGATGCAGAAGCAGGCGAAGCTGGAGCAGGAGGGGTATCGGCGGTATTTGGAGGGGATGTAGGGG
>Ga0224723_1000674_pt1 | contig 22759 bp, 19 predicted proteins | sample Balambano_FR2_Me_FD_161647 | JGI IMG/M metagenome (GOLD analysis project Ga0224723, IMG submission 161647) | Freshwater sediment microbial communities from Lake Towuti, South Sulawesi, Indonesia - Balambano_FR2_MetaG | ecosystem: Environmental > Aquatic > Freshwater > Lake > Sediment | place... | reverse complement strand
TGGGCGCCGCCGTGCGGCCGCCGAAATCCCCGGCCGAGGTCGATGCGTTCTATGCGGCCGAGCGGGCCGTGTGGATTCCGGCCGTGCGCGCAACGGGCATCCGCGCCCAGCAATAGCCCCGCCGCCGGCGGGCCGCGCCAAGGGCAGCAAGGCCTGCGCCCAGCAGGGCAAATGCCGCGGGTTCGGGCACGGGCTGCGGCGGGCCGAGCACGACGGTCGTGGACAGGAACACGTCGCTGCCCGGGCCGGCCGAATACTGCATGAAGATCGGCACCGGACCAGCCGGGTTCGGCGTGACGCCGGCGACCTCCAGCAGGAAATCGGTCGTGCCGTTGCCGACATCGAACACGCCGTTCTCCAGCCCGCCGATGAACAGCACGTCGGCCCCCGGCAGGTAGGTGAAGGCGATGGTCGAGGCGAGCCCGATGTTGAGCGCGTTCAGCGTGATCCCGGCGGTTTCGTCGAAGATGAAGCCGCCATTGTCGAAACTGACCGTGATGCTGCCGGTGACCGGATCAACCGGCGCCGCGGGCAGGAAGGCGCTGGCCGTGAACTCGATGGTCAGCGTGACCGGAGCGGCCAGAGCAGGCATGGACATGCCACCCAGGCACACCCCGGCGAGCATGGCCGAAACGCGCATCGCACGCATGGCGATCCCCCTTCCATCAGGTGGGCATACGCGTGATGGCGAACGCCCTGTCGCTATTGAAGGATACGGGTGTTTCGGTTCGGTTTCGCCGGCGTGCCTGCTGCGTTACGACTGCTGCCGTCAGCGGAAGCCGGTGAGCTGCGCGGGCAGCCAGGTCGCCAACTGCGGGAACTCCCAGATCAGGACCAGCGTGGCGAGCTGACAGCCCAGGAAAGGGATCATCCCCCAGTACATATGCCGCGTGGTGATCTCGGGCGGGGCGATGCCGCGCAGATAGAAGATCGCAGGCGCCATGGGCGGCGTGATGTAGCTCGTCTGGATGATCACCAGGAACAGGATGCAGAACCAAAGCATGTCGATGCCGGCGCCCCGCAGCACCGGCGCGAAGATCGGCACCAGGATCAGGCAGATCGACACCCAGTCGAGCACGAAGCCGGCAAGAAAGCCCAAGCCCAGCACCAGCAGCAGTACGCCCGACGGACCAAGCCTCAGCGCCTCCAGCAGATCCTGAGTCAGCGCGACACCGCCGGCAGCGACGAACACGCCGGTCAGCATGTTGCCGCCCAGCAGGATCAGCATGATCATGGCGGTGATGTTGAGGCATCGGATCAGCGAGTCGTGCAGCACCCGCAGGCTGAACCGCCCGTAGCCCACCGACATCAGCACCGCGCCCAGCGCGCCCAGCGCCGCCGCCTCGGTCGGCGCTGCAATGCCGGCGAACAGGCTGCCCAGCACGGCGCCGATCATGGCGAAGGGTGGCGCCAGTGCCCCGATTGTCATCGTCAGTTTCCGCAGCAGCGGCGGTTCGTCGGCCGCGCGCGCAATCACCGGCCCGGCCGCCGGCTGGATGACGCACCGGCCCAGGATGTACAGGACATAGGTGCCGGCCAGCGCCAGGCCGGGAAACAGCATGCCGGCCAGGAGGTCGCCCACCGACACATCGGCCAGGGGCCCCAGGATCACCACGACCACGCTTGGCGGGATGATGGTGCCAAGCGATCCGCCGGCGGCGATCGTGCCGCAGATCAACGCCTTGTCGTAGCCGTAGCGCAGCATCACCGGGATCGCCAGCATGCCGACGATCGTCTCGGTGGCACCGATCACCCCGGTGCTGGCCGCGAACACCACGCACATCAGCACCGTGCCCACGGCAAGCCCGCCAGGCAGCCGCCGTGTCCAAAGATGGATGGCCTCGAACAGGCGTTCGGCGATGCCGCTCCTTTCCAGCATCGATCCCATGAAGACGAACAACGGCACGGCGGCCAGCACGAAGTTGCCGGCGACATCCTCGACCTTCTCGCCGAGCTGGAAGACCAGGGCGGGCCCGAACACCATCCAGCCGAACACCAGGGCTGTGCCCATCATCGCGAAGGCCACGGGGAAGCCCAGGAAGATCAGCCCGATCAGCATCGGGAACATCCAAAGCGCGAGCTGCTCACTCATCCGCCGCGGACCAGCGTGCGGGTGCGCTTGATGATCTCGACAACCACCTGCAGGGCAAGCAGGCCCAGGCCGATGCACAGGACCAACCGCATCGGCCAGGCCGGCGGGTTCCAGGCGGAGGCGCCGGTACGCTCGCCCGAAGCCAGCCCGTTGAGGAAATGCTCCCACAACCGCCAGGTCAGCCAGGCCAGCACCGGCAAGGCGAGGCACAGATAGCCGGCCAGGTCGATGCCCGCCGACACCCGGCGCGGGAAGCCGTGGCTGAAGATATCGGTGCGCACATGCGCGCCGGCCGCCAGCGCCAGTGCCGCGCCCAGCACCCAGTTCGCTCCGGTCAGCATGGTGGCGAATTCGAAGCCCCAGATGGTGGGTGCGTTCAGCGCATAGCGCAGGAAAACCTCCCACACCGTCACCAGCACAAGCGGCACCACCAGCCAGGCGGCAAGGATGCCCACCGCGCGCGTGGGCGCCTCCAGCGCGCGAATCAGCAGGTCGATCACGCGAAACGGTTCCGGTCGAGAAGGGAGCAGGGGCGGGGAGGCGACGGAAGCCTCCCCTGCCGAGGCAACGGGCGGATCAGGTCTGCAGCGGTGCGACGGAGCGGTACTTGTCCGCGCCGCGCCAGAGTTCCTCGAACTCGTCCTGGCTCTTCAGCGTGCGCGCGAACCAGGGATTGGCCTGGGCCTGGGCCTGCGCCCATTCGCGGGCGATGCGCCGCACCGCCTGGATGGTGGCGGGCGAGAGCTCGATGATCTCGTTGCCGGCCTTGCGGTAGAACTCCAGCGCCTTGGCATCCTCCTGTCCGACCTTCAGGTAGGTGTCCATGGTCACGCTGCGTGCGGCGTGTTCGATGATGCGCTTGTCGCGGTCGGAAAGCCGGTTCCAGCTGGCGGGGTTGATCACCAGTTCGAAGGGCGCGGTGGGCTGATGCACGCCGGGAATGACCACGTATTTCGCCACCCGGTGGAAGCCGGTGGAGATGTTCTCCCACAGCGTGCCCCATTCGGTGGCGTCGATCACGCCGCGTTCCAGCGCGGTGTAGATTTCGCCCTGCGGGGTGGTGACCGGTGCCGCGCCCAGGCTGCGGCTCATGTCGATCCAGGCGCCGGCGGTGCGCAGTTTCAGCCCGCGCAGGTCGTCCAGGTCGCGCACCGGCTTGCGGCTGTGCAGGAACGCCTCGGCGGTGCGGATGAACAGCGGCATGCTGATCACACCGAACTTTTCCTGGCGGAACTCGCGCTGCAGCTCGATGCCGCCACCCTCGTACAGCCAGTGCAGCATGCGGTCGGTATCCATGCTGCCGGCATAGCCGCCGAAGACCACGGTGGTGGTGTCGGCGCCCCAGTCCCAGCCGATCCACAGATGGCCCATGTCGGCCACGCCGTTCTTGACCGTTTCCGAAACGCGCAGCGCATTGCCCAGCGCGCCGCCTGGAAACACCTGGATGCGCACGCGGTTCTCGGTCAGGAAGGCGACGCGGTCGGCGAACGCCTTCGAGCCGATTTCCAGCAGCGGTCCGCCCGAGAAGCCCGTGGCCATGCGCAGGTTCACGGTCTGCGCGCGCGCGACATGTGGCGCCGCCAGCGTGCCGGCCCCGGCCGCGACACCAGCCGCCAGCGCGCCGCGCCGGCCCAATGACGGATTGCTCATGAACCCCTCCCCGCTGCCGCGCGCACGATGCCTGGCGCGCTGATGGCGCCATCCCAGACGCGGCCATGTGATATGTCAACAACATATTTCTTGTCCGCAAGGCGGGCCGGGGCCAGGATTTCCGGCAATGCCCCGCCGCCCCGCCCGTTCCGCGCCAGCCGCCGATGCCACGCTCACCGAACGCGCCTATCGCGCGCTGGAGGAGGAGATCGTGACGTTGAAGCTTCCCCCTGGTGCGGTGGTGAGCGAATCGCTGCTGTCCGAGCGCCTGGGCATCGGCCGCACCCCGATCCGCGAGGCGCTGCAACGGCTTGCCCGCGAGCACCTGGTGCAAATCCTGCCGCGTCGGGGCATCGTGGTATCCGAGGTGAATGTGGCCACCCAGCTCCGCCTGCTGGAGGCGCGGCGCGAGGTGGAGCGGCTGATCGTGCGCATGGCGGCGCGGCGCGCCGATGCCCGCCAGCGTGCCCGCTTCGCCGCGATCGCCGAAGCGATGCAGCGCGCCGGCGAAGGGCCGGACGAAACCGCCTTTCTCAGGCTGGACCGCGAATTCAACCTGCTGTGCCTTTCGGCCGCGCGCAACGAGTTCGCGGAAGCGACGATGACGCTGCTGCACGGCCTGTCGCGCCGTTTCTGGTTCATCCATTATCGCGAGTTCGGCGAACTGCCCGTATCCGCGCGGCTGCACGCCGATGTCGCGCGCGCCATCGCCGACGGCGACACCGCCGCCGCCGCGGTCGCCTGCGACCGGCTGATCGATCATCTCGAGCACTTCACGCGGGCCACCGTGCAGGCCAGCGCATGAGGCGCGCCTTGCCTTTGCCGCCCGGGCAGTGATATATCAGTCGCATTGCAGGAGAGCGCCCATGCAGGCAGGCCACAGCAGCGCCCAGGATCGGATCAGCCGCCGCCAGCAGGCGTTCCGCGCCGATTTCCGCGCCAAGATCGCCCGCGCCTACGACGGCTGGCTTCACGTGCTGATGATCTATGCGATCGGCGGCGCCGCCATCTGGTTCGCCGCCCGCCAGGTCGCCGGCCCCGCCTGGTACGAGTTCCTGATCATCCCGGTCGCGTTTGTCGTGGCCAACATCTTCGAATGGTGGATCCACAAATACGTGATGCACCGGCCGATCAAGGGCCTGATGGGCATCTACAAGCGCCACACCCTGGCGCACCACCAGTTCTTCACCGAGGTCGAGCCGACCATCGACAGCACGCGCGACTTCCGCATCGTGTTCTTCCCGCCCTACGCGCTGGTGGCGTTCATCGGCCTGACGCTGCCGGCGGTCGGGTTCTTTCACCTGGTGGGCTACCCGAACACCGGCTGGCTGCTGATGATCACCAACGTTGCGCTCTACCTTAACTACGAACTGTTCCACGCCTGCTGCCACGTGAAGGATGACCGCATCGTGCGGCACATTCCCTTCATCAACACCATCCGCCGCCACCATGCCGCGCACCACAACACCGCGATCATGATGGAGCGCAACTTCAACCTGACCTACCCGATCGCCGACTGGCTGTTCGGTACATCCGACCTGAAGCGTGGCCTCCTGGGCCACCTGCTCAATGGCTACGACACCAGCCACGTGAACCGCGCCTTGAAAAAGGTGCGCAACACCACCGACGATGTGCGCGCCGGCCAGGTGCGCAAGCCGGTGGCAGCGGAGTGACCACCATGGCCACCGCCGCGCCGCAACTTCAGGGCGAGATCAAGAAGGGCCGTGCCAGCCTGGTCGGCGGCATCGCCGTCGGCATTGCCGTGATGGCGCTGTGGTGGGCGCTGGCCCGCGACCTCGGCTTCCAGGGCACACCGCCGCTGCTGCTGGGGGCAGCGGTCGCGACGGCAGTCGCCGCCTATATCCGCATTGCCGACCTGTAGGCACGATCAGGGCCGCGGGGAGACCCGCTGCCTATTCCTTCGTTACCTCAAGACGGATTGCCAGCAGCGCGACGGCCCCGAGGCCCATCGCCGCAATGCCAGCCATCACCAGGAACACGCTACCGCCGACCGCGGCATAGATCGGGCCACTGGCCAGAGTCAGCAGCAGCATCGCCAACCCCGGACCAAGCGCCGCATGCAACGCCTGGGCGGTCGCGGCCATCTCCGCCGGCACCAGTCGCTGCACCAGTGATACGGCCGCAAGCAGCGTGGCGCCGAAGCTCAGCGCATGCAGGGCCTGGAACATCAGCAAGGGTGCAACCGATACCGTGGCGCCCGTGCCCAGCCACCGGATCGCCGCGGCCGCGGCGGCCACCGCCGCCAGCCGCAGCGGGGGCAGGCGCAGCAGCACGGGGCGGGCGAAGAACAGCAGCAGGGTCTCCGCCGCGACCCCGATGCTCCACAAAGCGCCGATCGTGCCGGCATCGATGCCCGCGGCCTGCCAGTGCAGGGTGGACAGCGCGTAGAACGCGGCGTGGCTACCGTGGATCAGCCCCGATGCCGCAATCACCAACCCGAAACCCGGCCGGCGCAGCAGGGCGAAGGCAAGACCCGGCGTGCGCACGCCGCCGCTGCGCGGCGACGGCAGCGTTGCCGCAACCGCAGCCGTCGCCAGCATGGAAAGACCGATGATCCATGGCACCGAACCGGGCCCAAGCGCGCCAAGCGCCCAGGCGCCAAGGAACGTGCCGCCGATGAAGGTCACCGACCCAAGCGCACGCACGCGGCCGAAATTGACCCGCTCGGCCAGGGCCACCGTGTCGATCAGCGGCACCAGTGGTGCCGCCCCCGCGCCATGCACCATCAGCGCCAGCACGATCAGCACGAAGCCATGCGCCGGTGGCAGCAGCAGCGCACCGGTCGCCGAAATCAGCGCGGCACCGATGATCACCGCCCGCCGATCGCCGAAGTGGTCGGCGAGCCTGCCGCCGGCGGGCCCCGCCAGCAGCCGCGCCGCCTGGGCAACCCCGAGTGCCAGCGCGACCCCTTCCGCATCCAGGCCACGCGTGGCCAGGAACACCGGCAGGAACGGCATGGCGACGCCCGGGCCGAAGAACAGCACGCCATACAGCAGCGCAAGGCGCAGCGACAGGCCCGTCATCCCCTCGTCACGGCTTGACCGTGCGCGGCCCGGCATTGCACCGTGCCTGCAACAACGCGTGTTGGGAGGCTTCCAGGAATGCTGTTCCGCCTGAAGGTGGCCGCTGCGGCGGCCGTGATCATGTTGTCCACCGCCCCCAGCATGGCGCAGGAATGGCGCGGCTGGAACATCCACCCGCCCGAGTATCCGAACGGCCGTGGTCTCGATCGCTGGAGCGAACTGGTGGCGCAGCGGACCAGCAACCGCATCCGCATGCGCACCTTCCATTCCGCCCAGCTCGGCCAGCAGGACGAGGCAATTCAGCAGCTGCGCCTGGGCGCGATCGATTTCGCCAACTTCAACCTGACGCCGCTGAACAACCTGGTGCCCGAGACCCAGGTGCTGACCTTGCCATTCGTGTTCCGCGATGTCGGCCACGTGCACCGCACGGTCGATGGCGCGATCGGCGAGGAGCTGGCGCAGAAGATTTCCGCGCTGAACATGGTGGTAGTGAGCTGGTTCGATGCTGGTGCGCGCAGCGTGTACAACCGGGTGCGCCCGATCCGCACCCCCGAGGACATGCGCGGCATGAAGATCCGCGTGCAGACCAGCGACCTGTTCGTGGACATGATCCGTGCCATGGGTGCCAACGCCACGCCGCTGCCCTTCGGCGAGGTCTATACGGCACTTCAGTCGGGTGTCATCGACGGCGCCGAGAACAACTGGCCGAGTTACGAAAGCACGCGGCATTTCGAGGTTGCGCGCCACTACTCGACCACCGAGCACAGCAACGTGCCGGAGATCGTGGTGGTCTCGAAACTGCGATGGGACCGGCTGAACGATGCTGACCGGAACGTGCTGCGCGAAACCGCGCGGGAGGCGGCGACACTGCAGCGCCAGCTCTGGGCCGAGCGGGAAAAGACCAGCCGCGAGCGGGTGGCCGCGGCCGGCTCCCAGATCGTCGAGATCGCCGACCGCGCACCCTGGCAGGCGCTGATGGGACCAGTGTACGAGAAGTACGCCGGCCGCGATCCGCTGAAGGGCCTGCTGGAGCGCATCCGCGCGCAGCAGTGAAGGCATTCGTCGGCGCACTTTCCGTTGCCTTCGACTGGCTGTCGCGGCTGGTGATCGCCCTGGCCGCGACAGCGCTGGTTGGGTTGGTGCTGATCACCGGCTGGATGGTCTTCACCCGCTACGTGCTGAACGACACCGCCACCTGGGTGGAGCGCGGCGCATTGCTGGCGATCCTGTGGGTCGCGCTGCCGGTCGCCGCCGTTGGCATACGCGAGCGCTTCCACATGGCCGTCGAGGTGGTGCTGTACGCGCTCCCACCACCGGCGCGCGAGCCTTTGCGCATCGCCTCCGACTTGGCCCTGCTGGCCTTCGGCTGGGTGATGGTCGAATGGTCCTGGCTGCTGGTGGGGCAGATGTGGCCCTTCCGCATTCCGCTGCTGGGGCTCAGCCAGGGGTGGCAATACGTGCCGATGACGATCTGCGGTGGGCTGATCGTGCTGTTCGCGACCGAGCATCTGCTGCGGCGGCTGGTCGGGTTGCCCCCGCTTGCCGAAGCGCATGCCTCGCTCGATTGACGGGCCGGCGGCATGAGCCTTGCCATCCTGTTCGGCGCATTCACCGTCCTGCTGGCCATCGGTACGCCTGTCGCGTTCGCGATGGCGATCGCTGCCGTGATCGGCTTCTGGTGGGAAGGGGTGCCGCTGGCGGTGGCGTTCCAGCAGATGACGTCGGGCATGAACGTGTTTTCGCTGCTGGCGGTGCCGTTCTTCATCTTCGCCGGCGAACTGATGCTGCATGGCGGCATCGCCCAGCGCTTGGTCGATGTGGCGCAGGCCGCGTTCGGCTGGCTGCGCGGCGGGCTGGGCGTGATGAACGTCGCGGATTCGATGTTGTTCGGCGGCATCTCGGGCTCGGCCGTCGCCGACGTGTCGGCGCTGGGGTCGGTGGTGATCCCGATGATGAAGGAAAAGGGCTACGACACCGACTATGCCGTCAGCCTGACGATCACCTCGGCGATCGCCGGCATCATGATTCCGCCCAGCCACAATATGATCCTGTATTCGCTGGCGGCCGGCGGCGGCGTTTCGGTTTCCGCCCTGTTCCTGGCGGGCGTGGTGCCGGGCGTGCTGATGTGCCTCAGCCTTGGCGTCATCGCCTATGTGATCGCGCTGCGCCGCGGCTATCCGGCCGAGCCGTGGCGCGGCTTCCGCTGGCTGGCACGCTGCTTCGTGGTGGCGCTGCCTGGCCTGTTCACCGCCGTGATCATCCTGGGCGGCGTGCTGTCCGGCGTGTTCACGGTCACCGAAAGCGCCAGCGCCGGCGCCTGCTGGGCGCTGCTGGTGACATTGGTGGTGTATCGCCAACTGTCCTGGGCCGGGTTCAGGGCAACGCTCTCCACCGCCGTGCGCACCACCAGCATGGTGCTTATCCTGGTGGGGGCCGCCACGGCCTTTGGCTGGCTTCTGGCCCTGCATCGCGTGCCGGAGCAGCTGCTGGACGCGATGCGCGGCATCAGCCGCGAGCCGTGGGTCGTGTTCGGCCTGGTGAACATCGCCTTCCTGGCGCTGGGCTGCATCATGGACATGGCCGCGCTGATCCTGATCTGCACGCCGATCTTCCTGCCCGTGGTGCGCGAGATGGGCATGGACCCCGTGCAGTTCGGCATGGTGATGATGATGAATTTGGGTCTTGGACTCACCACGCCGCCCGTCGGTGCCTGCCTGTTCGTCGGCTGCGCCATCGCCAAGGTGCGCATGGAGCAGGTGCTGGGCGCGATCTGGCCGTTCTGGGGCGCCATTCTGGTGGCGCTGGCGCTCACCACCTACTGGCCGCCGATGTCGCTTTGGCTGCCGCGCGCTGCGCTGGGCTACGGCGGCTGAGACTCAGCCGGAGAGCGAGGCCAGCACGCGGGCCAGGAACGGTTCGTGCGCCGAGCGATCGAGCCACCGGGCCACCACCACCAATCGCGTCGGTTGATGCACGAACACCGTGTGCCCGCCATCGCCGGCCGCCCAGAAACAGTCCGCCGGCAAGGACGGCCGCGCTTTCGCGCCGGTGTTCAGCCACCACAGCAGCCCGTAATCCGGCCGCAGTGGCGACGGCGTGGTCGCGGTCTTCACCCAGCCATCGGGCAGGATGCGTGTGCCCTGCCACACGCCATCCCACAGATGCAGCAGCCCGAAGCGGGCGTGATCGTAGGAATTGATCATCATGCCGCCGCCCCAGTGCGAGCCGCCGGTCACGCTGGCCATGCGCAACCCGTCGATCGTCACCCATGCCTCGTCATAGCCATGCCATTCCCAGGTCCGGCTTGCGCCGATCGGGTCCATCACGCGGGTGCGCAGCACTTCGGGCAGCGGACGGCGGAACAGGCGCAGCAGGCAAAGCGCCAGCCTGTTCACGCGCACGTCGTTATACTCGAAGTAGGCACCGGGCGGATGCAGCAGGCGGGGCGAGCCTTTGGGCGGCCATGCAGCGGGATCGGCGCCGATCGCCCGGTTCCAGTCGATGCTGTCGGGAATGCCCCACAGCGTGCCCTGCCATTCGCTCGTCTGGTTCAGCAGCTGCCGCCAGGTGATGGCGTGGTTATGCGGCGGTTCGAACCCGCCATCATCAACGGTGCGCGCTACGGGTTCGTCCAGCTCGCCGATCAGGCCATCGCCCAGCGCGATGCCGGCCAGCATCGCCAGATAGGACTTCGCCACGCTGAAGGTGGTTTCCCGCCGCGACGGCTGTCCCCAGGCCGCCGCCACCAGCCCGTCGCGCAGCACCAGCCCCGAGCAGGGCCCGCGCCTCAGCACCGGACCACGCGGTTTCGCGAATTCCCCTTCGTGGCTTTCGCGGTTCTTGAGTTCGATCTGCGCGGCCAGGTCGCGCGACCAGGCGGTTTCGCGCGCCGCGGCAAAGCCGACCGCCTCGGCCAGCCGATCGGCATCGAAGCCGGCAGCGTCGGCGGATGTTTCGGACAGCGGCGGGGCCATGGTGTGCATGCACACACTCTCGCCACCTCGCGCCGAAATACAAGGCCACTGCCGAACCGGCGGCGGGTGTAGCCTGCGGCACGGCAACGGGGGTAGGCGCGCATGAGCCGCATGGTCGATGCAAGGCGGGCCGTGGAGATGATCCGGCCAGGCAGCCGGGTATGGCTCGGCGCGGGCTGCGCCACGCCGATGCGGCTGATGGCGGCGCTCGAGGAACGGGCACCCGCCGACATCGAGTATCTGAGCTACCTTGCCACCAGCGTCACCTCCGGCAGGGCAGGCTATCGCCACCGTACATTCCTGGTGACATCAGGCATGGAAGCGGCCGTCGCGGCCGGCCGGGTGGACTATGTGCCGATGTCGCTGGCCGAGGTGCCTGTGCTGCTCGCCACCGGCCGGCTGAAGGTGGATGTGGCGCTGCTGCAGGTCAGCCCGCCCGATGCACGCGGTTTCGTCTCGCTGGGCATCGCGGTCGACCTGGCACCGGCGATCCTTGCCACCGGCTGCCTTGCCATCGCCGAGGTGACGCCGGCGATGCCGCGCACCCATGGCGACAGTTTCGTGCCCGCCGACCGCTTCGCGGCGATGATCGAAACCACCGACCCGATCGCCGAGTACATCCACCCGCCCACCGGCGAGCGTGCGCCGCGCATCGCCCGCTACATCGCCGCGATGATCGACGATGGCGCCACGCTGCATCTCGGCCCGGGGCGGTGGCCGGCCGAGACAATGAAGTACCTGGGCGACCGGCGCCACCTGGGCATGCACAGCGACGTGCTGACCGACGGAATCGTCGATCTGGTCGAAAGCGGCGCGCTGACAGGGGCGCGGAAAAGCCGCGATCGGTATCGCATCGTCGGCAGCACCGCGTTCGGCACACAGCGGTTGTACGATTTCTTGCACGACAATCCCGGCATCGCGATGGCGCCCATCGACCGCACCGCCGACCCCGAGCTGATCGCCGCCCAGCACGCCATGGTCTCGGTGGGGCAGGCATTCGCGATCGACCTGACCGGGCAAGCCTGCGTCGATCAGCTCGATGGCAAACTGTACGGCGGCGTCTCCAACCTCGCCGCCTTCATGCGTGGCGCGGCGCGCAGCCCGCACGGCAAGGCCATATTGTGCCTCGCCTCGCGCGGACGGGACGGCGCCTCGGCCATCCGCCCGCGGCTTCGGCCCGACGAGGCAGTGGGGATCGCCCGCTCGGACGTGCATTTCGTCGTTACCGAATGGGGTATCGCGCACCTGTTCGGCCGCTCGATCCGCGAGCGCGCCCTGGCGCTGATCGAGATCGCACATCCCGACGACCGCGAGGCGCTGCTGCGCGAGGCCATCGCCATCGGCCATCTTGGCGCGGGCCAGCGGCTTGCCTCGCAGCGCGACTACCCCGTCGAGGAGGAGCGGCGGATCACCCTTGCCGATGGCCGCACGGTCCTGCTGCGCCCGACCCGGGCGGGGGATGCGCCGGCGTTGCAGGCGCTGTTCCATCGGCTGCGGGAGGAAGACCGCTACACCCGCTTCTTCCGCCGCATGAAAAGCCTGTCGCTGCCGGAAGCCGAGGCATTGTGCAACGTCAACCATGCGACCGAGGTCGCGTTCCTTGCCGTGACCGGCGAGCGCGACGCGGAGCTGGTGGTCGGCAGTGCCTGCTACTTCGTCGATTCCAGCACGAACCTGGCCGAGGTTGCCTACATGATCGCGCCCGAGATGCAGGGCCAGGGCCTGGGCCGCGCGGCGCAGGCGGTGCTGGTCGATTTCGCGAAGCGCCACGGGGTGCGAGGCTTCGTCGCCGACATCCTGCCGGGCAACCAGGCGATGCGAAGGCTGGCAATGGCGATCCCGGGCAAGGTGACGGTGGATGCCGAGCCCGACCTGGTGCGCGTGACCGCGCTGTTCGACTGAGCTTCTCAGCTCTCCCGCATCGACCGGCGCATGCTATCCAGCAGCGGGCCAAGAAAGAAATCGATCGCGCGGCGTTCACCCTGCAGGACAAGCATGTCGGCCGGCATGCCCGGCGCCAATACAGCGCCATCAAGCAGCGCCAGCGCATCGGCATCGAGCTCGGCGCGTACTAGGAAGAACGGCTCGCCGCGCGCATTGACCTGGCGGTCGGCGCCGACATAGGTCAGCCGGCCGGGCAGCGGCGGCACGCGGCGGTGGCTGAAGGCGGTGATGCGCACATTCACCCTCTGGCCGACCGCGACACGCTCGATGTCGGTCGGGCGCAGTGCTGCTTCCACCGCCAGCGATGCGCCGCGCGGCACGATATCCAGTACCGGCTGCCCGGCGATGATGCTGCTGCCGGTGGTGAAGAAGCGCAGGTCGGTCACGGTGCCGGCTTCCGGCGCCAGCACCACGCTGCGGGAAAGGAAGTCCTGGGCCGCGCGCTGGCGTTCCAGGGCTTCGGCGATCTGGTTCACCGCATCCTGCAACTCGCGCGCCGCTTCCGAACGACGCGCATTGGCAAGGCCGAGGATTTCGAGCTCGGTCTGGGCGATCGCCTGGCGGGCTTCGGCCTCGCGCCCGGCCAGCTCGCCGATCTCGCCCTGCAACTGCGCTTCGGTGCGGCGAAGCTCCAGCGCCCGGTTGCGGGTGGCAAAGCCTGACGCCAGCAGCGTGTTGACCGCCCGCAATTCCTCCTGCGTCAACGCAAGGCGCGTGCCGAAGGCCGTGCGCTGGGCGGAAAGTGCGCCGATCTGCTCCTCGAGCTGGGCGATGCGCCGGCGCTGCACCGCGATCGTTGCTTCAAGCGCGGCGCGCCGCGTCTCGAACAGCTGCGCCTCGGCCTGGGCCACGGCCGCGATTGCCGGGTCGTCGAGCGCATGCATCACCTCGACAGGGAAGGTGACGTGCGGCGCATCGGCGAGCTCGGCACGCAGCCGCGCGGCGCGGGCCGTGGCGCCCAGCAGCCGTGCCCGCGCCTGGCCGGCCTGGGCGCGCGCCTGCGTATCGTCCAGCCGAAGCAACGCCTCGCCGCCCCTGACCTCGTCGCCTTCGCGCACCAGCAGTTCCCGCAGGATGCCGCTTTCCAGCAGGCTGACCGTCTGGCGCCTGGTTTCGGTGACCAGGCTGCCGCCGGCGGGCGTCGCGCCATCCAGCCGCGCGACCGACGCCCAGCCGATCATCGACCCGAAGCCGAGAACGATCACGGCAAGGGTCGCCAACGTCAGGCGTCGCAATGACGGGGGGCCGGATTGGAGTTGGTTTGGCGCGGTGAGTGCGGGAGCCATCGTCGTCTCCTTCAGCCCGCACGACGCAAGGACTGGCACCGTTCAACCCGCGTGGCACGGCCGGGGTGCAGGTGCATGATCATGTCGGCAAGACCGGCGAGTGCCGGGCGGTGCGAGACGGCCACCACCACCGCCCCTTCGGCAAGCGCCAGCGACAGCGCCTGGCGCAGCGCCGTCTCGCCATCGTGGTCCAGGCTGGCATCCGGCTCGTCCAGCACGATCAGGCGGGGGCGGCCGAACAGGGCACGGGCGAGGGCCAGACGCTGCTTCTGTCCGCCCGACAGCAGCGCGCTGTGCGGGCCGATGCGCGTGCCGTAGCCATCCGGCAGGCGGCCGATCGCCGCATGAATGCCGGCCCGCCGCGCGGCTTCGACGACCTCATCGGGCGCGGCATCGGCAAAGCGGGCGATCGTCTCGAACACCGTGGCGTCCATCAGTGCAAGACGCGCCGGCAGGTAGCCGATGCGCTGCTGTTGCGCGCAGCTTTCGATCGGCGCGCCATCCAGCCGCACGGATCCCCGGGTGGGTTGCAGCACGCCGGCCAGCACGCGCGCCAAAGTGGACTTGCCCGCGCCGCTTGGCCCGGTGACCAGCAGCAGCTCCCCGGGCGCCAGCTCGACGCTCACCGCGGCCAGGACCGGGCGGCCGTCGATCTCGACAGAAGCGTCCCGCAGGATCAGGCCGGCCGTCGCGGGCACGCCCGGATCGTCGTCATTCGCGGCTACCGGCGGTGCGGCGTCGTCGAGCAGCGCAGCGAGCCGTCGCCACGCCAGGCGCGCCCCGACCAGCTGGCGCCAGCTCGCGATCGCCTGGTCGATCGGCGCAAGCAGCATCGCGAACAGCAGATTGGCGCCGATCAGCGCGCCCGGACTTGCCTCGTGCCGCAGCACCAGCAGCGCGCCAAGGGCGATCAGCAGACCCTGCAACCCGTGCCGCGCCAGCCGTGCCACGGCGCCAAGCCGCTCGGCGCGGCGATGCGCCCTGTCGTGGTCGGCGGCGGCCCAGGCGGAACGGCGATGGAGCCGCTGCGCGGCGGCTTGTTCCATGCCAAGCCCTACGGCCAGCGCGCGATCCTGCAACAGCCGGCCCGCTTCATGCACCGCGCGCGCCTGCTGCTCGGCGGCGTCCCGCAGGGGCGCGGCGGATGCCTGATCGATCAGGATGGCGAAAACCAGCAGCAGCCCAATGCCGGCCACCGCCAGCCAGCCGATGGCGGGATGCACAAGGAACAGCACCGCCAGCAGCAAAGGCGACCATAGCAGATCGAACGGCGTGGTGGCGGCCGGCCCGGCCAGCGCCGCCCGCAGCATCGAAAGGTCACGCAGCGCATCCGCGCCCGCACGCGCATCGCCGGCAAGGCTGCGGCGCAGCCCGGCTTCCAGCACTGGATCGGACAGCCAACGGGCCAGCCGCAGGCCCGCCAGCATCAGGATCGAGCCTCGCAGCCACGACAGCACGGCATACAGCGCGACGCCCGCAAGGCAGGCGAGGCTCAGCGCCACCAGCGTTTCCATGCTGTGGCTTTGCAGCACGGTATCGAACAGGTGCATGTCGTACAGCGGCACGACCAGCGTGCCCAGATGCACGAACAGGCTGGCGCCCGCGGCCAGTATCAGGCACAGGCGCAGGTCCCGCGCCGCGGTTGCTGTCACGCTCATGCGGACGCGGCCTGTGCGCGGCGCAGCGCCTGTACCGGTGCCTGGGCCATTTCTTCCAGCACGATCCCGCGCGCGCCCTGCCGGTCGATCAGGCCATCGCGCAGCACCAGCAGCGAATCCGCCGCATCGACCAGCCCGCGCCGATGCGTGACCAGCACCACCGCCCCGCCACGCCGCCGCACGCCCGCGATGGCCGCGGCCAGCAGCGCCTCGCCTTCGGCATCCAGGTGCGCATTCGGCTCGTCCAGCAGCACGAGGCGTGGGGCACCATAAAGGGCACGCGCCAGCGACAGCCGTTGCCGCTGACCGTCGGACAGGTGGTGGCCGGTTTCGCGCAGCGTCGTTGCATAGCCGAACGGCAAGCGTGCGACCGCGCCGGAAAGCCCCGCGTCCCGCGCCGCCTGGATGACAAGGCGCATGTCGGGCTGGCCCAGGCGCGCGATGGTCTCGGCGATGGTCGCATCGGTCAGCGCCGGGTGCTGCGGCATGTATCCCACATGGCGCGCGAAATCCTCGCGCTGCCAAAGGTGCGTTGCGTAGCCGTCGAGCTGCACATGGCCGGCCGTGGGTGTCTCCATCCCAAGCAGCAGGCGCAGCAGCGTGGACTTGCCTGCACCCGACGGCCCAAGCACCGCCAGCACCTCGCCCGGCATCACCCGGAAGGTCAGGCCACGCAGTACCGGGCGCTCGGCGCCGGCCGGAAGGTAGACCAGCCGCTCGACGACAAGCGCACCCGTGCGGCAAGGTAGCGCAATGCGGGCGCCTTCGGGCGGTGCGTCGGCGATCGCCGCGCGCAGGCGGGCGAAGGAGGCGGCGGCCTCGGCCCAGGCACGCAAGGTCGCGCCAATCTGCTCGAACGGCAGCAGCACGCGTGCCAGAAGCAGGCTGGCGGCGATCATGCTGCCAGGCGTGGTGGCCTCGGCCATCACCAGCAGCACGCCGGTTGCCACCATCGCGCCCGTCATCAGCATGCGCGCGGCGCGGATGATGACGGCGAGGGCCCGGGCGCGCGCCTGGCCGCTGGTGCCTTGCGCATCGGCCTTCGCCTCGGCGGCGCGCCACCGCCGGGCAAGGGCCGGCAGCATGCCCATCGCCACCACGGCCTCGGCCGCGCGAAGCGCCTGTGCCATCCACGCAATGCCTTCAACCGTCGCATCATCGGCCGCGGCCAAGCTGCGCCGGGTTGTCGTATTGGCAGCGAGGTTCAGACCAAGAAGTATCGTCACGCAGGCAACGGCGACCAGCGCATAAAGCGGGTGCAGCAGCAGCAGCACCAGCAGCAGCGGTGGCACCAGCACCAGGTCGAGGCCGGCGCAAACGGCCGGGCTCGCTACGAACAGCCGCAAGGCAGCGGCATCGTGCAGCGGCTGCGTGGCGTCGCCACGGCGCGCAACCGCGCTGGCGGCGCCGAAGGCCGGTTGATGGAGCTGCGCCGCAAGCCGGTCGCCCGCCGCCTGCATCGCGCGCGCGCGCAGGGCCTCGAGCGCGGCCTGCGCAAGCAGCGCAATCGCCAGTGCCAGAAGCAGCCACCCAAGCGTCTTCGTGCTGCCGCTGGTGATCACGCGGTCCAGCACCTGCATGAAGAACACCGGCACCGCGAGCGAAGTCACTGCCAGCATCAGCCCGATCGCCAGCAGCAGGGGTGTCACGGCAATCGCAGCGCGACGGGCAAAGGCGAGTGAGGCGTTTTCCGCAGGAGGCACGGTCGCCCCGAGCTTACCCGACCAGACGCAACAACACGCCGACCGTGCCTGCCGCGGCCACGGCGTATGCCGCTGAAAGCGCCAGCACCCTGCCCTGGTCAAAGGGCGCGCCGGAACCTTCCGCAGCGGCCAGTGCCGCCAGCCGATCATCCAGCCGGCTCACAAACATTGCGAGCTCGGTGGCGCGCGTATCCAGCGCCTGCTGCGCTTGCGCGATGCGTTCCAGCACACCATCGATCGGCTCGCGTGCCTGGCTGGCCAGCATGAGCGCCTGGAGATTCCGATGCAGCAGGCGCTGCGAGCCGACCAGCTGCTCGATAAGCCGACGCGCATCATCCGGTGCGCGCAAGGGGGACGGGGGCGGGGCAAGCACCAGCTCGGTACCGTCCGGCGCGATGGCCACGACATCGAACCCGGCGGTCCGTTCGCCGAGTGCAGGGTCGAGATCGAGCACGAAGGCATGCCCACCGTCGCCCACCCCGTTCCTGGCCAGATCGGGCCGCACCGCGTCGGCCACAACCGCCTGCAGCACCACCTCGTGCTCGCGGAGCTCGATACGCAACCGCGCGTCAGGGCTGGCGGGTGACCAGGCCCAGCCATGGATACGCTGATCGGCGATCGCCTCCACGTGGCCCTGCACGGCGGGCAATGGGACGGCCGCTGGCCTTGCCGCGCCCATCTCAGGCCGCCCGGCGCTGGTCGAGCGCGACCTGCGTCTCGTCGATCATCCTGTGATCCACGCCGTTCTCGGAAAGGAACAGCCGCATGTCGCGATAGCGCTGGAAATAGGCGCGGTTGAACTTCTCGAACAGCGCCTGGTCCCAGAATTCCTCCAGCACGAAGGGACGATGGCCGAACACGTCGAACGAGGGAATCGCCAAGGTCTCCGCGAACTCGACCGTGCGGCTGTCGTAGGTGAAGTAGATCGATGGCACGCGGTTGGCCAGGGCCATCAGGTTGCCGTGCAACCGGTAGCCCAGCACCAGGTCGCGTGCCGACACGTGCCGTTCGATCTCGGCCACCACGTCGGAATAGAACAGCCGCGAGGCATACAGCGCCTCCATGGGATCATCCGGCCCGCGCAGCCAGTTCTCATGGCGCAGCGTCGCGATCGCCTGCGCCCGCTGCGTCTCGGTGCCCCACAGCACCTTCTTCTCCTCGATCTCGCCCTGAGCCATCACCGACAGATCGAAGCGTCGCGCCAGGGAAAGAATGGTCTCCCGCATCAGGTCGAGATAGCGCGCGGTGTCCTGGGCATAGTCGCCACCCACCTCGCGCCGCAGCGTGAATACGGCCGACTTCACGCGATCAAGCGGCGGCAGATCGATCCGCAGCGCCGGGTCATTGCGACGGAACACCGTTGGGCACCCGACGATCCGCGTATTGCGGATGCCCAATCCCCACAGCACGTCGGCGGTATAGGCACCACGCACGCCAAGACTGACCGAGCGGTCGGCGATCAGCGACAGCACCCGCTTCGTCGCCTCGCTGAGCTGCAGCGCGCCCTTCTTGGGTGCCTGGGCACCGATGCCGAAGGCGATGACGGGAAGCTTCAGCCGCGACAGCACGCGCGGCGCGTTCTCCCAGTCCATGCCGGCATGGACATAGTTCGACCCGCGCAGGAAGGCATAGTCGAACTCGGCATTGTAGCGATCGATGTCGGCATCGGTCGGCGTGCGGATCTTCAGGGGCTCGAGCTGGCTGAAGTTCAGCAGTTTCAGCGAGCTGTCGAAGACAAACGCGTCGCCGATGTTGTGATAGTGCTCGATGTTCGCCTGGACGTTGGTGTGCTGGTACCAGCGCACGTTGTCGTGGTCATAGACCTCGCCGGACGGACTCATCACCAGGATGCGCTTCACGAGACTCCTCCCTGCTGGTTGGTGTGGTTCATGCAGCGGACGCCAACGCTCGCCGGCGGGCCGGCGCCCGCTTGCCCGAGGCTCGGCGCGATGCCAGCAGTTGCCGATACAGTGCCCGATGCGCCTCGGCCGCGCCGGCAATGTCGAGCGGCCGTGGTGCCGCCTTCGCCAGTTTCTGCCAAAGCCCGTGCTCACGCATCGCCCGAACCATCGTGTCGGCAAGGTCCTGCGCACTGCCGGCGCGGAAGTGCAGGCCGTCGATCCCGTCGCGCACCTTCTCCGCCATGCCGCCGATGTCGCTTGCGATCAGCGGGCGCCGATGGTGGAAGGCTTCCTGGATGACCACCGGCGCGTTCTCCCACCACACCGACGGCATGACGACCCAGTCGATCCTTGCCATCAGCCTGGCGAGCTCGTCGCTGCCATACGCACCATGCATCCGCGCGCGGCGGCCCGCCTTTTCCAGCAGCGCGCCAAGCTCAGCCTGGAAGGCTGGCGGCTGCGATTCAAGATTGCCGCCGAAGATGTCGAGTTGCGCATCCTCGCCCCAATCGGCATCGGGAATGCGGGTGACCGCGTCCAGCAGCACGTGCACGCCCTTGAAGCGCGTGACCTGGCCGAAAAAGCCGAACCGCGCGCGCCGAGCGCCCTTGGGCAGCGCCCGCGGCTGCACCTGGGCCGACGTGTCCAGCCCGTTCTCGATCACGCTGAATTTCTCGGCCGCAAGACCCCAGGCGACATAGCGGTCCAGCAGGAATCGGCTGGGTGAGACGAAGCCATCGACCAGCGTGAAGTGATGCTTCAGGAACTGCTCGCGACGGAAGAAATCCGCCGGCGTGTGGTCGGGGAAGCAGCTGGCGCACTCGGCGGGGCTGGCACGGCGGCACAACCGGTTGGCCTGGGTCTTCACCATCTGGCCGTGATGCGCGCAGATCGAGAGATACTCGTGGAACGTCAGCACTATCGCCGCGTCGGGCAGCACGCGCCGTGCCACGGCGATCGCCTCGACGCCCAGACCGATCACATGGTGGAAGTGCACGACATCGGGACGCACGGTGCGGAGATAGTCGGCCAGCTCGCCGTTCAGCTCATCAAGCGCCCGGTTCGACAGCCACCAGTGATCGTAGTCGTCGGCATGCAGGAAGGTCTCGTGCGCGCCCTGTCGGAAACTGCCCATCGGCGTATCCGCGTGGCGTCGCAGCGGTGTGGCCGCGCGTGCCAGATAGAACGCCTCCGTGCCCGGGAGGGCGCCGAGGCCACGGAACAGCGCGTGCGACGCAACCTCCGCACCGCCGATCGAGAAGGCGGGATGCCCGTGCGAGATCACCAGCACCCGCATCACGCTGCCTCCCGCGCCGCATGGGTCTCAGCCATCAGCCAGCCGTCGGCGAGCTCGGCCGCCTGGCGCCAGCGCGCGGGCACGGATGCAATGCTGCCAGGTGCGAAGACCTGCACCGCGGCGCTGTGCATGAAGCAGCCGCCCGCACGGCTCAGGCGCGCGAAGAAGGCGATCTCTTGGGCGGTTGCCAGTATCCCGCCGCCGGCGAAGCCTCCTGCCGCGTGCCACGCCGCGCGCGACACTGCGGCACCGCCGAGCGAGCCGGCGGCCAGTCGCTGGCATGGCTCGATGATGCCTGCAGCCGGATGCCCGGCAAGCGGCCGGCGAACGCGCGACCACGGCGGCGCCTGCAGGCGCTCGATGGCGGAGACGCCGATGCTGCGCACCGCGCTGTCTTCGTAAAGCGTGGTCGGGAAGGCGACGGCAGCGGCCGGCATGCTGGCAAGCTGCGCGTACAGCGCGTGGCGCCAGCCCGGCGTCGCACCGACGATGCCGGGGCCAAGACAAAGCAGCGTCGTGGCTTCCGTGGCACGCGCGGCAATGTCGAGTGCCTCGGTCCACTCGCACGACTCGTTGGCGCGCAATACGGTTGCGTCCAGCCCGTAGAGGTCAAGCGCGCGATCGAGCGCGGCCAGCGCCACATCGTCCCAGCGTGAGGGTGCCACCAGTACCAGCATCTCGTCCGGGCCAAGCCTGTCCGCCAGCAGGAACGACAGGTCGCTTTGCGGCGGCGCGGCCAACGCGGACAGCGGCAGGAGCAGCGCGCATGGGGCGGCGCGCAACGCCGTGCGGTGCGTCTCCGCGATCGGTGGGCTGATGCCGTGATGCAGCGCCGCGCGCAGCATGGGGCCGAGCTGCGCCGCGATGGCAGCTCGCGCGCCCGGCTGGTGCAGATCAAGGCTTTCCAGAGCGCGGCGCAGCAGCGCGCGTGGCGTTGAGCGTGTGGGCTCGACCGGCAGGAAGGCGGCCGTGTCGCCAAGGTCGATGTCCAGATGCAGCCCTTCGCCGGGCATCCCGGGGGCGAACACCGCGAAGCCGTGGCGCACGCCAGAATCCTGTACTGCGAAGCGAGGATCAGCCCGGAACGCGTCGACCACATCGGGCCGCGGCAGGCGGGTCCAGCGGTCGTCCAGGCGCAGCTGCTGCCCGGAACCGCTGCCCAGCATCACGCCACGCACGTGCTGCCGGGGATCGATCAGCCACCCGCAGAGATAGGCGCCCGCGCCCGGCAGCGCGACCGCGACATCGATCGCCGCCCGCACCGGCCGATCGAGCGACGACAGTGTTTCCTGCCCGGCGTAGCGCGGGCGGAGCAACTGGGTGATCGCTGCCTGGGTCTCCGGCCCGCACGAAAGCCGCGGCAGCGTGTCGCGCAGGTGCATTGCCAGCTCGGCGCTGCCCAGCAGGGTGCGCCCGGGCAGGATGCGCCGCCGCCGCAATGCGGCGCCGTCGGCGATATGCACCGTTGTGATCGCGCCTGCATCGATGCCCTGTGCGGTTGCCAGCAGCAGCACAGACCCGCGATCCGGCACCCTGATGTCGGTGCGCGCGAAGGCCGCTTCGTTGAGCTCATGACGGGTCACCCCGTCGTCGGTCAGCAGGGCCGTGGGCGCTTCGCCGCTGAAAGCGCCGCCCCAGCCCTGCAGCATGATGGTTGACTGACCCTGGCCGACGATCTCGATCACGCCGTCGTCCTCGGCTGTGCGCGCGAGGAAGCCGCGCAGCAGGACACGCAGCGCGGCGCTGCGGGGCGCGGCGATCGCAAGATCGGCCAGGAACAGGGCAAGCGGCCCCGCCTGTGCGTTCGCCTCGGCCACCAGCCGATCGGCGAGCGCCTCCGGCGCACACGCACCCGCGGGCAGGGCACCAAGTGCAATGTCCGGCCGGCCGGTCGCGCGCAGCACAACCTCTGCGGCCGGCATCATCGCGCGCGGATCACGCAGCTGCACGGCGGCGATGAACCAGGCGGTGCCATGTTCGTCGCGCCGCCAGGCGTGGAGTCGATACGGGCCGTCGCCGGCGAAGCCATGGCCGTGGGACCGCGCGCTGCCCTGGCGCGGCAGGCGTGCCGCATGCCAACCGAACAGCAGCAAGCCGCCACGCGCCACCGGGCAAGCGAGCAGGATCCCGCTTGCCGCCGGGTCGCTACCAGCGGTTGGCATGGGTGCGTTCGCCGCTGCCGGCAGTGGGCGCAGCTTGGGTCGCGGGGC